>PDWJ01001145.1_pt1 | contig 34034 bp, 21 predicted proteins | sample 1430881 | NCBI WGS metagenome assembly PDWJ01 (sample SAMN01162460, study PRJNA174530) | Oral metagenome, whole genome shotgun sequencing project. | biome: Marine environment; feature: Marine mammal; material: Swab sample of the gingival sulcus; isolation source: swab sample of gingival sulcus...
CATCTGCATCAACACCGTTGGTTGACTTTTCAATGTCAATCCCTCCGGTTTCGCCGAAATAGTGGCTGGGATCAGTAGCAGATACGGTGTCGCCGGTTGGGGATGTTCCGGTAACCGTAGCGTCATTGCTGTATTGTCCTGCTGTTGCCGTCCCATTGGCAGTACAGGTCATGGTTCCACCGACGTCAAGGGTTGTTGCCGGGCAGGAAATGACACCTTCAATAGAATCTTCTACGGTGATGCCAGTCAGGGGGAGGTTTCCCGTGTTGGTGACGGTATAGGTCCACTGGACAGGGGATCCGACCGGAATAAAGGGTCCTGTGGGCGTATCAGCATCCTCCCCGTTGGTCGTTTTTTCAATGGTGATTGCCGGAGCATAACGATGAAAATGGCTTGGATCTGAAGCAGTCAGATCATCTCCGATTGGGTTACCTGAACTGTCAACCGGTGTACCGGTAACCGTCGCGTTATTTGCATATTGATTGCCCATTGTGGCACTTACGGTTGCTGTAGCTTCGCAGATCAGTGAAGCGCCGATCGCAAGTGAATTTGATGGACAGCTAATTGTTCCAAGCTGATCGTCAGATAACGTAATCCCATTGATCGCGGTATTACCGGTATTGGTTACCACATAGGTCCAGGTAACCGTCTCTCCGTCAGGGATATAGGGCCCCGGTGGAGAGTCCGCATCTTCAGTGTTGGTGGCCTTTTCCAGGTCGATCGAGCAGCAGGGGAGGGTAAAACTGTCTGTCAATGAATGATTGTCGGCATTACATTCGCAGATGTTGTCTGCAGGGTCAACGGTTGCGGTGATGTCGTAGGTAGTGTCGCAGGCAGGGGTGCCGAGCGAGATCCTGACCGTTTCGGAAGCACCTGCTGCTATACTGCTGCTGGTTGAGCCTGTCCCGCTCAGGTCACCGCTGATCGCGATGTCGATACCACTGGTTACAGCAGTACAGCCCTGATTTGCTATGGTTATATCAACAAATGATTCCCCATTGCATGAGAGATCAGGGGTGATAGCGGTTACTGCCAGTTTTGGGATTGGTGCGGTATAGTTTTCTGTTCTTGTATTGTTTGTTTCATTACATTCGCAGACCGTGTCTCCAGCGTCAACGGTTGCCGTTAACGTGTAAGGATTGCAATCGTTACAGTTTGGATTCCAGCTGGTTGTATCGACCGTAATTGTTGTCGAAGCACCGCTTGCCAGGGTCCCGCTGTAGGTACCGGTGTAGGTATGTGTCCCATCGCTTACGGTAACGGTAAAATCAGAGAGGGTGTCTCCGTCGCCATGGTTTCTGACGATTACCTCTATTGAATCGGTAAATGAACCGTCGGCGTCACAGGTGATATTCGGGATAATGTCGGTAACCTGAAGATCCGGCATCGGTAATGGGGATGTTGTTACGCTGACCGGGGTGCTGTCTTCACAGGCGTAGTTGGTGGTTGTCGGGTCGCCGTCTGTTGCATCCCCTGTGGTGCCGCATCCCCAGAAGACCTCAGCCGTGTTTCGTCGCCGTGCTGCTGCACAGTTATTTTGCGGTGCCTGGGGGGACAGCTGGGTGGTCAGGGTTCTGGTTACAGACGATCCAGCTGCTAGGTTATTGAATTCCCAGCCATAACGGCCACCGCCCATATCGGTGACATCATCGGATGCGGGGCCGGGAATAACCGTAAGCCAGGCTCCAGGGCTGTCTTCAATACGGACAACCTCGGCGTTGCCGCTGCCGGTGTTTGTTACGGTAATGGTCCATGCCTTTGTTGCATTGCAATCGATCTGACCGGCTGTCGGTGTTTTGGTTACCGTCAGCACGGGTTCGTTGCTTGGCAGTGCCTGGTTGAACCCGCTGGAATGCTGAGAAGAACCACAACAGTCGTAGAAAAAAAGATTTCCGGAAACATTGCCACCGGTATAGCAGGAAGAGGCGACGTCAAACTGGAGAACGGCAGTGTCATTTCCACCGGCAGCTTCGAGCACGTCAGTCAGGTTATCAGTGATATCTCCGGTGTTGGTAAAGGTAAGGGTTGAACCTGAACTGGCCGGGTCGGCTATTGAACTTAAAGCAGCCGATGCGGCGTCCGTCCCAATGCCGAACTGGGCGGTACCCGGCAGGTAGCTGATACCCGCAGGCAGATTAAGGACCAGATCAAGATTGCTGGCATCGGTTGGCCCACTGTTTTCAAAGCTCAGGGTCATAGTTGTTGAATGATTACAGGCATCAATTGAGGCAGGAGCAAAGGTGAGATTGGCCAGTGCTGCGGCTGGTGCCCGGGTCGAGCTATGGGTGGCCGTGGTTTGATCAGTGTTCAGGCAGTCGTAGTCATCTGTTGCCGGATTGTTATCAATGCCGCTTGATGCACAGCCCCATTGAATACTGACCGTATTGTCGAGGTCAGTGCCGCAGGGAACCGAGTCGGACGTGGCACTGACGTGCAGCGTGGTGGTGACACCAGCGGCCAGTGGCCCGATTTCCCAATCAATCTGCGAACCAGAGACCGTGGCGCCCGGGTCTGAAGAAGAAATGGTGTTAAATCCATCTCCAACCGTATCGGTAACCCGGACAACTCCGACCGCAAAACCGGAGTTATTGGTAACATCAATCTCCCAGGTAACAGCTTGATCGCAGCCTAATGGTACATCACCAGCAGGAGACGTGCGACGCTTTACCACGCGAAGATCAACTTCGTTCGGACTGAGGGTAAAGGTTCGATCACCGCCGGTAAATGAGGCGCCGCAGGGATTTTCGTAATTGCTGGAGAGGGTCGCATTGCCGCCAGTCCAGATGCAGTCGGTTGTAACCTGATATTCGATCTCTATTTCATCACTGACAGCACATGAGGTGAGTGCCGCTATCTGTGTAGCTGTCCACACTAACGTGTTTGTTGCTGTTATTGTAGGATTGAAAGTCGCCACATTGGGGCCGTTCCAGCTGCCGCCATTCAGCCGCCATCTGGTACTGTCGGGAACATAGTTCATGCCGGCGGGCAGATTCTGGGAGAAGGAGACATTATAAACCGTTGTCTGACCACTGTTCCGGGCAAATATTCTGCCGGGAAAAGTCTCGCAGGGGGCAAGGGAGCCTGTACCGACTGCACCGGTATAAACGAGGTTTGGTGTCGGGATTTCCACGGTGGAGTTATCAGTTACCATGATTTGGCAATCTTCCGGGCATCCCCACGAGGCACTGACAGCATTGGTCAGATTGTCGCAGTCAACTATATCGGCAACTACCGTGATTTCACGTTTTTCGCCCGGAGCCATTTCGTTGATAGCAATCGTGACACCATTGATCCCCCCTCCTCCATGGTCCTGGTTTTCTGTTATTGTGACCCCGGTATCTGGTGATACGGTTACAGTGGTATACGGATTGGGAGGAGGATCCGGAAGTTTCAGGCCACTACCAAGGATATCATCGATCCAGACATTATGTGCTGTTCCGTCTCCACGGTTGGTTACGTAAATGGTCCATGTAACCTGATTTTCTGTTGCCTGATAGACATCCGGCGTCTTGGTAACCAGCAGGTCACCGCTGGTCAACAGGGCCGGTGTATCGCTGGCGCTGATTGAGCAGTTTTCATCAGAGGTATCGTCGTCGTTGCACTTGTCATCAAAAAAGAGTGTTGCCGCCAGTTCGGGTCCGCCGGTACATCTCTTCTGAACCTCAAGGGTGATTACTGCCTGCTGGCCGTTTCCGGTAAAACCATCAGCAAAATCCCAGTGATAGTCGCCATTGTCCACTGTTGGAGCGCATTGGTCTGGTGCTACTCCGGTACAGGTGGTAACTGTCGGGTCGGTCACATAATAGTTGAGTCCGGAAAGAACGAGGTGCACATCCCGTGGGGCAGCTGTTGTCGAGGTCTGTTCAAGGGTGATTGTAACCGTCTCTTTATCACAGATACTGGTGATTTGGTTCAGGCCGTCGATCGAGAGCGACATGGCCGGTGCCTCTACGTTTATCGGTACCGTTTCATGGATGGTACGATCTCCAAAGCAGTCGCCGCTGGGATGATTGGTGCCGAGGTTCAGGTCTGACCATGAATAAAAGGAGAGATCAGCACATCTGCCGCCGGTGGTATCTTCCTCAAGAACAAGGGTATAGATAATATCAAGGCTTGTGCCGGCAACAGACGTTGCCGGACAACCAGCCAGAGAGATGACCACTGGATCACCGGCTGCGCCCTGAGTCGCGGTCCCGCAGGACTGAGGGGTGCCATCAAGCTCGATGACCAGGGTCCCGCTTTTGTAGGTCTGATTATTCCCAGCCTGTTCGGTCAGTTCCAGTTCGTTGAGTGCGATACCGGTGACTGTTGAATCAAAGGTATAGTTGTTGGTATAGGTCAGTTCATCACACCGTTGCGAAACTGCGGGCACGACTGTTTTGTTGGAACTGATGCCGCTGCCGTCACATTCAATAGCAGTGGTCTGGCTGGCACTGCTGCTCAGGTCGCATCCGCAGCAGTCTGTCACTGTTGCCGTAACCGTATTATCAAAGACAGTATTGCAGAAGGCGGCACATTCACTGGTGGCAGGCGATTGCAGGGTCAGCGTGGCCTCGAAGTTGGTTACTGTTGCCGGATCGAAGAGCCAGCTGTAGGTGCCACCGGTACCGTTGGCGCCTGGTGTCCAGGTACCCTGGCCTCCGTTATAATTGCTGTTACTGGAGGCGGAATCGACCGTGAAGCCATCTGGAATCGTGTCGGTCACGGTTACGTCTGTGCTGGAGGAACCATTGCAGCTGGTGAGACCGCTGTATGAAGCGGCGATAGCATAAGTGATCGTCTCGCCGATCTGTATTACTTCCGGTCCGGTCTTGGTTATTGACAGGGTAGGAGTGTCTGCCGATCCTGTAATGTTTGACACTTCTACCGGCGGGAAAAAATCATTTTTACATTCGTCTCCATACTTTTTTTGCCAGAGCAACGGCGAAGGTGGCAGGGTTGAACCGCACCAGTCGGGCTGTTCAAGGCTGAATGTCAGGGTATAGGATTCGTTCGGGGGAATTGTTGTTTCGGCATCGAGAACAAAAGCATGCTGGTTGCTGTCGTAAGTGGCACCGGTGGAGACATTTGATACCGTCAACGGAGTCAGATCAACAAAGGTCTGGATATTGGTAGCGGTACCGTCACCGGTATTGCTAATGACAATAGTGACCGGGTCCGGGGTGGCAGCGCCGCAATAATCAAAGGTGATATCCGGGGAGGAGAACTCGAGCAGCGGTGTTTTGACAAGACGCTGAATCGAGGCGGTAGCAGTGCCGCCATCGGTTGCGGTATCGAAACAAGAACTTCCCAGACCGCAGCCAAAACTGACATCTGCCGTATTGTCAAGATCATCACAGCCGGAAACGATAGCGTTAATGGTAATGGTAACCGTCTCTCCAGGATCCATACTGGCAAGAGCGGGTATTTGAGTTGCATTCCAGGTTGTTGTTTGATCTGTGTTTGTGCCGGCAGGGGATGATGAGACGTAGGTAAGACCGGCACCAAGTGCATCGGTAACCACGACGTTTTCGATTGTGCCCAGGCCGCTGTTTTCAACGATGAGATTCCAACTGACGGGATCGCCAACGGCAGCAGATTGAACTGCCGGTTCCTTTTTGATGGTAATGGCACCGGGCAGAACCTCGATTGACAATTGGGCAGATTCACTCTGGGTGACGCCGAGCATGGTGTAGGTAACAGCGGCCTGATTGGAACCTGAAGTGGCAGTACAGTCAGTCTCCAGATCATATTCGATGGTGACCGCTTCTCCATCGGCAAGGGTAAAGGCACTGCCGCATAACGTATTCAGGTCATAGGTGGTGCCTGAGGTCGGATCAACGTTTGACACACTGCAGGTGGTGGCGGTAATTGCTGAGCTGCCAGCTACATAGGAAAAACCGGTAAGCAGGGAAAGATCATTGGTTACTTCAATATCGGTTACGTCGTTTCCGGTATTATTGGTCAGGGTGATCGAATAGCGTTTCTGATCACACTGGTTGATCTGACCGTCTCCGCTGACTCCGGTTGCGGCAAACGTCTTCGATGAAAAGCCAATAAGCAGTGCCAGTATGATATATGAAATAGTCCGCATTTACTTTTCCTCTATTGATACCGTCAAGCCGCCGGCCGGCAGGGCAATATCGAATTCGTTATCACCGATTGCAAGTTCTACCTGGTGTTTTATGGTTGTGGTACCCTCTTTCACTTCAAGAAGATGGCTTCCGCTTTCAATCCGGGTAAAGAGGTAACGCCCCTGTTGGCTCCTCGTTATCAACGTCCCGTCAAGGTAGACCTTCATCGCTTTGGCGGTCTGCTCTCCTTGGTCACGTTGTCCGTTTTTGTTCTTGTCCAGGTAAATGATGCCGCTTAATCGGGCCGGACCAATATCTTTTTTGACGGGCAGTGACACTCGGGCCTGTTCCCCTTCCATCAGCCGGAGAAGATGAGTTGATTCTCCGAAGATGGACATATGCTCTGGCAGTGATCGCGGGTCGATACTGAGCGCGTAGAAACCGGAGACCAGATCCGTGAAGTGGGCAATACCATCATCGGCTGTCACCCGCTTTTCACCCTTGGAAAGAAGAACCGTGACCTGCCCCATCGGCGTGTCATCACTGTCTCGCAATCCGTTTTCGTTGTTGTCGAGAAAGACCAGCGCCTTGATTTCAGCCGGTATTTCAACATCGCCGCCGCCGATCATGACGATGGCTTCATCAGTTCCCTCAAGCTTGGTACCACCGCCGTCAATCGCAGATACCGTGGCCCGGTTGCGGTTGCGACCACGCTTGACATTGCTGCCGATGATCACCTGATAGCGGATATCAACCCGTTTCCCAGCAGGAAAGGTTCCCAGCTCCCATCTGAGCCGTCGCGTGCCACTTGGATCTTGAAATTGCTGGCCGTCTTTCAGCGTCGATCCAGGGACAAAGGAAAAACCGTTGGGCAGATAGTCATCAAGGGCCAGCTGGAAAACCGTTCCGTTGCCCCTGTTCTCGACGGTGACCTGGTAGACCAAAATTTTTCCGATCCTGCTTTCCCGACGGTTGACCCGTTTACTGACGAGCAGGTCGTCCGGCTCAACAGGGATAAAAGACGACAGGGTTGTTACCGTATTTGAGGTCTGGGAGGGCAGTTCATTCGTTGTTACTGTCGCCCTGTTGGAGATACCGACATTGGCTAAAACCTCATCGGACAGATCGGCCGTGATCCTTATTTTGACCGATTTTCCTGGAGCGAGGCTGGCAAGCGTCCAGAAGTGGTCGTCTCCGTTCTGGCGGTGCCGCATGATGCTGGTACTTTGTTTATAGCGCAGATATGAATCCAGTCGGTCGGTTACCTTGATACCGGTCAGCGTGGTATCTCCGGTATTGGTGACAGTTATAGTATAGCGTTGTTCCTGGCCGGGAAGAAGGGAAGCGTGCAATTGTGTTTTCTTAATACTGATGCCGGGGGCCGGTTCAATGGGTGGCTCTTCAGGTGGCTCTTCAGGTGGTTCTTCAGGTGGTTCTTCTTGCTCCGCATACAGCTTGAGGGTGCTGCTATTAATCGTGACTCTCCAATTTACCGGTGTTGTAACGGACTCATTAACGACTCGATAGTCGTTGACACCTTCCCGAAGGAGGCTGAGCGGAATATTGACCGGGTTTGCCTGGGCAGCATCGTTAACGCCGTGGAGCAGACCAATTTCGCTGCCATTGACATAGAGCCGATCATGCTCGCATTGATCCTGTGAACATGTTGGACAATCGCTGCTGCACTCCGGGTAATCCACATCCGTTGCCCCAACTATCGCTTCGACCCGAGTTGCCCGGGCAAGAACATCGGGCGGAAGAGTATGCTGCCAGGTTATTTCTTGGCCCATCAAGGCTGTTTGCCCGACGCTGACCGTATCTTCGTGGATCAGCTCTTCCTCTCCGTAAACAGCCGCTGGCAGAAGGAACGGTAAAAGAAGAAGGATGATAAAAAAAATCTTGTAGGTCTCAATTTTTTTCGATTCCATTTGATAACGGCCCCGCATATTGAGGAGTGAATTGGTTGTCAACATTACAGCTTTCCTATCAGGTTGATGTAAAAGACATGAGCTTCATATTCCTCGTCGTCATCCCGATCATATCGGCTGTACTCGTAACCGGGAGCAATGGAGAGATACCTGTTAATGGCGTAACTCACCTCTACATAGGCCTTCAGTTTATAATTGTCGGCGTCATCGGCCAGTACTTTCCTGCGATAAGCGGTAATTGCCTCAAGCTTGTCACTGAATTGATACTTGGCTCCGATCATTTCGGTGGTGGTACGTACCCGGGTCGCATCCAATGGTTCCGTCTCAAGATTATCATACTCAAGGCGGTAATAGGCAAACAGCGATGCCGGTTCGGTCAACCGCCAGTCCAGGCGAAAGAGGATATCGTCATAACTGGAGATCTCACTGTTTCCTGAAACGGTGTCTATTTCGTCCCATTCACGCTCATAGGAACCATGGAACAGCAGGTTGGAGCGGACATCCCACCAGAAATTGGCTCCCAACAAGGTCTTGGTCGTGTCTCTGTTGCTGTTGAAATCCTCATTGAGCTGATATTCGAGATGGAGACTGGTCCGTACTACATCGAGTGGTTTTGACGTCCAGCGAAGGAAAAGGGCTTGCTCCTGGCGGCTACGCCGATCCTTGATCAGATCGTTGTACACACGATATTTGATATTTCCATCCAGTTGCAAATAACGGTTTATCTCTCCTTTGCAGCCCAACAGCCCGAGGAGCGAGCGTTCACTGTAATCTCCTGCCGCTTCATGGTAGAGATAGTTGAAGCCGCCCTCGGCAAAGAGCATAAAGTCGGGCAATGGCAGCAATTCGATCCGGGTTAGTAGGTCGTGCGATTTCGTTGAATTATCATCTACATCCTGGTCATCGAACTGCTCGTACTGGTAGGCGCCCTGCAAGGTGATGGGACCCGTTAGGCTGGACTGGCCAACAAGATGTCTGATCCCGCCGATCAGACGCTTGCTGTCGGTTTTATTGATTGCCGTGTTACCGTCACCCGAGTCTTTGAGCAGTTCGGCACCGATTATATAACCGTCGCCCTCTGGAGAAAAACTGGACAGGGTAGTGAAATAATTGTCATGCTCATGCGTCGGCAGTTCAGCATCATCGGGGATATTGTCCCGGGAATGGCGGAAACCAGCAGCAGCGGTGTGCGAACCAAAGGCATAGGCACCTGAGATGCCGTAGGACTCCATATTCGTACCAAGCGCTGTCGTGGTATTTGGATCAAGCTCGAAATCAACAGAACTGCTGACGAAATAAAAAGGCGTCTCGTTCTCGACCGTATTGGTGATACTACCGGAGGCAAGATCATAATTAGCAAAGGTCAGGAAGTCCTTGCCGACCCGCCAATAGTCTGCCCTCAGGGTCAGGTCGGTCAACGGAGAAGTCATCAATTCTGCTCTGAGAGCGGTATCGTCAGCGTCACTTTCAAGGGATGGGACATCACTTTGCGCCAGTTCGACCGAGATCTTGTGGCGGTCATGATGGTTGTAGTTGATGGTACCGCCGATAATTTGCAGCCGATTGTCGGTAATTGCCGAGGAAAATTCATCTTCCCAATCGGAATCGGCAAGATAGGTGGCACCTACCTGCAGCCCGGGCAAGACATCAGCTGTTGCCTGTACGCCATAACGAACTCGATTATAGAGCCCCCCCGGAGTGTCATACTGGTAATTCACCACAATAAAGACCGGGTTACCCCGGAAATCCGACTCTTCAACGGGACGGGTGAACATGAGTTCACCACGGTCGTAGTCGATCGTATAGTCGCGCCCCCTGACCTGGGGCCTGGACCTGATAATCCGGGCCGGATTGTTTCGATCCCTGACTTCAATCCGGACTGTTTCATTGCCCCTGATTACCGGAGCCTCTGACAGCCGGTAGCGTCCTGAAGTGCCGTCTCCCCTGATTTCATCGGTGGTCGCCTCTCCTCTGACCGCACCGGCAATGATCGTTGCTCCAAAGTCCTCTGTTTCGCCGTGGAGGGTCAGGCCTCTCATCGTGTCATCGGAGGCGGTAAAAACGGTATTGAGAAAGCTTCCCTCTTTATGATCACCGACGATGACGTAATTTTTATCTTTTTCCAGTTCAAGCAAAAAGGTGAACGCCTGGTCCGGGTCTTCTTCATCGTATTGACTGGTAAGAGAGAACTGCCAGTCCTTGTTCAAGAAGCCTTCACCATACAAAGAGAGGTATGAGCGGTTTGAATAGTCGGTGGGGAAACCGTCATCGCTGTCTTCAAAGACAACCTCGTCTCCATTGACCGAGGTGAGATTCTGCCTGAAAACGCCGACGCCCACCAGGACAAAATCGGCTCCGGTCTCACTGTTTTGGTATTGATAGGCTTCCGAAGGACCGGGGAGCAGGAGTCTAGAGGCTGCCAAAAAAGACAAGATAACAAGTGTTGTGCAGAATCTCAAAGCGACACCTTTGGCTAACGTGTTTATCAGGAGTTAAGGAGGTGGCATAAATTCTATTTCCTTATTTCAGAACATATAAACAACAGACAAAAAATAAAACTTGTAGCTCTACTTTCTTGTAACTCAATTTTCGCGCCTCGTCAAGTTATGCGACTTGATATGATAGTGCATGAAGATGATGAATAAAAAATTTAAATATTCCCCCTTATTTATATATGTCAACAAGGCAAAATAAAAATGAAAGAATCTACTGTGCATGGGCAAACGTAGAAAGTACCTGTCATCGCCATTTTTATCGTATCCAAAAAATTGTCAAAACTGTTTCAGGATATATCGATTTTCACCGCGACGAGATGTCGGGGTTTGTAAAATATACTTTTGTCTTTAAACACGTTAAGATCCGCAGACACGATGTAGACAAACTTGACCATCAGGGCATACCCTATTACTGGGACTATGGAATGCATGCCAACCATGTGAACGAAGGCTGTGTTATAAAAGGACGTCACCGTGAAGATAGTTTTATGATGCAACAGGAATTTCAGGTTGGCGAGGTGATCCTGCAAGGGAAACTATTCTCTTTCCTGATCAGAGACAGCTGTTCCAGCGCATGCAGGGGGGTTGCGCCGGGACTGGATATCCATACGCGCATACGACGAGGAGAGACATCCATTGAAAAGACCTTTAAAGCCCCTCCCCATTCGGCCGAGGGTATGTTACGCTTCGGGACCTCGTTTCGCGTCCTGGTCCGGGAATGTTAGTCGTTCATTACGTGGCACCCGGAGCCACGGCAGATAAACTGGGCATAAAAGAGGGCGAGAGTATGGCATCCTGACAGAAAGCAGAGGAGGCTGATGGTAAATTTCTCCATACGCTGGTGCAAAAACTCCAGCCTGACGACAAGCTGACAGCAAAGGTGTACCCCGATGGCAAGTTAGTCAGCCTTGCCACCACGGTTGGCGAGCAACGAAAAATGGCAAAAATAGGGTAAGTTACAGGTATACAAGGCTTGGACCACGCTTACAAGGCATTCTATAAATTTTAGAATGCTTACTCTTCATCTAAAAGGCCTCCATAGCAAATCTTGCAAGAAAAATTGGCGATGAAAGAGGATAGCCCTTTTAAGGCCACCTGCAAAATAGTACTTTTTTTACAAAAGGCTCTATGTGGCATGGTATAAAACAACAGGTTGTCGAGTACACCTGTGAAGCACAGGTATTACCACGCACACAAACAAGGTCGATCAAAATAACCAAAGGAGAACAAGTTGTTTAACTTAGCTTTTTCACGTTTTCTAGGCAAAAGTCCACAGTGGTACAAGATCGTCATGGTGGTGTTTCTGCTAAGCTGCTACCCCTTAACCTTGTTGCTGGGTAAAACCGTCATGGGCTGGTCTTTTATCTTGATGTTCATCATGACCTTGGCCCTTGCGTTGAAGTGTTACCCGCTGCAATCTGGCGGACTGGTGGCGCTGGCCGCCTTGGCCATCGGCTTAACAGATCCGCACACGGTCTGGCATGAAATCGAACAAAACCTGGGCGTGATTTTCTTGCTGATTTTTATGGTCAGTTTCATCTATTTCATGAAACCGCTGTTAATCTATATTTTTGGCAAAATTTTATTGAGAATTCGCAACAAGGTCGTTCTCTCCTTGATCTTTTCCATTGCTGCCGCCGTGCTGTCCGCATTTTTGGACGCCTTGACGGTTATGGCTGTGCTGATAACCGTCTTCATCGCCCTGTACGGCGTCTATGAAAAAGTTCATTCAACCATGCATAACAACGACGAGCAACAGGCCAAACAAAATGAAATGGGTGGAGACACCTTAGAAGGTTTTCGCGCCTTCATTCGTTCCTTGGTCATGCATGGTGCCATTGGCACCGCCCTGGGTGGCGTGTGTACCCAGGTAGGGGAACCGCAAAACTTACTCATCAGCCAAAAAATGGGCTGGAGTTTCATTCAATTTGCCCTGGAAATGGCTCACGTCACGATGCCGGCCTTAATTGCCGGCTTTACCACGGTCGTGGTGTTAGAGGTAACCGGCATCTGCGATTACGGCGGGAAACTAGCACCAAAGGTGAGAAAAATCTTAGAGGAATATCTTCACGAAGAAGACATAAACCGCCGCCCCAAAGAACGCTATGCCCTGGTAATTCAAGGTATTTGCGGATTGGCCCTGGTCGTCGCCCTGGCCTTGCACATCATGGAAGTGGGGTTGATTGGCTTGAGCTTGCTGGTCATTTTAACGGCATTCACCGGCATCACCGAAGAGCATCGAATCGGCAAAGCTTTTGAAGAGTCACTCCCCTTCGTGTCGCTCCTGTGTATCTTCTTCGTGATTGTCGGTGTCATCAGCGACCAAAACCTGTTCAAACCGGTTGTTCAATGGGTGCTGCAAATGCCGCCGGACATTCAGCCCAAGACCTTTTTCCTGGCCAATGGCTTACTCTCAGCCATCAGCGATAATGTTTTTGTTGCCACGGTTTATATCAATGAAGTCAAAGCAGCATTCGATGCCGGCAGTATATCCAGGGAACATTTTGAATCCCTGGCAATCGCCATCAATACCGGAACCAACCTGCCGTCGGTCGCCACGCCGAACGGCCAGGCTGCGTTCTTGTTTTTGTTAACCTCGACCCTGGCTCCCGTCATTCGTCTGGGCTATGTAAAAATGATTTTGATGGCTTTGCCTTACACGATTGTTTTGACCGTTGTCGGGTATTTGATGCAATAGGGCACCACAATTAACAAGGTCAAAAAATACAGATTACCATTCTTACGGCGTAGGGTAAGGGTTACTTTTCTCTGCACAAACAGCCTGCATCCTGTTGGTGCAGAGAAAAGTAAAAAATTATTTTTTTGAGGGAGGCAAAAGAATAATCGGTCCTCACTCATGAATGCTTTTTTCTGCTGCTTTTTTGGGAGGGGGGAATCAGGGGCAATATGCAAAAAAAGACAGCCTAAACGTTCGCAAACCTTCTTTACAGCCCCTTTTCTTTGATGAGAAGAAAGATCGCATTGAGAAGGAATTCGGATGCCGGAGCAAGGGTTTCCTCGTTGAAGTCAAAACGGAAATGGTGATGGCCTGCGCTGAGTTCCGTCCCTATCATGCAGTAGGTCGCAATCCCCCCCTGCTCCTGAACGGCTGCAATAAATTCGGTGATATCGTCGCTCGCGCCAAAATCAGCACTGTCTCGAATATCGTCACTGTTGTAAAACGCAACGCTCGCCGCTGCCTTCCGTAGGATCGCCATCATTTCCGGATCACATGTCGCCGCCCTACATCCTCCAGCAGAGGATATCGTCAACTCCTGGTCGTACATCCGGGCACTATGCTCGATGATCCTGGTCGCCTTGGCGAACATATACTCGTTGAGTTCAGTTGTCTGTCCTCTTGTTTCGGCAATAATCGTCGCCCGTGCCGGAATGATATTACGACCTTCCCCCGCTTCGAGGCGTCCCACGGTGATCCTCGTGGCCCCCTGGGAATGGCGGGGAATCGCGTGCAGATTCAAAGAGGCAGTGGCTGCTGCAAGCAGCGAATTGTTTCCCTCTTCCGGAAAAGCGCCCGCATGGGAAGGTTTCCCGGTAAAAGTGGCATCAAACTTACTCGTGGCCAGGAAATTTTCAGCACCGAGGATAAGACCGCCTGTTTTTCGGGCCTTAAAGCCCATATGACAGCCGATAAAGGCCTTGATCCCCGTCACGACACCGGCCCTGACCATGGGACGAGCCCCCCGAACACCCTCTTCGGCCGGCTGAAAAATAAGACGAACATTTGAACCGATCAACGCCTTCAACTCGGCCAGAGCCAGGGCAAGCCCAAGGCCGACGCTTGTATTCCCGTCGTGTCCGCAGGCGTGACAGGCACCACTATTACACGAGCTAAAACCATCACGGTGTGGACGATGTTCCTGATCCGTACTCTCGGTCAGCGTATTCGCATCAATATCAAAACGCAGGGCAATCGCTGGCGGCGGATCATCTCTGAGGTCAGCGACCACCCCGGTGAAGCCGCCTTTCATTCGGGCAATACGCGCCGGCGATGCTCCTTGATCAATGGCCCGTTCCTCTGCCAGGCGCAGAGTCGCCTCGTCGGGCAGCCCCATCCGTGACTGCGCGTCAAGGATATCTCTGCCCATTCGAATATGATATCCGGCTTTTTCGAGAATCATCGCAATAAAATCAGTGGTCCAGTATTCGGTCCAGCCGCTTTCCGCGTGGCGGTGAAGCTCACGTCGAAACCGGATAATTTCCGGCTCAAGCCGTGTAACTATTGCATGTAGATCTGGTTTCATAAGTGATCAGAACATATGACTGGGGAGATACAGGGCGATCTCCGGCCAAACAAAAAGAATAATGATAACAACAACATCACAGAAGATAAACGGCAATACGCCCTTAAAAATATCCTCTACCCTGCTTTTGGTGACCCCGGCAAGGGCAAACGCGTTGATTCCAACAGGCGGAGTGATGCCGGCAATTTCGTTAAGCTTCATGGCAACGACACAGATCCAGATTGGTTCATAACCGAGGCCGACCAGCACCGGAAAGATAATCGGGAGGGTCAGGGCAAAGACGGCCGCCTGGTAGATGACCATGCCAAGAAAAAACCAGACAGCGATGATACAGAGGAAGACAATATGCGGATGGACCTGCCAGTTGGCGAGAAAGGTGGCCAAATCTGTGGGGATTCTCGTCATTGTCAGGAAACGGCTGAAATACATGGCCGCGATGATGATAAAAAACAGCATGGCCGTTGTACTTGCGGTTTCCGCAAGGGAATCGCGGATGGGCTGGAGCCTACGAAGTTTGCCGTATGCGATACCGAACAGTAACGCGCCAAAGGCGCCAACCGCACCTGCTTCGTTCGCGGTGAAGATGCCGGTGTAAATACCACCGATAACCAGTGAGGCCAAGAGGACGATGGGCCACAGTCCGACTGTCGCCTTTGCCCGGTCTTTTCGAGTAACCTTGAACTCCTCAGGATGAATCGGTGCCAGATCGGGATATAACTTTGCCCTGATGAACATGTTGAGGGCATAGACAAAAGCGGTGAGAATGCCCGGGAGAATCCCGGCAAGAAAGAGCTTACCCACCGACTGTTCGGTGAAGATGGCAAACAAAATGAACATGCCACTTGGCGGGATCATACAGGCAAAACTTCCCGAGCAGGCAATGGCGCCGAGGGAATAGCTTTTTTCGTACTTGTACCGCTGCATTTCCGGATATGCCAGGCGACCAAAAATGGTTGCCGTGGCGATTGTTGATCCGCATATCGAGGCGAAAATAGCGCATCCGAAAGAGGTGGCGATCGCCAATGCGCCGGGCAATCGGGCACAGATGGTATGTACATTGGCATAAGCCAACTCAGCAAAACCACCGCGTGACGCAAAAGCTCCCATGAGGATGAACAGAGGCAGCACACAAAACGTTGGAGTAGCGATGGCATTGTACAGGGTTTCTCCAAGCAGTGACATGGCTGCTTCAAAATTTATCAGGACCGTCAGTCCCACCAGGCCGACAAGGATAAAATCGACCCCCATGTGCAGGCCTAGAAAAAGCAAAATAAGCAGGGCAACTAAACCAACTATACCGATTAACGTAAAATCCATGTGATACTTTTCTCCAAAACTCTCTACCGCTACAGAAACTCTTCCCTCTTTTTCCTTCCAGCCTCTACATTATGACGGAAATCCTACCCTGGAAAACGTACCGTTATGCCTCCACTACTGTTTACTCCCTTCATCCTGACTGAACACGTCAAGCGTTCAAGACCCACTTGAACAGCCCGTGTCAGGCTATGCCTCTTTCCCTGTGAGTTCAGCAAAGAAATTTACGATAATCTGGATCAGGTACAGGATCATCCCCAGTGACATGATAAACTTGACGGGATAGAGAAGATAATTAACCGCCCCGGCAATACCTTCCTTGTCTATAAAGGAAGCCCACGCGTTGGCACACATGGCCCAGGTCGCCAGCCCAATGGTGATAGCGGCAATGATAGTCGTGCAGAGAGTGATAACTCGTTGAAGCTTTGGCGGGAACAGCTCAACAACAGAGCTGACCCTGACATGCCCACGTTCCATCTCACAGTTGGCCAACCCTGCGTACACCGTCCCGATCATCACAAACATCGCCAATTCGGCGACGCCCATGATTGGCGTCGCAAAGGTACGAAAGAGGACATCAGCCAACAGGAGAAACATAACGACACTCATCATCCATCCGCAGATCTCCGCAGTGATGATGTTAAGAATTCTGATTATGGACGCCACCTGTTCACCTCTACAAGCTAATCATTGCTTCTGTGCCTGTTCTTTGCCGGTGCTCTGTATTGCCTGCCGCCTTACGCGTTGTCTCTCTAATACTTGGGGCCGTAACTACTGCTCTGAACGGCTGTTTTTTCATGGGATGGCAGAATCGGCCGACCCTGCCATCCCATAATCGCATATACGTAAGCGCAACCGCCTACTCTCTGGCGAGATAAGAACTATTAATCTCGTTAACTTTATTAAGAATATCTTCAGCTTTAGCCGCACCAAGCTCAGTAACTTCCCTGACCCAGGTTTTCTTGTTTTCTTCAATACTCGGAAGTGCCATCCACTTCTTTATATCCTCGGCCGACGCATAGGTAAACTTCACACCTTTCTCTTCCATTGATTTAATTTCGTTGGCAAGCGTCTGTGGGTAATATTCGGTGAAGCGCTTCACAGCGTTCTCTTTTGCCTGCGCAAAAACCTTCTTCAGCCCATCGGGGAGAGTCTGATATTTCTTTTCGTTCATCGTGATCATGAACGGGATGGCAAGCCACATCTCTTTGGCAACCATGATGTTCGGTGCAACCTCATACAACTTGGCACGACTCTGAGCATCGACATTGGTCAGCACAGTGTCAATCGTACCTGTCTGTAGGGCCATATAGCACTCGCTGAAGGCTACTGAGGTGGGCACGGCTCCAAGAGCGCCAAGGTCAGCAAGTTTCCAGCGGCTCGAAGAACGGGCCTTCATCCCCTTCAGGTCATCAAAGCTGTTCAGTGGCTCCTTGGTACTGAAAGAGTAAGGCAGTGCCGAGTAAATATAGACAGGTCGCTGCTTGTACTTGAGAAACTCCTCGGTAAGCTCTGGGACCTCCTTGTATATCGTTGTATAGACACCGATCATGTTTTCGTACTTGGTGGGACCTTGCTCCACCAGGCCTGTCGCCCCATTGAGCAGAAGACGTTTCGGATAGTAATTCACATTGATAAATCCAAGGTCGACAACACCATCCTGAACACTTTTCAGGATCTCCTTGCCCTTCACAAGCGACTGTGCCCAGTAGGGCATAATTTTGATCTGACCGTTGCTCAGTTTTTCCAGCTCTTCAAGGAATTGTTTTTCGGCAACGCCCCGCATGGTATTTTCAGGGCAGTTCGTCGCAAAGGTAAACTGATACTTCTTGGCCATGGCTACCCCGGACAATCCGACAATAAAAAAAGAGATGATCAGGCTCGCAAAAAAACGCTTCATACTTCCCTCCAAAAAATGAGGTTAACAAGGTGCATTACCCTTGCGTGGGGACTCCTTCATGGAACGGCCCCAGCCGCAGGTTTTGTGACACTCAACATGCCCCAAAGAGCTGAAAGCCATCAATCAATAGCTCATCATAACGGGAAAAACCAGCAAAAAGGACGTTGTTCTCCTTGACCGAACAAAAGATACGCGGGCAGGGAGAGCTGCAGCTGCCCCCTTTTAATTACCTGTAAAAATTTGTTTTTTAGCTCTCTGATCTTGTCTCTCTTCGGTCGGGCAGCACTACTACATCTCCTCATACGTGTTTGCCGGAAACAGGTCGTTCCTGCCCGAAATCTCTATTCGACGATGGACCCCAATCAAGGCCTACCTCCTCAAAGGGGATCTTTTTGCTTCCATAAAAAAGCCATGACGCAGGCTGCGTATAATTTGAGGGCTCCTTGCCGCTGTTTATCCTTGTGCGGGCAACCTACTCGAAGATTGCGCGGAACATCTTTCTATCTTGTTATATTTATTTATAAAAAATAAGAAATAATTATTTCGTATAAATGCTGATAAATAAATTTGGGATTATTTTGATCCCATCATTTACAAGAAAATTGTCAATAATGGTATTTTAATATTGACAATCACCGGAGCCTTCGGAATAATCCCCGACCATAAAATTCTTCAGGCTTGCACCCAATGGCCGATTATTGGCTATCTCTCTGCTTGAGGTGTTTTTTGCGCAGACTACGTCAGTCAGTGACGTCCTGGGCATTGCCAGGAAGGATTTCCTGAATCTTCTGCACAAAGGAGCGGGACATGGAAGCAATACTTTTTTTGTCGATCTGGTTGATCGGTACAGCCTGTCACACCTTGTACGACCTCAAAATCAAGCCAGTGTTGCAGGCGCTGAAAGAAGAGAGCGACCCGTTATAACAGACGGGGTATTTTGATACGTTTTGATTTGCCGCTCACCGTCAGGGGTGAGAAAATGAGGGAGGAATGACACATGGAAAATATACTGGCCAAGGTAATTCCCCAGGAAGGGGGGCTGGAAGGTAGCAGGTCTGGCGGGTACAATATTGCCATCGGGCTGTTCGGCCTGCTGACCCTGGTGGGGGTCGCCTTCGGCTTACACGCTTTTTTTATCGGTCATGAGCATGCCTACGGTGTCACCCGCGAGGTACCGTGGGGATTGATGCTCGGGGCCTATGTCTTTTTCGTGGTCACCTCGACAGGGCTCTGTCTGGTCTCATCCATTGGCCACGTCTTTGGCTTTGAGGCTTTTCAGCCCATTGCCAAGCGATCGGTTTTCCTTGCCATCGCCACCATCACCGGAGGCTTTTTGGTTATCGCCTTTGAGATCGAAAACCCTTGGCGGATGGCGATCTACAATGTCATCTCACCGAACATCACGTCCAATATCTGGTGGATGGGCACCCTGTACGGCGCATATCTCTTTTTCATGCTTATCGAGTTTGCCCTGTTACAGGCCGGCAACCATAAAACTGCCAGCATGATGGGACTCTTGGGGGTGATTTCCGGGGTGGCAGCCCATTCCAATCTGGGGGCAGTTTTTGGCCTACTCAATGGTCGAGAGTTCTGGCACGGTCCGTATATGCCCATCTACTTCATCACCAGTGCCATGATGTCAGGCTGCGCAACGGTCATCTTCTTTCATTGGCTGGCCTATAAGGTCAACGGTTGGAAGATGAGCAAGAAGCTGGAAGAGTCCCTGTACAGTGTCGCCAAACTTGGAGCACTGCTCTACCTGGTCATCATGTTTTTCACGACCTGGAAGATTATTTCCGGTGTATCCGGGCATCCGCCGGGAAAATACGAAGCTATCATGTCCCTGGTGAACGGCCCGTACGCTTTTAATTTCTGGTTCGGCGAAGTCGGGCTGGGGCTGGCAATTCCGCTTGCCCTTATCCTCGCGGTCAAGGCCAGAAATATTCCGGCACTGGCCGTGGGTTCGGCGGCGAGTATTATCGGTATTTTCTTCATGCGCTATGACCTGGTGGTTGTCGGCCAAGTTGTTCCGGGATTTCACGAGTACAATATCCTCGACATGCCGCACCTCCTGCCCTATGCGCCTACCCTGCATGAGTGGATGGTGACGTTGTCGGGTTTTACCTTCTGTGCTGTTTTGTTCCTTCTTGGAGAACGGTTGTTTCGTGGCCATCTGTCCGAGGATCACCACTGATAACAATATCTTGAGGAGAGCCACAAGAAGGTCAGCTACAGGAAATTGCTATGGCGAGAAAGAAAACGGAGATTGTAGCGCTCAGGCCGGATGTGCCCATTTATCCCATCGGCGTGGCGGCCAGGATGCTTAACGTACATCCCCGTACCCTGCGTATCTACGAGGCTGAAGGGCTGATCAAACCGGCCTGCGTGGGCACGAAACGCATGTTTTCCTCCAATGATATCCAGTGGATCACCTGCATGCGAAAATTGATCCACGAGCAGGGCATCTCCATCCAGGGGTTGAAGAAACTCCTGACCTATGCACCCTGCTACGAACTCGCCGACTGTCCTGCGGAAATTCACGACCACTGCGCTGCAGTGGTCGATCGGTCCGTGCCCCGCACCCTCCATCAGGTCGGTGATTCCGTCGCCCGAGCCGAGGCTAAAGAAGCAGACCGGGCAAAGGAAGAGGCCAGCAGACATAAAAAAAAAAGCGGCAACCATAAGCGGATACAGCCACAATTACTTTTTCTCGTGGCGAGAGGCGGCTAGCATCGCCGCTGACAAAGAGAGGCTCGGCTACCCGGAACCACAGCGCGACAGTCTGCCGTCACGAGGAGTTGTTGAGATGATCCCATGGGTTGACGAGGTTGAATTTTTTGATTTTACGACGAAGGGTGTCCTTGGAGATGCCAAGTTCCCGGCAGGTCACCATCTTCTTCCATTTGTTACGTTCAAGGGCATGTGCTATGGCCTGGCGTTCAATCTCCTCGAGAGAATGAGTCGATGACGCACCTGAACCACTGACGTTGTGCTGCTGGTCATCGGCCGGGGCAAAGGGTTCAGGGAGATGCTCTGGTTGAATGTAGCCGCTGGCACAGAGGATAAACGAGTACTCTATGATGTTCTCCAATTCTCTGATATTCCCAGGGAAGTGATGTCTCATCAGGATGGAGAGGGCACTGGTTGAAATACCGGCGATGTTCTTGCCCTGCTGGGCGTTGTAGCTTTTGATGAAGTGGTCTGCGAGCAGAGGAATATCTTCCTTGCGTTCCCTGAGCGGTGGTAAGTTGATTTTGACGACATTGAGACGATAGAAAAGGTCATCGCGGAAGCTGCCATTTTCCACCATGGCCTGCAGATCGCGGTTGGTGGCTGTAATAATCCGGACATCGGCCTTGACCGGAGTGCTTGATCCCAGCGGTTCATACACTTTTTCCTGGAGCACCCGCAGCAATTTGATCTGCACCGAAGGGGGTATGTCACCAATTTCGTCGAGAAAAAGAGTGCCTCCTTCGGCGGCGGCAAAGCGCCCCTTCCGGTCCTTACGCGCGTCGGTGAACGCTCCGGCCTTGTAGCCGAACAGCTCCGATTCCAGCAGGGTCTCCGGCAGGGCCCCACAATTAACGGCAATGAACGGTTTATCTTTGCGTTCACTGGCGCTGTACAACGCTCTGGCTACCAGTTCTTTGCCAGTGCCGGATTCCCCAAGGATGAGGACGGTACTTGGGCTACGGGCGATGTCTGCCATGATGGTGAACAGTCGCTGCATGGCCGCAGATTTACTGATGATTTCATCAAAGGTGTAGCGCTGCCGGAGCTGTTTGCGCAGGTTGGTGATAGTGGAAAGGTCACGGAAGGTCTCGACACCGCCGATGATGTTGCCCTCATGATCGGTGAGCGGCGCCGTGGAGATGCTGACAGGGAGTTTTTTCCCCTGGGTGTTAACGATGGTCACCGAACGATTGAGAATAGGGCCACCGGTATAGAGGCTTTCGGCAATTGCACAGTTCTTGCCGCAGATAGAGGAGAAGAAGACCTCGGCACAGGAGTGGCCTATCGCCTTTTTTCGATCCCAGCCGGTGATCTCTTCCGCGGCCCTGTTGAACGAGGTGATTTTCCAGTTGCGATCCACGGTGAAAACTCCGTCAGCAATCGAGTCGAGGATCAGCGCTTCCCGGAGCGAGCTTGAGTTGTCCCGGAAGGTCTTTATGCCGCCGACGATACTGCCCAGCTCATCGGTGAGCGGTGCAGTACTGGTGGAAACCGGAATCGAATAGCCATCCTTGCCTTTGATGAAGATGGGCTGATCATGCAGTTGTATGCCTTGGTGCATGGCAGCCTGCATGTGGCAGCCATCCGTGCACACCGAGGAGTCGAAGATCTCACGGCAGGACTTGCCGATGGCCTCATCTGCGGACCAGCCGGTAATTCGTTCGGCAGAACGGTTGAAACTGGTGATCCGCAGGGCGTTGTCCATGGAGCAGACGCCATCAGCCACTGAATCGAGAATCAGCCTGTTATGCACGGCCAGGGAATTATCGTGAAAGGTCTGCACGCCGCCGATGATCTTGCCATCAAAACCGTACAGCGGCGCAGTGGTCAAAGAGAGGGGGAAGACCTTGCCGTTGCGGTTTGTCATCACCACCGCCCTGTTGGCGAGGACCTCCTCCTTTTGAATAGAATGGGTGACAAGACAGTTTTTGCCGCAGATCTGCGGAGGAAAGATCTGATTGCATTTTTGCCCCACTGCCTCCTCTTTGCTCCAGCCGGTGATCTCCTCTGCCGCCTTGTTGAACGAGGTGATGATCATATCACGGTTTACGGTGACAACGCCCTCGTGAATGGAGTTGAGCAGCAGGTGATGAATAGCCTGGGAGTCGGCGATATCCTGAATGATGAGGGCACCGGAGATCAGGGGATTGTCACCCGGCATGGGAATGGCTATGGCCATGGCCGATCTTGGCGTGGTTGTGTCGGCCCTGCAAGCAAAGATGATCTGGCGGGGGGCTGAGTATTGGCGCGAATCGGAGGGCGTTAACAGGTCATCAAGCAGGGAGGCCTGTCCGACAAAACAGGGGATCTGGTTGACAGGGAGCCCTATGAGTTCTTCACTGGAGATCTGCGCAAGGATTGTGGCGTCTTCGTTGGCCTCGACCACACGCCACTGATCGTTGAAGAGAAAGACTGCGTTCAATCGGTGCAAAGAATGTCGCATTGGTCGTTTCCCTCTCCCTGATAAGGCAAAATAGATGGACAGTCAAGACTGTTGTCCCGCCGGGGACGTTGCTCGAAGAGTTGTCCCTGTTTACCTCCTGAAATGTCGGACAGGGCGAGGCATCTCTGGTTGTACCTCTTTCACCCCCTGTTGTCGGTTATTGCCGTGTTGGACTGCCGAAGTTTACAGGCCAAGCCTACCCAGTGCTGCAAAAAAGCCAAAAGCGACCACCCTGCGGAAAAGGGGGGCTGGCCAGCTGAGTAGTGATCATCACATGAGGAACATATACTCATTCAGGAACGTTGGGGAAAGAAAAATTTCAAAGAAAAGACAATAAAGAGCGTTCCATGGTTTATCCACCAGGGCTGCTTGCATTTTTCAAGCGTTCAATGTATAGACTGGAGGAATATTTTGGGAGAGGTGTTGTTCAATGTTACTGTCATTCTCGAGTGTTTGCCGCCACTAACGGCTTCTCCGCCTTTCCTGTAAGTCGAGGGAGTGTATGATGGATCTTAATGAACTGGAAAAACTAACCAATGAAGGACTAGCCAGCCTCGCACCTCTGGAGCGGCGAACGTTTCTACGCGCAGGTCTGGCAATTACAGGTCTGTTCATGGGCGGCAGTATCTTCTCTCTGACCTCTGCCGTCAAAGCCCATGCTGCCTTGCCGGACGCCACCTCATACCCTTACAAACCCCATTACAGCATGGTGATGCGGCAAAACCGCTGCGTGGACTGTGAGCTGTGCATGGAGGCCTGTGTGCGGGTCAATCATGTGCCAGAGTATGGCTACCGTACGATCATTCTGGAACAGCGTAAGCTGATGAGGCCCGGGAGTTACGAGCGGGTATTCATGCCGTTGCTCTGTAATCAGTGTAATCGTCCCCCCTGTGTTCGCGTCTGTCCCACCGTTGCCACCTATAAAGATAAAAAGACCGGCATCATTGTCATGGACAGCAAGAAGTGTATCGGCTGTAAGACCTGTATGGCTGCATGTCCCTATAACGCGAGGTACTTCAAGGAGGAGACTCGCGCAGTGGACAAATGTAACTTCTGTCTGGACACCCGACTCTCCAAAGGCATAAAAGATACAGCCTGTGTGGAGGCCTGTCCCGCCGATGTCAGGGTGTTTGGTGATATGAGCGACCCGGAAAGCGAGGTGTATAAGCTGGTGCATCAGCCCGGCAAGACGGTCTGGGTGCTCCGCCCGGAAACCGGTGCACTGCCCAACGTGTTTTATATCAATGATTAACGGTTTCCGGAGAACGACAATGATAAAAAAAATAGTGATATCCAGTCTGTTATGCGGCGCAGTTATCATGGTGAGCGGTATGCACCTGCACGGGGCGTTCGCAAAGCAGAAGGCAGAGGAACAGCAACACATTTTCGAGAGTTATGGTGATACCAAGGTTATTGCTGTAGAGCCGGTGGACGTGCTCTTTAGCCATAACAATCATGTCATTGCCGAAAAAATGGCCTGCGACGCCTGTCATCCACGTATTTTCAAGAAAAAACGCGGAGCAGCTGCGGCACAGGGAAACTATGACATGAAAGCCATGGAGGAAGGCCTCTATTGTGGTGCCTGTCACAATGAAGGCTCAGCCTTTGGTGTGGTCGAGGAAACCGAGTGTAGCATCTGTCATACCGGCCCCCTGGAGCCGCCGAAAATTGTGATCAACACCGAGCCGGTCGAGGCGGTGATCTTTGATCATGCCGGCCATCTGAACATGGGAATGGACTGCGCTGACTGCCATAATCATATCTTTGAGATGCGTATCGGCCACGCAGAGAAAACCCCGGAACACTATACCATGCAGGCGCTGTACGATGGCCAGTACTGCGGAGCCTGCCATAACGGCAAGGACGCTTTTGCTTCCGATACCCTGTGTACGTCCTGTCATATTGGTGTGCAGGGCCGCCAGCGGATGTTTGCCGAATCTGCAGCAAAGAGCCACGGCGATCACTGAGAGATTGCCAGAAGTTGTCGCAGGGGACGTCCGGTCCCCTGTGACATTTTTCCTTTATCCTCCGGTTACACCGGAAAAAAAGCTGCACCCGTTTAAGTAAGGTTATTTGACAACGGGTGTCCCGGAAGCTTCTCTTCCCCCCTGCGCTGGCAGCGAGCGCTGCCAAAGGAAGTGGCAGACAGCCCCCCTCTTCATAACGTCCCTTCGTCTCTTTGTCTTTTTCCCTTTCTTCCCTGCAATCCGTATCGTCCTTTTCCCCTTTTTGGGCAGGAAAAGTTGACAATGCCGCTGAAATTCAGGCGTATTTTGCGCCATCAGGGCAAGAGATGCCTATAACCAACTAAAAACATTAATAATATTTACCTAACAGTACTGAGACGAAAAGAGTGATGTGAAGAAAAAAATAGAGAGGAGCGGGCTAACTATATTTTTCAAAGAACAGGCTATTACCTTATAAGATATTGATTTAATTTATTTATCTCTGGTTATTCCAGGGTAAGCGCAGGTGTTTCTCCTGAAAAGCCATCTTGTTGCGCATTTTGCGCAACAAGATGGCTTTTCAGGGCTAATTTTGCACCTCTTACGAGAGATAACTATACAAAAAAAATTGCCATAAAAACCTGTATATCAGTGTGGGGATATTTCTATTTATTTTTTCGTTTCAGGAAGTTTTGCCGTTTACCACAGGTCATCTTCTGTCATTTTTCTCGTGGTGGCATGCACCTTGCGACATCCAGGGCACATACATCAGGTTGTTCCGCTCATCAGTGAATCAGGGGGAAACGATGAAATCATCTACGTTCAGTAAACCCTGTCGACCCTGGGATGATGCCTCTGCCGGAGTCAACCTCCCAGAAAATGCAGCAAGGTTGAGTGAAGCCTTTTGGTTCAGTGTGACGCTGCTGCTTTTTTTGGTCATGGGACCCTTTTCGATTGTTGCCGTCCTCATCGGTCTGTGCAGCCTGGCCACTAAGGAGCAGCGAATGCAGATGATTGAGCCGGCATCGTTGTAGAGATTGCCGCAGTGCAAAAAAAAGGACAACACCAATTCATCACAACGGATCAGGTAGTTCACAGGAGGTACCCCAATGGCATCTGGATTTTCTCTGGCAGCAACGGCTGAGCCGGCAGTGGCACGGCCAGCAATCAATCGTCTTTCCATGGGACTCGGTATACTGCTGCTGGTGGGTTTGGCAGTAGGTATCTATGGTTTTTTCGTCGGCCATGAACATGTCTACAATGTCAGTAGGGAAGTACCCTGGGGCGTGATGATCTCTGCCTATGCCTTTTTTGCGATTACCTCAACCGGGCTTTGCCTGCTGGCCGCCATCAGCCATGTTTATGGCGGCAACAAGCTGGCGCCGTTGGCAAACAGGATGGTCTGGCTCTCGCTTATTACCATCATCAGCGGATTTTTTGTCATCGGTATGGAGATTGAGAGCCCATGGCGCATGGTTGTATACAACGTAATCTCCCCCAATTTATTCTCCAACATCTGGTGGATGGGTACCCTCTACGGACTTGCCGTGAGTTTTATCCTTCTCGAATTCTGGTTTATTCTCACCAGGCGCTTTTACCTGGCCCTTGGCCTCGGCATTGTTGGCGCCCTCGCAGAAGTTGCCGCCAACACCTGTCTGGGCGGGGTGTTTGCGACGCTTCCGGCACGGCCCTTCTGGTATGGGGCTCAGTTACCGGTATATTTTCTCGCCTGTGCCTTTCTTTCCGGTGCAGCAGCGGCCATTATTTTCACGCATTATGCCTCTGGCATACGCCGCCGTCCCATGGATTCGACCACCAGTGAGGGTGTCAGGGCAGCGGGTAAGGTCTTGCTGCTCATGCTGATCCTGGTCAGCGTTGCCACCTTCTGGAAGATGGCCAGCTTTTTCGTCGGTGGCCCTGATGCTGGTAGGTCCGCAGCCGAAGCACTCTACATGGGGCCGCTCGCCACCAATTTCTGGCTTTTTGAAATTACCATAGGCCTGGTCCTGCCCCTGTTGATCCTCGGATTGACCCGGTTGAAAAGTATTCCGGCCATGTCAACGGCAGGATTGATGGTTCTGGTGGGGATGTTCTACTCCAGGCTGGATATGGTCACGGCCGGCCAACTTGTTCCCCATTACCAGGGGGTGACCGATGCCCCCGTCTATTTTACCTACATGCCGTCCGGGTATGAATGGTTGGTTGTCCTCGCTGGAATCGCCTTGGTCGGCTTGGCGTTCCTCCAGGGGGAGCGGTTTTTTGGCAGGAGTTTTGCCGCAGATAACGACCACGCGTAACATGCGGCGGATGCAGACTGGTTTCGGGAGAAGACAGCCCTGCATCCAGCCCTAGCTGGGAGGTTTGTCATGGTAGACGAAAAAAAAGCGATATTTACCATTGGCGTTGCGGCGCAACTGCTCGGTGTTCATCCGAGAACCCTGAGGTTATACGAAGAAGCTGGGCTCGTAAAACCACAGCGTAAGGGGAAGTGGCGTTACTACACCATGAATGATGTCAAATGGATTGAGTGTCTGCGCAAGATGATTCATGAAGAAGGTATCTCCATTGCCGCGATGATAAAATTGCTGCGTTACACTCCCTGCTGGAATATCACTGACTGTCCTTTTGAAAAGCGCAAGCAGTGCACTGCGTTCATGGCCAACGGTCTGTTGCCACAGAAAATTGATCCGGAAAAACGACGAAAATCTCCGGCAGTGGTGTCTAACGTCGGTTGACATCGTCTGGCGGAATCCCTGCCTATGGAGAGTGGTGCAGACCATGGTCTGCACCTTTTTTTTTCAGAATCCCTGAAAGCTCTTATCGCTGGCTTGGCCGCTGCTTCTGCTGAGACGGGGGAGTGTTACTGGCTTTCAACAGCATTGAAGGATTGACAATTTTGCAGTATATAAACACGGTTCATCAACGGGCACCGCTTGCTGACGGCACGGTGCAGTTTTTCAAAACCAACACCGTGGACGTCCTGCCAGTCTGTGGTGGAGGAGAAAGGTATCCAGTTCATGAGACTTCTGCGTATTCTTTTTTTGTCCTTGGTTTTTTTGGGGGCTGGCACCATTGTGCAGGCAACTGCTCCAGGTTCACAGCGCCCTGAAGTACAGAAGAACTTTCAGCAACTTATTGAAACCAATGCCTGCCCGGGATGCGATCTTGCCGGTATCAATTTGACCCGGGTCGACCTGTCAGGAGCCAATCTGGAAGGGGCCAACCTGGCTGGAGCCAAGCTCTACCTCGCCGATCTTTCCCAGGCAAATCTGCGTGACGCCAATTTACAGGGAGCAGGACTGGGAGGAACCGATCTTGCCGAGGCTGACCTCTCTGGGGCAAACCTTACCGGGGCTATACTCGAAGGTGCCTTCTTGGATACGGCCAAGATGGAGGGGCGTGTTATCAGCAGGAATATCTCTGACGATAAGGACCTGGCCGGGGCCAGTGAAAAGGTCTTTGTCCCTGATGAGCAGTCAGGAAAGCCGTCGCCGTACAGTCAGGATGTTGTTATTGGTGCTCGCCGGGATTTTGGAGAACCCCCGCCGACAGTCGAGCCAACCAAGGCCTCAGTTGCAAAAGATCGTCCAGCGGGATCTTCCGGAGTCGCCCCCGATAATGGTGTTGTTGCCAAAAAATCGGTCCCCATGGGGGAGGCTGTTCTTCCCCGGGAAAAACCAACGTCCGCGAAAAAACCGAAAAGCACTGCGGCTGTCGCCGTTTCTGCCGATACAGAGGTTACGGCTTCCCCTGCGGTAAAAAAGGTGCTGCCTGCGGTGAAGTCCCTGCCAACGATGCTTGACAATGCAGACGTGGCAGGCGTTCCAGACGGGCCGCCACCGCAGGCTTTGCCGACAAACGCAGAGCAGATCAAGCGTCGAGACCAGGTGGCCATCGTCAAGCCTGCGGCAGAGGTTAAACGAGTTGTTGTTCTCCCTGGAGCCAAGAGTCGTAAAATCATTCGCGCCGGCACCTCTGAGCCCGTGGTTGACGAGGGAGAGCCATCTCCTCCGGCGGCCGATAAACAGGCGACCACAGCCTTGTCCTCTCAGGTCGAGGCATCTGGACCAGCTTCAAAACAGGCACCTGGCGAAAAGGTCGACGACAGTGGAGCCGGCAGAGAAGGGGGAGGTGAGGTGACAGCGGTCCAGCACGTGCAGGGTAGTGAAACGGTGGTCGACCCGGTTGAGGGACAAGCCGAGCAGAGCCCGGCGTACGAGGTGAAGATGAAAGAGGCGTCAGCTTCGACTGGTGCCCGAGAAAACCTTGCCCAGAAGGATACGACTTTGTTGGCCGCTGGCCTCGACGCAGCTACTGCATACTCTGCGGAAGCACCCACGGATGCGGCAGCCCGGCAGCAGGCCGCCCTTGAACAGCTTGACGACACTGATGCCTGCGTCGACTGCGATCTTTCCGGTGTTGATCTTGCCGGCCGCCGACTGGGTGGTGCCGACCTCGAACGGATCAACCTTTCCGGAGCCAATCTGCAGGGGGTCAACTTCAAGAAGGCCAACCTCAAGGGCGCAAATCTGAGCAGGGCTGACCTCCAGGGAGCAGTTTTGAGTAAGGCAGATCTCTACAAGGTTGATTTCAGTGGTGCAGATCTTACTGGCGCTGCTTTTGATGGAGCACTCATCGACTCTGCTGATTTTACCGGTGCCATTGGCGTTAATATTGAAGGGGCGATTCACAGCGAATAACGTCTCGTGCCCGCACAACGCCTCCAGGATTGTCTGGAAATTTCCTTGACAGGGAAACTTACAAAGAATATAAAGACAGATTCAATTTCTGAAGGTGCTATCCTGTAAAAGGATGCTGTCGTCAATCAGCATGAACAGAAGAAGCTAGGAGTTATACATGGCGAATCATAAGTCGGCAATGAAGAGAGACCGCCAGTCCCAGGTGCGTCGTCTGCGTAACCGGAGAAGAAAGTCTGAGATGAAAACGGCGATTCGCCGGATCGAGGATGCGGTGAAGCTTGAGCAGGTGGAAGAGGCGCAGGCCGCCTTGCGTAAGGCTGTTCCCGTTATTCAGAAAGTAGCCAACAAGGGAACTATTCACAAGAAGACTGCTTCAAGAAAAATTTCGAGGTTGACCAAGCGGGTCAACAAGATGGAGCATGCCCCCAGCTGAGGTGGTGCTGTCTTTGCCTGTTGTTGTTTGATGAAAAACCATGGAAGCAAAAGCTTCCATGGTTTTTTTTTGCCACCAACCCGGCAAGGGCAGAGCTGTTTGCGCTGGATCTTCAGGTTGTGGAGCGTTCCCTGTGCGGGCCAGGCACAAATGATGACCTGCTGCTGTTCCCGCTTTCACCATCGTGCTGCATATACTGTTTTGCAAAAGTTGTAGAACCCTGGTAACGTTTACCCTGACCGTGAATCCCGAATACTATCGGTGCTCACCAGTTATTTTTTTATGACACCTTAACCCCCTCAGGAGTTTTTTCTCACTATGAAGTACCAGCAACGAACGCGGGTGAAGCTCTGCGGAATCACCCGTCTTGAGGATGCCACCGCCGCCGTAAAGGAGGGGGTCGACGCCTTAGGCTTTGTTTTTTGTGAGGAGAGTCCCAGAAATATCGATCCCGAAGATGCCAGACTCATCATCGAAACACTACCACCTATGGTACAGGCGGCAGGGGTGTTTACAGATCTCCGCCGCAAGGAGGTGGAAGAGATTGTTCACTATTGTGGCCTTGGACTGGTGCAGCTCCACGGTGCTGAATCGATCAAGTACTGCGAACGACTCAGCCGTAAGGTGACTCCATGCCGGGTACTCAAGGCCCTGCAAGTGGTGCCCGGGTTGAGCGCCGCGGAGATCACACCGTTTGACCCTTTTGTCCATGGTTACCTGCTGGATATCCACACTGATGATGGCAAACACAAGAAGGATGCCGGAACCTTTGACTGTTACTGTTCACTGATCGAGCAGCTCCAGCTACAGCGCCCTTATCTACTCTCAGGAGGGCTTGATTCTGCTAATGTCGAGCAGTGTCTTCGTGAAGTGCAGCCCTTTGGCGTCGATGTCGCTGCAGGAGTGGAAGAGACGCCGGGCATCAAGAATCATGCACTGATCCGCGAATTCATGCGGAAGGTGCGCGCTTTTGACCATGCCAGAACGGTCAGCGATTGATGACCAGCGCATAAGGATACCCCTGCTGTTCCAATCGTTTTTCGTCGCGGCGAGCGGCAGCCAGTGATGTGCCGCTGTAAACCATGACCCGGTAGAGGTTCATCCCCGCAGCCGGATACTGCTGAATCACCACGTCCCGTCCTTTGTCGGCAAACTGGTTGGCCAGTCGTCTGGCGTTGGTGATCTGCTTGAACGCTCCCACCTGGATGTAAAAATTCCCCTTGTCAAAATCGGGTTGCTGAGCCGGGACGGTTGGCCGGGACGGTTGTTGCCGGTGAACGACGGTGCTGCCCTGCTGCGGAGGTACTTCTGCGGCCACAGTGACCGGCTCCTCCTGCATGGCCGTGATGCTGACCCTGGCTGTCCCCCTGCCTGCCATCCCCAGTTTTTTAGCAGCGGTGTAGGTGAGGTCGATGATTCTGCTTTTGACAAACGGCCCGCGGTCATTCACCCGGACGATGACTGACCTGTCATTGTCCAGGTTCTTGACGAGGAGCACGGTGTTCATGGGGAGCGTCTTGTGGGCGGCGGTCATGGCGTACATGTCATACGTCTCACCGTTGGCAGTGCTCCGGCCGTGAAATTTTTTACCGTACCACGAGGCAACGCCCGTCTCGTGGTAGCCGCGGGCTGAAGGAATGGGGTAATAGGTGACGCCCCGTATTCGGTAAGGGCGCTGGGTAGCTTGAGCTGAGGACGGTGTCCCCTTTTCTGCATGTCTTGCCGGTATGTTCGGGGGGTGGAGCACCTTGGGGGTGCAACCGGCAACGACGATCAGGGCAAAGGTCAGTGCAAGGACAAGACGGAGGGAAAGCATAAGCTTTTTCAGGGAGTTTTGGCTGGCGTTGTCACCAGGTGACGGAAGCGGTCCATGAAGAACATGCCGGCGTGGCCGGTGGTGTGAGGGGTGTAGGGTAACTCTGTGGGACCGGTGCCGGCAAGGGTATCGAACAGGACGGTGTTGTCCTGAGTTACCGCAGAGAGATGAAGGTCAAGAATTGGTCGAAAGACCTTGATGATACCGTCGGTATCACGACGAATCAAGAGCTGCTCCCAGCGTCGCTGACCAAATCCCTTGTACCATACCCCGGGCAGTGTCGTTTTGCTCAGGGAATCACGCATCACCGGTTCCAGATCATCGTCGTCACTGTACAGATTGTTCTCCAGCAGTATTTCCACCTCAGAGCTGCCCTGAACGGTAAGGCGCGCCCAATGATCAATATCTTCCGAGGCGCTGCGCATCAGATATGTGGGGGCATCATTGAAACTCCACTGGGCGTGACAGACCTGGCATGCAACCTGGTCGGCGAATTTTTTGTGGGCAGGGTGTTCCAGCTGTGGGACCTCGCGTTCGTCACCATTGTGAAGACGTAACACACGGGTTGTCGTGTCCAGATGAAGACCGAGCAACCTGATGCGGGATTCGTTCCCTGGTTCGTGGCAGTCCAGACATGAGAGCTTTACCGGAGGCGGCTGTCCGTGGAAGCCCGTGGTATGACAGTCTGTACAGGTCATTCCGCTTTGCTGATGAAGGTCCGGGGCAAGATCGTACTGTTCAACCCCCCAGGGTCGGGAATAGATGGCTCTGGTGGCGTACGGTGTGCGGTATTCCCAGTTGAAATCCATTTGGAATCCACCATAGTAGTCACTGCCCACATAGTTACCATGATGGCAGCTCAGGCACTGCCGGTCAGTTGGGAGGGCAAACTGGTGATTGACCAGAGCGCCGTTTTCAAATGGCAGATGACAGGCGGCACATCCTGTACCGTGGCTGACAAGGGGGTAGTTATCACCCTGGTCATGGAGGTGGCAGCGCAGGCAGCGGCGCCGGAGCAGGTCATCGGCCAGGTCAAGAGGGGTAACGGTCGCCTGGTTGAGGGGTATTTCAGTAAGCGAGGTAAGGGGTGTCGTTGCGCCGAAATGATCCCGTACAAGGTTGACCTTGTTCGCCAGGGTGAAGTGCAGGGATGTCGTTATTCCCCGGGCCTTGTCGGTATGACATTGACCACAGGTGTCCTCCAGATGGTCAGGGTGTGCTGGTTGCCTGATGACCCCCTGATGCGCCATCTCCATATCCTGACCAAGAGGGTCACCCCGGTGACAGGTGGTGCAGAGGAGGTCATGTTCCGAATCGAGCTGCATGGGCTGGTGGCAACGCCGGCAGCCAGTGGTCACCACGCGGCCTTCCGTCTTTCCGGCAGGGGAAACCTCGGTGGTGGCCACCTCAGATGGCTGATCGCAACCCCAAAAGTTGAGGAGAAAAAGGCAGGTAAGCGGCAGGAGAATAGAGTGCATAATCTTGACATCCTACCATAAAACTGCTACATCAATAAACCTCATTTTCCATGAGATTGCGTCATGGCGCCGCAGTATGACAAGCCGATATAGCTCAGTTTGGTAGAGCAACTGATTCGTAATCAGTAGGTCACCGGTTCGAGTCCGGTTATCGGCTCCATGAAGCGTTGCTAGTTGTTGTTGGGATGATGTGCAGAAAAAGCAAAAGAGCACATGGCGCTGGGTCGTAAAACAGCCCCGGCCTCAACCGCGATCCTGAAGGTTTTCGCTGGCATCAATAGAGACAGCGCGAAGCATAACCTGCCGTTTTCCACTACCACACCTCTCCGTAGGCAACATCGGTATAGGCCTCCTCCAGCAGATGTTTATGCCCCTGCTCCATATTGGCCAGGTTTTCAAAAAGCTCGCGCATCTGCGGAGAAGAGGCGTCTGCCGCCATCTTCTGGTACATGAGTACGGCCTGTTCTTCATTCTTCATGGCAAGGGCAAAGATATCCGCCAGGGGCATCTCTGTCGACACCGCCGGAAATTCG
>PDWJ01001146.1_pt1 | contig 34034 bp, 27 predicted proteins | sample 1430881 | NCBI WGS metagenome assembly PDWJ01 (sample SAMN01162460, study PRJNA174530) | Oral metagenome, whole genome shotgun sequencing project. | biome: Marine environment; feature: Marine mammal; material: Swab sample of the gingival sulcus; isolation source: swab sample of gingival sulcus...
TTTACCTTGCAGAGCGGCATACGATATAGCCATATCAATATGCACTCAAAATTCGATAATGTAAATTTTTATCCATTGCCATTTAACACCATTGTACTCAATACCGGAAGCTTGACCGGAAATGCGGGAATGGTGTATCGCACTTTCAATAAATGGTCGTTTCATTTGAGTATAGCATCCGGATTTAGGGCTCCCAATGTGGATGATATGGCAAAGATTTTTGATTCCGAACCGGGAAGTGTGGTAGTGCCCAACCCCAACCTTAAACCCGAGCATGCTTATAGCATGGATTTTACCATAAAAAAAACAGTTGAAAACGGGAGTCTCGAAACCACTGTCTTTTACACTTATTTAGATGATGCTATGGTAAGACGTCCTTTTACTTTTAATGGCAATGATTCTATTCTTTATGATAACACCATGAGTGAAGTTTCAGCATTGGTAAACGCAGGATATGCCAATATTTACGGTGGAAGCATCTATGGAAAAGTGCTTTTACATCCTCATATCATGACGTATGGAAATATTACTTTTACAAAAGGGTTTGACGATAAAAATAATGCTATTCGTCATGCTGCACCTACTTTTATGAATGCAGGAGCTTCATATTTCGACCATCAATGGAAAGCAGATTTATATGTAAATTATAATGCTGCCATACAATATAAAGATTTAGCCCTTTCGGAAAGAAAGAAAACCCACATATATGCTTTAGATGAACAACAACGTCCTTATTCTCCATCATGGTGGACCCTAAATTTGAAAGCTCAATATAGCATTAACAGGCACTTGTTGATACAACTTGGGATTGAAAATATATTAGATGTAAGATACCGCACCTACTCTTCCGGAATGGTTGCCGCAGGACGTAATTTTATCTTTTCACTAAGAAGTAATTTTTAATTTGATTGATTAATCAAGTGTTTTTCTCATATTTGCAAAATATTTATCAAAAAGGCTTACTAAATCAATGTTTATATTATTGACAATCATGCTTTTGAATAAAAATATTTTTAACTTGCGATATATTAATTACTGATATTTTAGAACATTTCAACAAAGTATTATACCAAGTTTTGATAACTTTTTAGTAAATTAGGTGTTTTTACACAAACAATACTATTTTAATTATTATTTATATGACCATACAACTGAATCAAGAAAAAACGCTGATTACATTAAAAGAATATGTAATCATCACCATTGCTTTATTTTTACAAGCATTGGCATGGATTGCCTTTTTAATTCCGTCAGAAATTGTTGGTGGCGGCATTACGGGTTTAAGTGCTTTGCTCTATTTTGTTACGGATGTTCCTATGGGTATTATCAACCTTGCTTTCAATGTTGTTTTAATCTTGGTTTCCATTAAATCAATGGGCAGAGCTTTTGGAATAAAAACCGCTTATTCTTTAATTGTTGTTTCTTTCTTCTTAACCATACTTCAATCAATGATTACAGAACCCGTAGTTGACGACCGTTTTTTATCGGCTGTAATGGGTGGAATTTTGGTCGGAGTAAGCATTGGACTTATCTTTTCTCAAGGTGGAAGCTCGGGCGGCACTGAAATTATTGCCATGATGATTAACAAGAAATACAATATAAGTCCGGCACGTATATTACTCACCTTTGATGTGTTGATTATCGCTTCATCTTACTTTATCTTTCACCATATCGAAAATATCATTTACGGATATGTTGCCATGGGCGTTATGAATTATGTGATTGACCTATCATATAATGGTAGTCGCCGTTCGGTGCAATTGTTTATTTTTAGTAAATTTCCTGACAAAATTGCCGATGCTATTGGCAATGAAATACATCGAGGAGTAACCATGGTAAAGGGTAAAGGTTGGTACACAAAAAACGATGTGGATATTGTTATGGTTGTTGTCAAAAAGAAAGAAACCGGAATGGTGTTTAGAGTTATAAAATCTATTGACAAACAGGCTTTTATATCTGTAGGAAACGTAATGGGCGTTTATGGAGAAGGATTTGACCAGCTGAGGGTTAAATCAAAACCATCCAAGGAAAAAAAGAAAGATTAAACCACAAAAACAAAAAACTAAAGTTTAATTTTTTGTTAACTTTTTTGTTCAATCACATTTTTTATGGCTAAAATCATGTATATTTGAGGAACTTTAAACTAAATATTAGGTATGGCACTGATTAGTTCTGTAATTTCATGGTTTATCAAAAAACGCATTCATCAAATTAACTTGTTTAGGAGTAATCCTAATGAGGTGCAAAAAGATGTGTTGGATGATTTACTTAAAAAAGCAAAAGATACGGAATGGGGAAAAAGATATAATTTTCAATCCATCAAAACTATTGATGAATACAGAAATAGAGTGCCTATAAATGATTATGAATCATTAAAACACGATATTCAGCGAACAAGAAACGGCGAACAAAATATTTTGTGGGGCTCAAAAATTAAATATTTTGCCAAATCCTCAGGCACAACCTCTGATAAAAGCAAATACATTCCCATCAGTGAAGAATCATTGGAAGAGTGCCACTACAAAGCCGGAAAAGATATTTTATCCATCTATTGCAATAATCATCCTGACACCACGATATTTGACGGGAAAGGGCTGATTATGGGGGGAAGCAGTAATATATCCGAAATAAACAATACAGCTTATTACGATGGTGATTTATCGGCTATTTTATTACAGAACTTCCCTTGGATAGGACAGTTTTTTAAAACGCCCAGCATATCGATTGCCCTCATGGAAGAATGGGAAGCTAAAATTGAAAAAATCGCCAGAGAAACCTGCAATCACAACGTTACAAGCATGTCGGGAGTTCCCTCTTGGACATTGGTATTGATTAAACGCATCCTTGAAATAAAAGGTACAGAAAATTTGAAAGAGGTATGGCCTAATTTAGAGGTGTTTTTCCATGGCGGAATTAGTTTTAAGCCTTACGTTTCGCAATATGAAAAATATATCAAGAAAGGTGAGATTAATTATGTGGAAACTTACAATGCTTCTGAAGGCTATTTTGCCATACAAGACCAAGTAGATAACAATGAAATGTTGCTGATGTTGGATTATGGAATTTATTATGAATTTCTACCCATAGAAAACCTGCATGACGAGCACCCAAAAACCCTGACATTAAGCGAAGTGGAACTATACAAAAACTACGCCCTCATTATTTCTACCAATGGAGGATTGTGGCGTTACCTTATCGGCGATACTATTATGTTCACTTGTTTAAGCCCTTTCCGAATAAAAATAACCGGCAGAACCAAAAGTTTTATTAATGCTGTAGGTGAAGAATTAATTATTGAAAATGCCGAAAAAGCATTATTAGAAACTTCCAAGAAATTAAATTTAACCATTAACGACTATACCGCTGCACCCATCTATTTTAGTGAACAAAAAAATGCCTCCCACGAATGGTTAATTGAGTTTGAAAACCCACCGGAAGATTTACAAAAGTTCATCAATATATTTGATGAGGAATTAAAGAAAACCAACTCTGATTATGAAGCGAAAAGGTATAAAGATATGGTGTTAAGAATGCCCATTGTTAAAATAATGCCTAAAAACACTTTTTATAATTGGCTAAAAAATAAGAATCGATTAGGGGGTCAAAACAAAGTTCCTCGACTATGTAATAACCGAAAATATGTTGATTCTATTTTGGACATGTTGGAAAATAATAAATAAAGTCTTTTCATCATTTTATTATTATTCCAAAGACTAAATAGCGTAATTAAAAAACGTAATTCCTAAGGTTTTAGCATTTCCCCATTAATTTTAATAGGAAAGTGATAAGTTTTATGATTCATTTTACGGATTTTTTGTATCTTCGTGGCTTGTTTTAAAGAAATGAATATTAGACTTGATAGATAAGATATGAGTGAAGAAAATTTGAACAATAACGAAAGGATTTACAAAGTAAACATTGAAAAGCAAATGAAAACGGCTTACATTGATTATTCAATGTCGGTTATTGTTTCAAGAGCTTTGCCGGACGTAAGAGATGGTTTGAAACCGGTACACCGAAGAGTGTTGTTTGGTATGGCAGAATTGGGATTGTTGAGTAGTCGTCCATATAAAAAGTCGGCAAGAATTGTCGGTGAAGTACTGGGTAAATACCACCCTCATGGCGATACTTCGGTATATGACACCATGGTGAGAATGGCACAACCTTGGGCTTTGAGATATATGTTAGTGGATGGGCAAGGAAACTTTGGCTCAATTGACGGTGATAGTCCGGCAGCTATGCGTTATACCGAAGCACGACTACGCAAAATATCTGAAGAGATGTTAGCAGACATCAAAAAAGATACTGTAGATTTTCAGAATAACTTTGATGACACATTACAAGAACCTACAGTACTGCCTACACGTATCCCTAACCTTTTGGTAAACGGAACATCAGGAATTGCAGTAGGTATGGCTACCAATATGCCGCCTCATAATTTAACGGAAGTAATTGACGGAACGGTTGCCTATATTGATAATAATGATATAGAGATTAGTGAATTGATACAATACATCAAGGCTCCTGATTTCCCTACAGCTTGTACCATTTATGGATATGATGGTGTAAAAGAAGCCTTTGAAACAGGAAGAGGTCGTGTTGTGATGCGTGCTGTTTATCATATAGAAGAGCACAACGGTAAGGAAAATATCATTGTTACAGCCATTCCATACATGGTTAATAAAGCCGACATGATTAAAAAGACGGCTGATTTGATTAATGATAAAAAAATTGAGGGTATTTCGGATATTCGTGATGAGTCGAACCGTAAAGGTATGCGTGTAGTCTATGAATTGAAGCGTGATGCCAATACCAACGTTGTATTAAATAAATTATACCGATATACCGCTTTACAATCTTCTTTCAGCGTTAATAATATTGCATTGGTAAACGGAAGACCACAATTATTGAACTTAAAACAGATGATTAAACATTTTGTAGATCATCGCCATGTTGTGGTTATTCGCCGTACAAAGTTTGAGCTGAATGAAGCGGAAAAAAGAGCACATATTTTAGAGGGTTTAATCATCGCATTAGACCATATTGATGAGATTATTGAGTTAATCAAAGCCTCGAAAACACCTAATGAAGCTACACAGCAGTTGATGGAGCGTTTTGAATTATCTGAAATACAAGCTAGAGCCATCGTAGATATGCGATTGAGACAGCTTACCGGATTAGAGCAAGATAAATTGCGTGCCGAGTATGAGGAGCTTCAAAAATTGATTCTTGATTTAAAAGATATTTTGTCAAACGAAAGCCGCAGAATGGAGATTATCAAGGAAGAATTAATTGAAATCAAAGAACGTTATGGAGATGAAAGGGCTTGTAATATTGAGTATTCAGCAGAAGATTTCTCAATAGAAGATACGATTCCGGATGATGAGGTAGTGGTTACCATATCACACATGGGATATATCAAAAGAACGCCACTTATTGAATATAGAAAACAAAACAGAGGTGGAAGAGGTGCTCGTGCATCAAGTATTCGTGAAGACGACTTTGTAGAGCATCTTTTTACAGCAACAAACCACAATTATATGTTGCTATTTACCGAAAAAGGAAAGTGTTATTGGATGCGTGTTTTTGAAATTCCCGAAGGGGCGAAAAACACTAAGGGTCGTGCAGTTCAAAACTTGATAAATATTGATCCTGATGATAATATCAAAGCTTATATCAATGTAAAAGATTTGAATGATGAGGAATATATCAACAATCATTACATTGTATTTATCACAAAATATGGAGTGATTAAGAAAACAACATTAGAGGCATTTTCTCGTCCAAGGGTCAATGGAATTAATGCATTGACGGTAAGAGATGGAGACCAGCTTCTGAAAGTAGAGATGACAGATGGTAATAGCAATATTGTTATTGGTGCTAAATCCGGAAAAGCCATTCGCTTTAGCGAAGATAAAGTGCGTTCAATGGGAAGAACAGCTGCCGGCGTAAGAGGCATAAGGTTAGCAGATAATAAAGATGAGGTTGTAGGAATGATTTGTGTAGATTCGGAAGAAGCCGACATCCTTGTGGTTTCAGAAAAGGGATATGGCAAACGTTCTGCTTTTACAGATTATAGAGAAACCAACAGAGGCGGAAAAGGTGTAAAAACAATCAGTATTACTGAAAAAACAGGTGCATTAATTTCTATTGAAAAGGTAACAGATACTGACGACTTGATTATCATCAATAAAAATGGTGTGATGATTAGAATTGGTGTGGATACGTTGAGAGTAATGGGTAGAGCTACACAAGGCGTTAAATTAATCAAAATGGGTAAGAATGATGAAATTGCAGCTGTTGCTAAAGTAGATGCTTCTGAAGAAGATGAGGATATAATAGAAGAGGGTAATCCGGAGAATGAAGAAGGAAATTTAGAGACAGATGCCTAAAAGAATGAATGATAAATTGTGAATGATGAATTAATCAAACAATGGTGATAAACAAAAAAGCCAAAGGCCAATAGCCAACAACTAAAAGCCAATAAAAGAAATATATCTACAGATAATAGGAATATCAATAACAATTTTTATTTTTGGCAAAGATTTTGCATTTATCATTAAAAATAACTTGAATTTTAACAATAAAAAAACATACTACAATGAAAAAGATTATAATCACGGTAATGTTGCTTACAGGAGCATTTTTTAGTCAAGCTCAGAAACATAAGGTAGTTAGTGCTTATAACTATTTAAAGAAAAATCAACTGGAAAAAGCCGTAAAATCTATTGAGCCTGCTATTGAGCATAGCAAAACAAAAGAAGACGCTAAAACATGGTATTATAGAGGTAATATTTATTTAGCAATTCAACTTTCTGACAAAGAAGAAGTGAAAAAATTATCAGAAAATCCATTGGATGTAGCTTATGAGTCTTATAAAAAGGCGATAGAATTTGATAAAAAAGGAAAATATAAGAAAGACTTACAAGATAGAATGCAATACACTAGTGAACAATATTTTAATCAAGGTGTAAATGCATATAAAAGTCAAGACTATAAAACAGCTTCAAAAGCATTTGAATTGGCTTATATCATTAACAATGATTATAGAAATATGATTGATACAGCTGCTATATATTATGCAGGAAATAGTGCTGATTTGGGAGGAGATAAAGATAAAGCATTATCATTATACAAAAAAGCATTGGATTTAGGATACAATAAACCTAGCTTATATGCACTTGTTTCTCAAATATATACAGCAAAAGAAGACACTGCAGCTGCATTAAAATTATTAGCAGACGGTAAAACAAAATTTCCGGGAAACTTTGATATCATTGTTACTGAAACAAACATTTATTTAAGCAAAGGTGATACTGAAAAAGCATTAGAAAATTTGAAGGTTGCTTTGAAACAAGATGACAAAAATCCTGAAATTTGGTTTGCTGTTGGCGCTAACTATGATAAGATGATGAATGCTCAAGAAGATAAAGAGATTAGAAAGAAAATGATGGACGAAGCAGTAAATGCTTATAAAAAAGCCTTAGAATTAAAGCCTGATCATTATAAATCTGCATTCAACCTTGGCGCTGTTTATGTAAACTATGCTGCAGCATTACAAAGTGAAGCTAATAACGTTCCAATAGATGACGAAACAGGTTTATATGACAAACTAAAAAAAGAAGCTGATGATATTTTGAAAGAGGCTATTCCTCATTTAGAGAATGCTCATAAAATTAACCCTAATGATATTGACACGTTAAACTCTTTGAAAGAGATTTATGCAAGATTAAAGATGAGTGATAAATTGAAAGAGACAAACGACAAAATCAATGCAATACAAAATAAATAATCTGAACTGAAAACATTCTTAGTTTTAGTATATTGAAACATTTAAAGCGAGTTTTTTAACTCGCTTTAAATGTTTATGGACATGCCCAAAGCATTCTAAATTATCTTTTTTTATCTGAAAAGATGAAGTAAATTGTTTTATTTAACGATATTTGCTTTTTAAAATACACATATCTATATGATATTATTTATTGAAAAGTTTATTCTTGATTTTTTTAATATCCTGAATGAAATGTCTCCCTATCTATTATTAGGGTTTTTATTTGCAGGTATTCTCAAAGTATTTATTCCCCAAAATATGATTGATCGTTATTTGGGAGGGAAAAGCTTTAAATCTGTTTTATATGCGGCATTTTTGGGTGTCCCACTACCACTTTGTTCTTGTGGTGTAATCCCTACAGGAATTTCCATTTATCGAAATGGCGCAGGTAAAGGAGCAACTATCTCTTTCTTAATATCCACACCTCAAACAGGTGTAGATTCGATATTGGTAACCTATTCTCTACTGGGATTGCCTTTTGCCGTTATTCGCCCCATTGTAGCATTAGTTACAGGTGTGTTTGGTGGTGCAATTACCAATAAATTTGCTGAAAATGAAAAAATTTCATTGGATGAAATGGCAAGTAGTAGTTGCAATGTGAATTTGTCTACCAAAAAACATAAAAATCCATTTTATGATAATATTTATAAGATGTTTAAGTATGCCTTTGTAGATTTCCTGCAAGATATTTCTAAATGGTTGATAATAGGATTAATTTTAGCCGCATTAGTTTCTGTAATTATTCCACAGAACTTTTTCGTAGATTTTATCGGCAATATGTGGTTAGAAATGCTAATTGCATTATTAGTATCCATTCCATTATACATTTGTGCTACAGGATCTGTTCCTATCGCAGCTGTATTAATGATGAAAGGGTTATCACCGGGAGCTGCATTGGTATTTTTAATGGCAGGTCCGGCAACCAATATTGCTACTATTACCGTATTAGGTAAAGTTTTGGGAAAGAAAACCACCTATTTATATTTGATTTCAATCATATCAGGCGCCTTTGTTTTCGGACTTTTAATTAATTATTTATTACCCGAAACATGGTTTTTATATACAGATTCTTTTGACCTTTCACATCAACATCATAGCATATTGCCTTATTGGTTAAAAGTAGCAAGTAGCATTGTATTAATAAGTTTAATTATCAATGGATATATCCAAAAAACAAGGAAGAATAAACCTTTAAATATAAATTTGAATAAAAAAGATAAAAATATGGAAGAAATAAAAGTTACCGTAAATGGGATGAGTTGTAATCACTGCAAAGCAAGTGTAGAAAAGAATGTATTAGCCCTTCCAAATGTTGAATTTACACTTGTGGACTTACAAAACAATGAGTTAACCATTAAGGGAAATAATGTAGATTTGGAAAAAGTAAAAAATAAAATTAATGATTTAGGTTTTGAATATGGAGGAAAAAAGTAAATGCAACAACTCTCCTTAAATCATATAAAATCCGAATTTGGAATTTAATTCCAAATTCGGATTTTATACTTCTGTAGTTTTATAATTAACGTGAACTCAAATCAAGAACAAAATGATGCCCAACGTTCTATTTTTTGGCATCTTTATCATCCTCTACCTTTAACAAAGCATCCCAACCTTGTGCTGTAATTGGCGTTTGCTTATTATCTTTGGTAATGAGTTGGGCGCTGTGAGAAATATCCACAATATGTCCAATAACTGTAATATCATTATTTTTCTCAATCTTTGAATATTGATTTTGTGGTATGGTAAATAACAATTCAAAATCTTCGCCACCACTCAACGCTGCTACTGTAGGGGCAATATTAAATTGTTTTGCCATTTCCTCAGTTTGATAATCAATCGGTATTTTTTCTTCATACAAATGACAACCCACTTTTGAAGATGTGCAAAGATGTAAAATCTCAGATGCCAATCCATCAGAGATGTCAATCATCGAAGTAGGAACAATGTCCAACTCATCTAACAACTGAATAATATCTTTTCGGGCTTCCGGTTTTAGTTGCCTTTCTAATAAATAATCATTCCCTTCAAGCTGAGGTTGCATATCCGGATTCGACTTATAAACCTGCTTTTCTCTATCCAAAATTAACAATCCCATAAAAGCAGCTCCCAAATCTCCTGACACACAAAGCAAATCATGCTCCTTAGCACCACTGCGATATACGACTTTGTCTTTTTCAGCTGTACCCAAAACACTCATTGACAAGGTTAAACCTTGTGGATTTGAAGCCATATCACCACCTACATAATCCACATTATATTGCTTACAAGCCATTTTTATACCTGACACAATAGATTCTAATGCTTCCACAGAAAATCGATTGGAAACAGCAATCCCCACATTCAAATGAGTTGGCGTCCCATTCATGGCATAAATATCCGAAAAATTGGCAATTGCTATTTTATAGCCCAAATGTTTTAACGGGAAATAAGCTAAGTCAAAATGAATGCCCTCAATGAACATATCTTGAGAAAAAAGCACGGTTTGATTCCCAAATTGAAGTACTGCCGCATCATCTCCTATACCTTTTACGGTAGAAGAATGAATTGTGGAAATATTTTTTGTAAGCGCTTTTATCAATCCAAACTCTCCTAAATCAGCAATTTCAGTTCGGTTTTTTCTATTTTCAAACATGGATTGGTTTTATTGAATGTATAATAATTTTACTAAATGAAATCTTTAAAATTTTTCTTTATCAACAACTTTAACTTTTGTACTGTCTTTCAGTTTTTTAGTAATAGTTCTGTAAGGAGCAATAATTACATTTTCATTGCCATCTAATCCTTTCTTTATTTGAATAAACTCATTGTCTTGAATACCGGTTTCCACCAATTTTTTAATGGCTAACCCATTTTCTTCAACAAAAACATATTCTTTTAACTTGTCTGTGGATGAAGCTGTATCAGTTTTAGCAACCACCGCTTGTATCAATACCGATGGCACATTATATTGTGTATTAGTTTGAATATCCACCCCAGCACTCATACCCGGTCTGAAAGGCGATTGATTTACCTCTTTATGAACTATATCAGCATAGGATTCCGGTAAGATACTAACTTTCACATCAAAATTAGTTACCTGATCAGCTAATCTTGAATTGTCTTTAGCCGAAGTAGCAATTTCTGTAACGATACCTTTAAACTTTCGATTAAAATAAGCATCTACTTCTATAATTGCTGTATCTTGTAAATGAATTCTGATGATATCATTTTCATTTACAGACACATTCACTTCCATTTTCTTTAAATTGGCTATTCTCATCAACTCTGTTCCTGCCGAGAATTGAGAAGCGCCGGTTACTCTTTCACCCACTTCAACATTCAATCGTGAAATTGTTCCGTCGGATGGCGCATAAATTGAAGTTCTTACCAAATTTTCTCTTGCTTCATTGAGGCTCGCTTGTGCCGATTTAATGGCATATTGTGTTGCTTTTACATTTTCTGTCGCAGCATCTACATCTGCTTTAGCCACATCATATCTTGATTTAAAGCCCTCTATTTCAGCCTCTGAAATCACTTCCTGATTATACAATTTAAGGTTACGATCATAGTCTTTCTTTGCTTTCAAAAATTGTGCTTTTACTTGTGTCAACCTCGCATTTGCATTCGCATTGTTAGCTTTCTGGCTGTTCAGATTCGCTTCAATACGTTCAAAATTTGATTTATAGATTTCAGGGTCAATCTTGGCCAAAAAATCACCTTTTTTCACATACGCACCTTCAATAACTCCCAATTCAACAACTTCTCCGGAGATGTATGGTGTGATTTTTATCTCTGTTTCCGGCTCTATTTTACCATTGGCAGACACCACTTCGGTAATGTTTGTCTTTTTAACTTTTTCAACAGCCACTTCATAACCCTCTTTTTTATTGATAAGCCCCATTTTTTTTGCAGCCAAAGCTGCAATAATGAGTATTACCAATAATGCTAACGCAATGTATATTGTTTTTCGTTTCTTCATGTTTTTTCAATATTAGCTAACAATGATTATTTACAAAAAAACTGTTTTTCACATGTGTTATTGTTAAAAAACACCCTTTAATTTGCGAAGATACAAAAAATCAAGGATAAATATATCCCTAAAAAAGATTGAGGCTCAAGTAATCTAAATAAATCACTTTATTGTGCTTTTTCAAAAAATAGATTATTTTATCATAACATCAATAAAAGTATTAATATTAAATATTTAAAATAAAAATAAACAACTAATTATCAATTAATTAAAATATTCCCCTTCATATTCTTATCATTAAAAAAATTAATGCAAGACATTTTTTTACAGATACTAAATAGATAATCTAAACTGAAAATTGTTTTTTTATTGAATAATTATTGTATATTTGCACTGTAATTTCTGAAAAAACAGAATATTAGCACAGCAATATTCTTATTAGAAATTAAGATTGAGGGGGCGAGTTGTCCTCTTTTTTATTATAAAAAATACAGATGTTAGATAAAGCAGATATTGAAAAATATGCCGAGGAAGCATTACCCAATGAAGGTTATTTTATTGTAAAAGTAGATGTATCTTCAGCTAATGTGGCTAATGTATTTGTAGATGCTGATGAGGGTGTGAAAATATCAGACTGTACGGAAATTAGTCGAAAAATACTATCTAATTATGATAGAGATATTGAGGATTTTGAGTTAAATGTTTCGTCTGCGGGTTTCACTTCGCCATTTTTAAAATTGCGACAATACAAAAAAAATATTGGTAGGGCTATTGAAGTCTTAACCATTGAAGGAGAAAAACATACCGGCATTCTCAATGCAGTATCTGATGAAAACATACAAATAACACTGAAAGAATTTTTTAAAAATAAAAAGAAGAAAAAAAATAAGGAAGAAATCAATCTAACCATTGATTTTGAACAGATAAAAACAGCGAAAGGGATAGTTACCTTTTAAATTTTACAAGCATGGAACATATAAATTTAGTAGATACTTTTTCCGAATTCAAGGAATTTAAAAACATTGACCGAGAAACAATGATGACCATTTTGGAAGAGGTTTTTCGTCACATGTTGAAGAAGAAGTATGGGGATGATGATAATTTCGATATCATTGTAAATATCGATCGAGGGGACCTTGAAATTTGGCAATTTAGAGAGATTGTGGAAGATGGAGAAGTGGTGGATGAACATCGTGAAATTTCTTATTCTGAAGCCATTAAAATAGAGCCGGATTTTGAAATCGGGGAAGAAGTTTCTGAAGAAATAAAAATGCAAGATTTTGGACGTAGAGAAATTTTGACAATCAGACAAAGTTTAGTGTCCAAAATATCTGAATATGAGAAAACCAGCATCTACAATAAATATAAAGATAAAATTGGTGAAATTGTTTCCGGTGAAGTATATCAGATTTGGAAACGTGAAATCTTAATTAAAGATGATGAAGGCATTGAATTGGTAATGCCTCGATTAGAGCAGATTCCAGCCGATCATTTCCGTAAAGGGGATACATTAAGAGCTGTTGTTACAAAGGTAGAAATGCGTAATAACAATCCGGTAATTATCATTTCCAGAACTTCTCCAGAATTTTTGGAAAGATTGTTTGAACAAGAAGTGCCGGAAGTATATGATGGATTAATTACAGTTAAAAACATTGTAAGAGTACCTGGCGACAGAGCAAAAATTGCGGTGGAGTCTTATGATGACCGTATTGACCCTGTAGGTGCTTGTGTGGGAATGAAAGGCTCTCGTATTCACGGTATTGTAAGAGAATTGAGAAATGAAAGCATCGATGTAATCAATTACACCACTAACACTTCTTTATATATTCAAAGGGCATTAAGTCCGGCAAAAATCAGTTCTATTCAATTGAATGAAGATGAACAAAAGGCTGAGGTTTATCTAAAACCTGACCAAGTATCATTAGCCATTGGAAAAGGTGGACATAATATTCGATTGGCAGGTAGATTAACCGGATATGAAATTGAAGTGTTTAGAGATGACACATCAGCTGATAATGAAGACGTTGCTTTGCAAGAGTTTTCTGATGAAATCGATCAGTGGATTATTGATGTATTGAAAGATATTGGATGTGACACCGCCAAAAGTGTATTGGAATTAAGTGAGGAAGAATTGGTGCATCGTACGGATTTAGAAGAAGAAACCATTAATGAGGTAATTAGAATTTTAAAATCCGAATTTGAGTAATTAAAATATTGAAAGACAAGTAAACCGAAAGGTTAACCTATGAATAAAAGAATTTTCGAACTCCTTCGTTCCGTTTATTCTAAAAAAGACCAGTTATCAATATTATTAAAAGGAGAATTTTTAAAGAAAAGTATGACAAAGAATTTAAAGACAACAAGATTAAGTAAAGCTGCTCGAGAGTTTAATGTGAGTACGGCAACCATTGTTGAGTTTCTTAACAAAAAGGGGTTTGAATTGGCTTCAAACCCAAACACGAAACTATCTCCTGAAATGTATGAGCTGGTACTCAAAGAATATTCCAAAGAAAAATCAGTTAAGGAGAAAGCAAAAATACAAAGTCAGCAACAGGCTCAAATCAAAAAAGAAAGTATCTCTATTGATGATATCAAATCACCAATGGCTGATGAGGAGTTAAAAGAAGATATTGATGAGGATGTTGAAGATACCATTATTATCAAAAATGCCAATCCTCCAATAGGAGATGATAAGGAAAAAGCTTCGAAAACAGTAGTTGCAGAAGATAAAGAGCCTGAAAAAAATATTGGTCCAAAAATATTAGGGAAAATAGAGTTAGACGGTAAAAAGCCTAAGAAAACTAAGAAAACGGAAAAAGCTGATACAGAAAAGGTAGAAGTAGAAGAGGTTAAGAAAGAGAAAATTGAGGTAAAAGTTGAGGAAGTAGAACCAACAAAGCCTGTAAAGAAGACAGAAGAAGTAAAAGAACTTCCTAAAGAAGAACCTGCAAAAAAAGAAGAGGTAAAAGCTGAAACAGTTGCTCCAAAAGCTGAAAAGAAAGTGGAGGTAAAGGTTGAAAAAACAGTTGCTGAGAAGAAAGAAGAGATTTCAAAAACTGATAAAAAAGAAGCTGAAAAACCAGCTGAAAAAACAACTGCAAAGAAAAAGGAAGCTGTTAAGAAAGAGAAAGAACCGGTTAAAGAAAAAGTTGAGCAAAAGAAAGAAGCTGTTAAAAAAGAAAAGCCGGAAATAAAAGCAGAGAAAAAAGAAAAAACGGTTGTAAAAGCAGAAAAAGGCGATAAGCCTAAAGTTGAAAAACAAAAAGAGACTACACCGTCAGCTAAGAAAACAGAAAAACCAAAGGAAGAACCTCAAAAGAAAGAAGAAAAGAGCAAGGAAGAAGATAGTAATTTCTTAGAGACCAAAGTAGAGAAATTAGAAGGGGTAAAGGTCTTAGGTACTATGGAATTGCCTGTTGAAAAGAAAAAAACAGACTACAAAAAGAAAAACGCCAATAAGAAAAACGCTAAAAACAAAAAACCAATTGCTTCTTCTTCTGACAAAAATGACAGCAACCGTCCAAAAAAGAAAAAGCGTAAACGTATTCCTACGGCAAATGACAATAAAGGTAATCAGCATCAGGCTGATAACAAGAACAAACGTCGTAAGAAAAAAGCCCAACCTACTCGCCATGAGCCTTCTGAGGAAGAAGTTCAAAAGCAGTTAAAGGAAACATTGGCAAGATTGAGCGGACAAAACAAGAAAAGCAAATCATCCAAGTATCGTAAAACCAAGAGAGAAGCAATACAAGCCAAGAGAGAAAAAGAGGGGGCGGAAGAAAACAGAAATGTTATAGAAGTAACGGAATTTGTTACGGTAAACGAATTGGCAACAATGATGGGGGTAGATGTAAAACAAGTAATCTCTACTTGTATGGCAATGGGATTGTTTGTTTCGATCAACCAACGTATTGACGCTGAAAATATCACCATGTTGGCAGATGAATTTGGATATGAAGTAGAGTTTGTAAGTGCTGATGTACAAGAGGCGTTAGATCAATCTGATGACATTGAAGAAAATGAGGAAGATTTAATCGAAAGAGCACCGATTGTTACCGTAATGGGACACGTTGACCACGGAAAAACTTCATTACTTGACTTTATTCGTAATGCAAATGTAATTGAGGGAGAAGCCGGAGGTATAACCCAGCACATTGGAGCTTACGATGTAAAAATGCCGGATGGAAGACACATCACATTCCTTGATACACCAGGACACGAAGCCTTTACCGCTATGCGTGCTCGTGGAGCAAAAGTTACTGATATTGTTATTATTATCATTGCTGCTGATGACAAAATCATGCCGCAAACTATCGAAGCAATTAACCACGCACAAGCTGCCGGCGTTCCGATTGTTTTTGCCATCAACAAAATTGATAAACCGGGAGCCAGTCCGGATAGAATTAAAGAGGAATTAGCCCAAAGAAATTTATTGGTAGAAGAATGGGGTGGTAAATACCAAAGTCATGATATTTCTGCTAAGAAAGGTATTGGCATTGAGGAACTGTTGGAAAAGGTATTGTTAGAAGCTGAAATGCTTGAACTAAAAGGAAATCCTAAGCGATTGGCAAAAGGAACTGTAATAGAAAGTTTATTGGATAAAGGTAGAGGTTATGTTGCCAAGTTATTGGTACAGGATGGAACCCTAAGAAAAGGCGATTATGTTTTAGCCGGTTCTAATTCCGGAAAGGTAAAAGCCATGTACAATGAACGAAATAAAGTAATTGACGAGGCAGGTCCTTCCACACCGGTATTGATGTTGGGATTGGACGGTGCACCGCAAGCCGGAGACCAATTTAACGTATTGACAGACGAAAGAGAAGCCAAGAGCATTGCCAACAGAAGGAAACAATTGCAACGCGAAATGGGTATCCGAACTCAAAAACACATTACCCTTGATGAAATTGGCAGACGTATTGCCGTTGGAGATTTCAAAGAATTGAATGTGATTGTGAAAGGAGATGTGGATGGTTCTGTAGAAGCATTATCAGATGCTTTATTGAAAGAATCTACAGCTGAAATTCAATTGAATGTCATTCATAAGAGTGTAGGGCAGATTTCTGAATCAGATGTTATGTTAGCATCTGCATCAGATGCCATTATCATTGGATTCCAGGTAAGACCATCTGTAGGTGCTAGAAAATTAGCCGAAGATGAGCAAATTGATATTCGCACATATTCAGTAATCTACAAAGCTATTGAAGAGATTAAGTCAGCAATGGAAGGTATGTTATCACCTGATATTGAAGAGAAAATCACTTGTAATGTTGAAGTAAGGGAAGTCTTTAAGATTTCTAAAGTAGGTTCAGTAGCCGGTTGTATGGTATTAGACGGTGTGATTACCCGAAATACAAGAGTAAGAATCATTAGAGATGGTATTGTAATTTATACTGGAAACCTTGGCTCATTGAAACGATTTAAAGATGATGTGAAAGAAGTGAAAACAAACTTTGAATGTGGATTGAATATTGAAAGCTTTAATGATATAAAAGTTGGTGATATTATTGAAGGATTTGAAGAAGTTGAGGTATCAAGGAAATTATAGTCTGAAGACTGAAGAGCAAAATAATTATAAATGGTAAATTATGAATTATAAATGAAAAGCTCTTTACGTCTAAAACTAACCACAAGAGCAATGAAGAACTTAGAAGTTTTCAAAACCACTGAAATTTGCGAACCTTGCGTAAAATCTTTGCGTTCAATTCGACTTCGCTCATTGCATCGCTTTGCGGTTAAAGTGTGATAATAATCTCTTATTCATAACCTCATAAATTCCATTGTAGTTTTGAGTTTACAAAAACCATAATAAGAACATAAGAAAGGCCAACAGCCTAAAAAAAGAAAAAAATTATACAATTATACATACAGATTAAAAATTAATTTGATGAATATTACACAAGTTGAAAGTAAAGGTTTATTACGCGAAATCGCTGTTGAGATTTTACCTGAAGATTATCAGGGTGCCGTAAAAAAACAATTAAAAAAATATCAAAAACAAGCAAATGAGCCTGGATTTAGACCGGGAAAAGTGCCGTTAGGCATTATTCAGAAAAAATATGGCACACATGTGAGACTTGACGAAGTAAATAACGCGTTGGAAACTGCCATTAATAAATATATTGCAGACGAAAAGTTAGAACTTATTGGACAACCCATTCCTACAGAAGAGAAAAAAGCTACAGGAGATTTTACAAAAGATGATACATATGTATTTTACTTTGATATCGCTACACATCCTGAGATCAATTTCGATTTGAAAGAAATGGAACAAGAATTTTTGTCTATCAAAGTGGAAGACAAACAAATCAATGAGGCTATTGATAATGTAAAAAAACAATTTGCTAATGAAGTTGAGGTGGAAGGCGAAGTAGAAGAAAATGATATTGTAAAAGGTCATTTGATAGAGTTAGATGATGATAATACTCCAATTGAGAATGGAATTATCAATGAAAATGCAACCTTATTAGTAAAATATATTCAGGATGAAGAAACCAAGAAGAAATTTATTGGTGCAAAAATTAATGATGAGATTATCGTTAATCCAAATTTAACTTCCGGAGGTAATGAATATGAAAAATCATCTTTCTTAGGCATTGAAAAAGATAAAGCCAACTCGGTAGATGCTAATTTTAAATTTACCATTGCTACTATAAAAAGAAGAGAGGATGCTACTATAGATGAAGAATTATACAAGAAAGTGTATCCTAATAAAGAGATAAAAACAGAAGAGGAATTCAGAACAAATATTGCCGAAGATATTAAGAAAGGTTTCTTAAAAGACGAAAATATTTTATTCTCAAGACAAGTTTCTGATAAAATATTAGCGGATAATCCTATGGAATTACCGGAAGATTTTATGAAGCGATTTTTATTGTTAAATGATAAGAATTTAACAAAAGAAAAAGTAGATGCTGATTACGAAGATTACGTATTTTCTATTAAGCATCAGCTTATTGAGAATGAAATTATTAAAAAATATGATGTTAAAGTTAGTGAAGAAGAAATAAAAGATAATGTATATAAATCTTATCTTCAATATTTCGGACAACAAGAATTAACAGAAGATTTGAAAAAAACATTAGCACCTTTAGTGGATAAGCTAATGAATGATGAAGAACAAAGGAAAAATATTTATATGAACCTTTTTAATGACAAAATCACAGCTGTAATTTCAGAAAATGTGAAGAAAATAGAGAAAGAAGTTTCTTATGACGAATTTCTTGAGGTTGTAAAAAGTTCAAATAACAAGTAAAAAAGGAAGTTGGAAGATTATTGCCAGCCTATTGCTAAACAAAGTTGAAGCAATAGGCTGGCAAAACTAAAAGCCAATCCTCAAAAAAACAACAGCTAAAGGCTAACAGCCTATAGCTAAATAAAATCAAAAACTTATTATAATATATGAATAATAACAGCAAAGAATTTTATAAATACGCTACAAAGCATGCAGGAATTAGCAGCACAACATTAGCGGGATACAATAAAATTAGTGCCAATTATATTTCTCCAACCATTATTGAAGAACGTCAGCTTAATGTAGCACAAATGGATGTTTTTTCAAGATTGATGATGGATAGAATTATTTTCTTGGGTGTGCCTATTGATGATCATGTGGCAAATATCATTCAAGCACAATTACTATTTTTAGAATCAGTAGATAGCAGCAAAGATATTACCATCTTCTTAAATACACCTGGAGGAAGTGTATATGCAGGATTAGGTATTTATGATACCATGCAATACGTTACTCCTGATGTGGCAACAATCTGTACCGGTATAGCAGCTTCTATGGGTGCCGTTATTCTTACTGCTGGTCAAGCTAAAAAACGTTCAGCCTTGCCGCATAGCCGTGTATTGATACACCAACCTATGGGTGGCGTACAAGGTCAGGCATCTGATATTGAAATTACAGCACGCGAAATTCTTAAATTAAAAGAAGAGTTGTACAATATCATTTCAAAACATTCCGGACAAGATTATGATAAAGTTTGGAAAGATTCTGATAGAGATTATTGGATGACTGCTGCCGAAGCCAAAGAATATGGTATGATTGATGAAATTTTGGAAAGGAAGAAAGATTAAGGCTGAAGACAGAATCAATAGCCAAAGGCTAAAAGCCAATAATTAACATTTAATCAAACAAATAATGGCAAAAGAAAACGGTAGATGTTCTTTTTGTGGCAGACCTAAAAAAGATACTAGAATGCTTATTGCGGGCATGAATGCTCACATCTGTGACAGTTGCATAGCTCAAGCGGAAGATATTTTGAGAGAAGAGATGCGGAGAGAATCTTCTTCGTCACTGAATGATATCGAGTTATTAAAACCCCGCGAGATAAAAGCATTCTTAGACCAATATATCATTGGGCAGGAAAAAGCCAAGAAAGTAATATCTGTTGCAGTATATAATCACTATAAGCGAATATTACAACCTAAAGATAATGAAGATGTTGAGATAGAAAAGACCAACATCATATTGGTAGGAGAAACAGGAACGGGAAAAACATTATTAGCACGTACGATTGCAAAAATGTTGCATGTTCCTTTTGCCATTGCCGATGCTACTGTATTAACGGAAGCCGGTTATGTGGGTGAAGATGTGGAAAGCATCCTTAGCCGATTATTGCAGGCAGCTGATTATAACGTAGCAGAAGCTGAAAGAGGCATTGTTTTTATTGATGAGATTGATAAAATTGCCCGAAAGAGTGATAACCCATCCATTACACGTGATGTGTCCGGTGAAGGGGTACAGCAATCTCTCCTTAAATTATTGGAAGGAACCATTGTAAATGTACCACCACAAGGCGGAAGAAAACATCCTGAACAAAAAATGATTCAGGTAGATACCAAAAATATTCTTTTCATTGCCGGAGGGGCTTTTAACAATATTGATAAAAAGATAGCTTCACGTTTAAAAACCAATGTAATAGGTTATCATAACGATAAGCAAAGGCAACAAATAGACAGTTCTAACTTGTTGAGATATGTAGCACCACAAGATTTGCGATCTTTTGGATTAATTCCTGAAATTATCGGACGTCTTCCGGTGGTTACTTATCTTAATCCATTGGATAAAGATGCTTTAAGGCGAATTTTGACAGAACCAAAAAACTCTATCATTAAGCAGTATGTTAAATTATTCAAGATGGATGATATTAAACTGCATTTTACAGATGGTGCATTGGATTTTATTGTGGACAAAGCCATAGAACATAAATTAGGGGCTCGTGGTTTGAGAAGTATTGTAGAAGCTATTATTTCTGATGATATGTTTAATCTGCCATCCAATAAAAAACAGGAACTAAACGTTACAAAAGCGTATGCTGAAAAAAAATTAAAAGAGGATTTATCCGCTTCTGATTTTAAATAAAAATTACATCTTAATTGGTGTAAACCTTAAAAACACTTCTGAAAATTCTAACTTTTATGTTATTGTGAATTTTCAGAAGTGTTTTTTCTTTTGAGGCAGATATTCTTCATTAATATTATTCATTGACAAGAAAATATTACGTTTAGCCATTGGGAATTGTGTGGAAACTTGTTCTAAAAGTTCACGAAAATATGCCCGATTATTCTTTTTTTCATGTGGACACGTTTTTTCTATCGGTTTAATATCCATGGCTTGGGCAAATCTTTCAATATCTTTCTTAAATACCCCACACAATGGTCTGATAATATCATAATTTGCTTTTTGCATTTTCATTAATGGAGGCATAGTACTAATTTCCCCATGAAATACCATGTTCATTAATAACGTTTCAAGGATATCGTCTTGATGATGTCCTAATGCCAATTTATCAATATGATGAGTATCACAATATTGAAAAAGCATTTTGCGTCTATTCCAGGAGCATAAAAAACAAGTATCTTTCTCTTTTCCCTTTGGAGGTTCATCAAATTTTGTTTCAATTACTTCAAAAGGTACAGTTCTTTGTTGGCAAAATGAGGCTAAATCACCTGTATTACTTTCCGTTTCAATATCTTTTACAATAACATGAATGGCTTTTAAGGAAAAAGCAATCGGGGCTATTTTTTGCAGGTGTGCCAGTCCGTCTAACATAACTAGTGAATCAATTCCACCGGAAAGACCCATAACCACAGAATCACCATCATTGACAAGTCCGTAGTCATACATTCCGCGATACATCTTTTTTCTAAACTTTTGTATGTACGAAGATACTTTCACCAATTATGTTTCTAACTTTTACTTTTTTGTCCGGCTACAGCCAATATTACCCCAAGCATTACACCTAATACGGCTGCAAATAATACTTGCATATCTGTTGGTAATAAAAAAGTAATGGTATGTGCCGGAATCCAAAAAAATGGAATGGTCTTTTTAAACACAAAATTATACTGTATATCCCAATTCAAATGGGTAATAATTTCGCCAAATTTTATAGGTGTAAAAAATCCTTTTAATGTTCCTTGATGATTCAAAATATGTGTATCGGTAATTTTATGTAAAGTCATCATTACAGGGGCAAAAATCAGGTTCATAAATGTGCTGATACTAAAAGCTACCAAAACTTTAGAAAAACCTAATTCGCCTTTAATGGCAGAAATGGCATTGGATATACCCAATGTTTTCTCAAGAAAAACCGGAGTTCCGGTATAAAAAATCACAAATGCCAATTTGATTGTTATACCCAACAATCCCCAAACCAAAGCCCTTGGCATTAACCCAAAACCTTTATAATTATATTGTCCGGTTTTTATCCTCAACCCGATAGATTCGCCAGCCGTTGCCAACAATGCAAACTTAATAAAGCTCATCACAAGGGGATGCTCATGGTTAAAATCTTTGTAAAAATGATATACCTCCGAAAACACAAAGAATGGAAGCAAAATAAGCACAGATACAATTATAAATAAAAAATCACTTTTTTTCATTGCTGACGAATTTAATAATCATAAAAATGCAAAAGTAATGAATATAATTCTGATTTTTACTTTTACTAACAATGAACTCATTTAAAAAGTCTATTTTTTTAAGATAAAAAACCGGAAGTAAACAAAAGTTTACTATCTTTGTAGGGTGATTATTAAAAAAAGAAATAAGGTCAAATGAAAAAAGAATTAACTGAACCGGAGTGGGAACTAATCGAAATGATTAGAAATTATAAAAAAACCTACCCACGTTCAGAACAACTGGAAATGTATATAGAATATCTGGTTGATAAATTAATGGAGTAAAACACCTCCAAAAGAAACTTAAAACAATAAAAATATGCAAGTTATTCAAAAAACAACCACCACAAAAGAAGCGCTTTCAGATATATTATTAAGCGTAAAATGGGCACATATATCTACAAAATATTTTGGAAAATCTCGTAGTTGGTTTAGCCAGCGTTTAAATGGGTATGATGGAAATAAGGAAGATAATGATTTTACAACCAAAGAAATAGAAACGTTAAGAGCAGCTTTATTCGATTTGTCTGATCGCATTAGAGCTTCAGCAGAAAATTTATAAAAGTCTCCCTTTGCTGACATACATTTGCCTTACAGATTTTAGGTAATATGGAACTCATTAAACTATGATTTATCATTAGTTCATTCAAAATTTAAACAAAAACAAGAAATTATTTTCAAATCCATTCTTTGAGTGGATTTTTTTATTATGTTTGAAAACTTAAATTAAAACAGATTATAATCAATAGATTTTTAAATTAAATTTTTTATGTATCAACACATCATTTCGCAAGGTTACAAATACGTTTTGGGATTGTTTTTAATGGCATTAACCCTATCCTCAAATGGACAAGCAACAGCACAAGACTCATTAAAAAACATTACGTTGGAAGATTTATGGGTAAATTATTCATTCTATCCTAAAGGGGTTTACGGACTTCGCTCTATGAATGACGGCAACCATTACACAGTATTGAGTCAAAACAAATACATTATAAAATATGAATTTGAAACCGGAAAAGCGGTTGATACATTGTTTAATGTGGATACGCAGCAGGTGGATTCTTTGAAATACATTCAAGGATATAATTTTAATGATAATGAAGATAAAATTGTAGTTTACACCGATAGAGAAAATATTTATCGCCGCTCTTTCACGGCTAATTACTATGTGTATGACATTTTGAAAAAAGAAATAACAGCTGTTTCTGAAAACGGAAAACAACAATTAGCTTCGCTTTCACCTGACGGAACAAAAGTTTCTTTTGTAAGAAAAAACAACATCTACATCAAAGATTTAATTGAAAATAAAGAATATCCAATTACAACAGACGGTGAATACAATAAGATTATTAACGGAGTTCCAGATTGGGTGTATGAAGAGGAATTTGAGTTTAACAAAGCATTCTTTTGGTCGCCGGAAGGCAATTACATTGCTTACATCAAATTTGACGAAAGTTTGGTAAAGGAATTCCACATGACCATGTTTGCCGGCGAAAAACCAAGATTAGAAAATAATGACCCTTATCCTGAAGCACGAGTTTGGAAATACCCTAAAGCCGGAGAGGACAATTCTATTACTTCTGTTCATATTTACAATATGGATTCAAAGCAAACTACCACAGTAGATGTTGGGACAGAAACCGACCAGTACATTCCTCGTATCAGATGGACAAAAGATCCTAACCAATTGTCAGTATTCCGATTAAATCGTTTACAAAATAAATTTGACATTTTGTTGGCAGATGCTCAAACCGGAAATACTAAGGTTATGTATAGCGAAGAAAACAAATGTTATATTGATGAAGCTAATTTTGATGATATTACTTTCTTAGATGATAAAAAGCATTTTATTTTGGTGAGTGAAATGGACGGTTGGAATCATATTTATTTAATGAATATGAATGGAGAAGTGGTGGAAAAAGTAACCGAAGGAAATTATGATGTTACAAGTTACATTGGTTTTGACAAAAAGAAAAAGTACGTCTATTTTCAAGCGGCAAAAGAAAATCCTACACAACGAGAAATTTATCGCTATAGTTTAAGAAGAAATAAACTTAAAAAAATATCCACAGAACCGGGAACCAACAGGGCAACATTTAGCAAAAGCTATAAATATTACATCTTAACACATTCCAGTGCCAACCAATTGCCAACTACAAAATTGTATCGCAGTAAACGAAATAAATTAATCAGAACATTGGAAGACAATGCCGAATTGAAAGAAAAATTGACCCAATATGCTTATACCACCAAAAAGTTTTTTTCATTTAAAACTTCTGAAGATACCACGTTATTTGGTTATATGATAAAGCCTTTGGATTTTGATGAAAATAAAAAATATCCTGTTTTTATGACACAATATAGTGGTCCTAATTCGCAGCAAGCTGCTGATAACTGGAGCATGAACTGGAACAACTATTTGGCACAAGAGGGCTACATTGTAGTGTGTGTAGATGGTAGAGGAACTGCTGCTCGTGGAGAAGCTTTCAGAAAAGTAACCTATCTTCAATTGGGGAAATATGAGATAACAGACCAAATTGAAACTGCAAAATATTTATCTACATTACCTTATGTGGACAAAGATAATATCGCCATTTGGGGATGGAGTTTTGGTGGTTTTATGTCTTCTTTGGCACTGACCAAAGGTAATGGTATTTTTAAAGCTGGTATTGCTGTAGCACCTGTTACCAATTGGAAATATTATGACAATATTTATACTGAGCGTTTTATGCGTACACCTCAGGAAAATAAAGATGGATACGAACAAAATTCTCCATTGAATTTTGCTAAAGATTTACAAGGACATTTATTGATTATTCATGGTACGGCTGATGATAATGTACATGTTCAAAATACAATGGAGTTTACAGAAAAATTGGTTCAAGCCGACAAAGATTTTGATATGTTTATTTACACCAACCGTAATCATAGCATTTACGGTGGTAATACGCGTTATCATTTATTCAAGAAAATGACAAATTTCTTAAATAAACATTTGAAAAACAATTAGAAAAGTTTTTTAACCTTTAATCCATAAAAAATCCGGAAACTTAAAAAAGAGTTTCCGGATTTTATTTTTAGCATGTTATTTACTTTTCTGTTTATATTCCTTCATTAAATTTGGCTTAATGGATGTTTTTTAGACAAAAAAGCTCTATTTTTATGAATCCAACAAAAACTTGGTTGTAGACAGTATTATTTATTTAAACTTTCCAAAAACTCATTTGCAGACATTATCGGTAGTAACGATTGACGAAAATCTTTTGCATTTCTTGTTATAATAATATCACAATTTGATGCTGTTGCACTAAAATATTGCAATGCATCTTCAAAGTCAGAAAATGATGAGTTTAATGCTTTTTCAATGATATGTTCATATATAATACTTATTTCGCTGATAACCTTAAATTTACGTAACTTATCTATTGCAGACTTGGGGTTTTCGTACTTTGACAACAAATAATTAACTGTAGCAAAAGAAATTGGAGAAACAACCATTTGTAATTCACCTATCTGACAAAGTTGTAATTTTAGCAATAGGCGTATAATAAGGGTGTCTTTCTCCTAAAAAGTCTAACATTATGTTAGTATCTATAAAAATCCGTTTCATTTGTATTTTTCCATTAAAAAGTCAGCATATTCATCTTTATAGTCCAAATCATTTGGTAGTGATTTGCCCGTTGAAATACTTTTTACAAAAGGAGAAATTTCAAATTCTGATTTACTTTCTTCTAAAGTTAATGCTTGTAAATAAGTTTCAATAAGTTTGGACAAACTTATTTTTTTATTATGAGCATAAACTTTTGCATTTTCAATAACCTCTTGATTTAATTTTAATGTTAATTTAGTATCCATAACTCTAAATTTTTACTTATACGCATAAAAATAATAAAGTTTTTATCAATTTATCTTATGGTAAATTAGATTTTAAATACGATGATTTCGTTATCTTTTTTTAAGAGATTCAACCAAATACTTAGAAAAAATTTCTCTTCTATCAATTTCATTTATATCATTAATGATACTATCTTTAGGAATATTAATTTTGTGAGAAGTAAAACTTCTTATCTTCGCAAGTCTATATTGAGGTTGGTTTCTGTTAAACTTAAAAGACTCTCTTTTATTTATCAAACTGTCTAAATTAATGCTTGCTTTTACTAAATTTGAAGTTATTTCCAGTCCTAATTCTTCTCTAAAAGTACCGATAAAAATTTGTTGTAAATGTTCTAATATTGGAATGTAGTTTTCTCTTAATTCAAAGTAAATACGATTTTCATTATAAATTAAATCATCAAAATTTAAATACATATCATTTATGATTATAGAATCTTTTACTTTAATCGCATTTAGAGTTCGTATTTGTCTTTCAACTAATTCAACATTGTTTTTATGAATTTGAAGTTTACTCCATCCTCTTATTAAATAATCGTGTATCTGATTTGTAATTAGAATTTGACTTTCATTACCATACATTTCAGCACTTCGAGTGTAATATTTAAACTCATTCACTTGAGATTTTATTCTACTAATGAAAGGTGTCAGTTCTGATGCTGTTAAACCACTATTAATTGACAAGTGATTCATTAAAGAATCATAAGCTCTATTTACATTTTCAAAATACTTATTTCCCTTAGCAAAATCACTGTTATATTTTTCAAATAAAAATTGGTCTTTCAATTTCTTTTGTTCCCAAAAATTATATGCAAAATATGCTACTAAAATCGAAGTTATGGATGTTATTAGAGCTACTCTTATATCTGTCGAAATAGATATTCTTTTTCTCGTTTGTTTTCTTTTCTTAGTCATTATATATTGTTGCTAACGGTTTATTTATGAACAGCGAAATAAAAGCTATAAACTTCAAGCCTACCATGAGAATTAGCCAAACCTTGTTTTGATTTTTCAAATTTATGTTAAAAAATTAGAAATAAGATTTGGCGAAATAAAATACACAAATTCTGGGTTAAGCAACTAAACTGTTATTGTTTACGCACTGACTTTAATTATGTAATAAACTTATAAAGCAAGCTTTTGCTATAATTAAAAGCAGGATTCCTTATGATGAGAAATTGCTTCCAAATTAAAAAATAGCATTTTTATTTGATTTTTAACTCAGTTCTTTGTTGTGTGTAACATTATTTTTTCATTAATTCAAGATTATCTGTAATTATTCCATCAACTCCAATAGAAATTAATTCATTAGCTGTAATAGAATTATTAACTGTCCAAACATTAATTTTCTTCCCTTTAGATTTTAAAAAATTAATAATTCCCCTATTAGCAAAACAGTAATTTAGACTATATTCTTTTATGAAAGGGTACTTTTCTATATCTATTTTTTCTATTTTATTAGAAAATATATAAGGTGTGAATTTAAAATTTCCTAAGAATATTTTGTGCAAAGGAATATTAGGGTTTAGATTATGTATCTTTTCTAAAATTTCATAATCAAAAGAATGAATAATAACCCAACTTTCAGCTCTTTTTCGTACTATAATATCTAATATATTTTTTTCTATATTTGGATAAAAGTTATCTCCTTTTTTTATTTCAATTATTAATTTACATCTGCCATTTATCAAATCAAGTACACTTTCTAAAGTAGGAATTTTCTCGTTTTTAAATTTATCTGAAAACCAACTTCCTGCATCTAATTTTGATATCTCAGAAAATGTTTTTTCTTTTATTAAACCACTTCCATTACTTGTTCGGTCTAATGTTATGTCATGCATTAAGATAATTGTTGAATCTAAAGTTTGCTGAACATCAACCTCTACTCTATCTAATTTATTTTCAACAGCATAATTAATTGAAGCTATAGTATTTTCTGGAGCTAATTCTGCAACTCCTCTATGTCCAATAATTATATAAGAATCATTACTTATATTTTTTACATAATCTCCAAAAAATATTGGAGAAAGAGATGAACATATATATATAAATAATAATAAAGTGCCCAAAAAAATAAGTTTTATTATTTTTCTCATTTTTATATATAATATAATTCTATGTAAATTCAAAATTATTTTATTATAAGTAAATCTACACATTGTAATATCATGTTTTTATTTATTTACTTTTTCAGTTTCTTGAGTATCTAAATAAGGTAATATTTTTGTATCATAGAATAATCTTTGCTCATTTACCATTTTCAATAAAAAAAACAAAAGGAATAAAGTTGAAATAAATGTAAAAAAAACAAGAATGCAACTAAGAACAAAAAATAAAGTATATTTAACATGAGCATTAAGTTTAATTCCTAAGAATAATAGAATGAAAGTTGACATTATTATTGGAAAACCATATTGAAAAATACCAACTGCACCACTAGACGTTGATGAAAGAACTCTTATAAATTTATTTTTCACAAATTTATGTCCATATAAAAAACTTAACCAAGAATACGATGGATATCCCTCAAGTTGTAATATCTTTTTCTGAAGATGTAGAGTGTAATATTCAATTCTTTTTTCTACTAAATGATTTGCATTTAAAATTCCAATATAAATAGATATTAATATACTAGTACTTAAACCAAGTATAATTATATTATCATCTGTTACTTTTATTTTTTCAGAATTAAGAATATAACTTGTTATTAAAGAAAAAATTGAAACAAAAATTACACTTCCATTATAAGCTAATTTAACTCTCCAATTTATTTCATCACGCATCATTTTAATATCATCAATGTGTCTTTCTATCTCCGACATATTTTTTGTATATTTAAATTATTCTTGTGCAAAATCACAGCTTCTAATTAGATACAAAAATACATTATTTTTTTATACAAACTATTAAATTATAATATCTTAAAAAAACATAGCCTGTAATAACACCTAATTAGCTAAAATAATTATTTCCCTATTTTTAACCGCTCCCTTATTTTTTGGGTTTCAGCTTCATAATTGGGTTTTCCCAATAAAGCAAACATATTCCTCTTATAGGCTTCCACTCCGGGTTGATTAAATGGATTAATGTCTAACAAGTACCCTGAAATGGCACAAGACATCTCATAGAAATAAATCAATGCACCCAAGTTATATTCATCCAACTTAGGAATACTAATTTTGATATTTGGAACTTTTCCGTCCACATGTGCCAAAACCACTCCCAATTCAGCTTGCTTATTTACCTCATCCACAGATTTCTTTGCAATATAATTCAATCCATCCAAATCCTCATCAGAAGTAGGAATATTCATCTTTTTATTTGGATTTTCAATAGACAATACCGTTTCAAATAATATCCGCTCCCCTTCCTGAATATATTGTCCCATGGAATGCAAATCTGTTGTAAATCCCGCTCCGGCAGGAAATATTCCTTTTCCTTCTTTCCCTTCGCTTTCGCCATACAGCTGCTTCCACCATTCAGTAAAATATTGAAGTTTTGGGTGATAATTAATCATCATTTCAATGAATTTCCCTTTTTGATAAAGCAAATTCCTAACGCCAACATATTTTACTAATGGATGTGATGTATCCAATTCATTTGATTGCAAATCTTTTTGCATGGCCAAAGCACCCTCAATAATGGCATCAATATCAAATCCGGCAACGGCAATCGGCAATAATCCCACAGGCGTAAGCATAGAATATCGTCCTCCCACATCATCAGGTACCACAAAAGTTTTGTAGCCTTCCTGATTGGATAATTTCTTCAATGCCCCTTTCTCCTTATCGGTTATAGCAATAATACGTTTTTGAGCTTCAGCCTGACCATATTTCTTTTCCAAATGTTGCTTTAAAATTCTAAAAGCAACAGCTGGTTCAGTAGTTGTTCCCGATTTTGAAATAATTGTCAAAGCATAATCTTTTTGGTCTAATAACTCAACAAGCTCTGCTAAATAATCTTCATTCAGATGGTGTCCGGCATAGATAATTTCAGGTGTTTTGCCATATCCAAAAGCCGAAAAAGAATGTTTTAAGGCTTCAATCACCGCTCTTGCCCCCAAATAAGAACCTCCAATACCCACAACCACAAAGATATCAACCTTTTCTCTCAACTGTTGTGCTGTATTTTTAATATCTTTCAATAGTTCAGACTGGTGTAACTTTTCCGGTAATGTTTTCCAACCCAAAAAATCATTCCCTTTTCCTTGATTATTCCAAATTTGTGTTCTTAATTCATTTATTTTTGGCAATAAGGCAGCCATTTTTTCTTCCGATATAAAAGGAAGTGCATTCGTGATATCTACTTTCATGTTTGTTTTGTTTTTATTGGATATTGATTCGATTAGTTATAGTTTTAAGAATTTCAGCTTGTTATAAAAAATCTCACTAAATTAAAAATGAAAAATAAAGAGAAGTGAATTTTACCATTCTTAACTCTTCATTTTTCATTCTTAACTTAAAATAAGATATTGCTACAAAATAATAGGCATTACCAACATTAATAAGTTGTCTTCTCTATCTTTTTCATCTTCATCATATACCGGAAAAATAATTCCTGCACGTGATGGGTCAGATAATTCAATCAAAATATTCTCGGTACTGATATTATTTAAGGTTTCTAATAAATATTTTGAGCTAAACCCGATTTCCATATCTTCACCATTATAATTACAGCTCAATCGCTCGCTTGCCTCATTAGAAAACTCAATATCTTGTGAGAACAGATTAAGCTCTTGTCCTGTGATTTTGATACGAACTTGATTAGTTGATTGATTGGCAAATATAGACACCCTCTTTAAGGCATTTACAAAAGAGAATCTATCAACTGTCAATTTATTAGGACAATCTGCAGGAATAACTGCTGAATATTTTGGATACTTCCCTTCAATCATTTTAGTGGATAAACTTACATTTTCCACTGTAATAAATATTGTACTTTCGTTGTATTCCAATGTAACCGGTATATCATCATCATAAGAAACAACATTTTTCAATTGATTTAATGGCTTTTTCGGAAAAACAAAAGAATCCGGTGTTTCAGAATGTACACTATAATTTCTATATCTTACCAACTTGTGTGCATCTGTTGCTACAAAAGAGATACTATCGTTATTTAATTCACAAAACACACCTGAAATTACAGGGCGAATCTCATCCACACCTGTAGCAAATAAAGTTTGATTAATTCCATTTGCCAACACTGCAGATGGGAATGTTAAAGTATTAACATTTTCCTTTTCGGGCATTTTTGGGAATAAATCAGCCGGAAATCCGGGTAATTTATAGGTTCCATTTCCTGCAACCACCTCAATTGCTAAAGTCAGTTCATCAATAATAAATGTTAATGGAATATCTGCAAAAGTTTTCAACATATCCAACAATGTTTTTGATGGAATCGTTAATGAACTTTCTCCTTCCATCATCTCAGGCTCTATTGTTACTGACATTCTGGTATGGTTATCACTGGTCGTAACTGTAATTTTTTGATCTGATAATTCAAATAAAAAATTATCAAGAATAGGAAGTGTGTTATTGCTGCTAATTATTCCGCTTACTTTTTGAAGATTCTTAAAAAGTAACGAACTTGATATGATAAACTTCATCGTTAAAATTATTTTAATAAATATTTATTTTCTATGAGCAAAGATACTGTTTTTTAAAGAAATATCTTAATTCTTTCTCCTTTATCTACAAGAAAATTATTACATTTGATAATCACAATGAACAAAAATCATGAAAAAATTCTTAAATAGCATATTACATTTAATATTTCCAAGCAATTGTTTAGGATGTGGAAACAGCTTATATCAAGGGGAAAAAGTAATCTGCACAAAATGTGAAATGCATTTACCAAGAACCCGGTTTCATGATGATAAAAAAAATAAAGTCGCTCAGATTTTTTGGGGAAGAGTACCTATTAAACATGCTACTTCTTTTGTCTTTTTCAGGAAAAAAAGCATAATACAACACTTGATTCATCAATTAAAATATAAAAATGAGAAAGAAATAGGAATTTATTTGGGCGAATTATTTGCCGCAGAATTACTTGACAACAATATCTTTCAGGAAATAGACACACTAATTCCTGTACCACTTCACATCAAAAAACAGCAAAAAAGAGGTTATAATCAAAGTCAATTAATTTGTGAAGGCATGTCGAATGTACTTGATATTCCTGTGGATACACAAAGTTTAAAAAGAATTGTAAACAATGACACACAAACTAAAAAATCAAGATTTAAACGTTGGAAAAACGTATCCTCTGTATTTGCTCTAACAAATAACCATCAATTAGAAGCCAAAAATGTACTATTGGTTGATGATGTAATTACAACAGGAGCAACCATTGAGAAATGCGCTAATATTTTGATTCATCAAGCTCATGCTAATGTCAGCATTGCATCTCTTGCTATTGCAGATTGATTGTTTTTTAGGTATTAGGTGGTTCTTCTTCAACTCAAAATTAATTTTTCCATTCTTAACTTTTTATTGAAAATACCTTAAAACCCAACACCTAAAAAACAGACATTATCACACTAAAATAAAGCTGCTCCTTTGCAGGATTTCCCGAAAGATTAACTGTAATAGGAATATGATATTTCTCTGAGATTTTCACATCTTTTGTTGCTTTAACTCCTAAATTCACAACGCTAAACTTATCATAATAAAACGTACCGATAGGATTTACTCCTATAAAAAAATCTGTCAATATTGATTGATAAGGTAATCCATATCCTACTTCAAAGTAAGTAGAATAGTTTTGATTTCCGTCTTCATCTCTATCATTTCCATAAAATATTGTGGAAGCCATTAATCTAAAAGGATTATTCTCAAATTGATAATCTACAACAACATCTAATAAGTGTTCTGTCGTTTTTCTATCATAATTAGTAACATCTTCCCAATAAAAAGTATTAATTGCAGGATCGTAATAATCCAATACTGTAATCTTTAATGGCTTATATTGATAACTCAAATAAAGATCTACCTCTCTATAACTGTCATCATAAGTTGTTCCTCCCCAAATACCAAATGTTAAATTTGGTGTAAAATGTAATGCAATTGAAGGCTCAAGACAAGGCGTTGTACCACTTTTGAATCCTCGCCATAAGTGTTGAGTTGAAATAGTAACATCATAAGTAAGAAATTTTGATTTCTTATCAGCACCTTCTGCCATAGCAATATCTTGAATAAATACAGTAAGTATAATAATTGCAATCAATAATTTTTTCATATCTACCTTGAATTAAATTTTCGGCAAATTAAAATCAATTAATTGTATTATTCAAGCAATTAAATGACAAATTTTAGTCTATACAAATAATATAATTGAAAAGTAGTTATGAGGTATAAACAAAAAAAGCTTCAAAGTTAATAAACTTGAAGCTTTTCTCTTATGTAAAAAGGCAACGACCTACTTTCCCACCTATTGGCAGTATCATCGGCGCTG
>PDWJ01001147.1_pt1 | contig 34022 bp, 30 predicted proteins | sample 1430881 | NCBI WGS metagenome assembly PDWJ01 (sample SAMN01162460, study PRJNA174530) | Oral metagenome, whole genome shotgun sequencing project. | biome: Marine environment; feature: Marine mammal; material: Swab sample of the gingival sulcus; isolation source: swab sample of gingival sulcus...
TCCAAATATTGCAGAAAATACTAAAATAATCAATGTTAAATTAGTTAGAAAAACCAATAAACCAATGCTTTTACTCAACATATTTTTAATAGCGGTAGTTTTAGCAGCCCATCGGATACGTTGGTTAAATAAAGCCTTTAAATTTTTCATAGGCAATGTTTTTACCGTGCACGCATTTTGTTTTAAGAATTGAACTTTCTCTGGCTGGTGGCCTAAAAACTTTTCCATTAGAAAAATATCATCGCCACTAACTATATTTTCGTTGCCCGAAAAACCGCCCAATTTATTAAACAATGATTTATTGTAGCACAAATTAGCTCCATTGCACAACACAGGTTTTTTCCAGCCGAAACTGCCTATGGTTACGCCTTGTAAACTAAGAAAATCCAGATATTGAAATTTTTCTAAAAAATTATTTTTGGTTTTGTATTCGACAGGGGCGGCAATAAAATTGGTTTTTCTTTCGGTGATAAACGTGCTAAAAAGCGAGAGCCAGTTTTTGGGTACTGTGCAGTCTGCATCAGTGGTTATTATCCAGTTATTTTCTGAATTTTTTATACCAATGGTAATAGCGTGTTTTTTTGGTGAGCCATACGTTTTTGTACTTTTTACCAACCGGATGTTGGGGCTGTGTTGCATGTATTTATTAATAATCTCAGCTGAATTATCCGTAGAATAATCATCAATAAATATAATTTCAAATAAGGCCTTTGGATAATCTAATTGCTTAAAGCTGTTAATAAGCAGAGGTAAATTTTCTGACTCATTCCTAAAAGGCACTAAAATGGAGAATCGGTGTGTTTTTGTATAAGATAAAGGGTCAAATTTTGGCAATTTTTTTATTCCCCACGCCATATACAAAATTAGAAAAAGGTAAATGGCAAATAGTATGTATCCGGCAACTATCATTCTTGTTTGTTTACATTAAAATTTAATACAAAAAAACTACCCAACATTGCAGGAATACCAAAATTTAATATCCACATAAGCATAGTAATGGTTATTATTACCGCTTCATCAGTATGAATAAGCGTAAACAGATATAATGCCGCAGAACCTTTTATTAACCAATCAAAAAATGGTAAAGCCGGAATAATAGAGGCTAAAATGTATGTGCTGAAAATAAGTGCCATAAGTGTAAAATAACCGGCTTCTACATTAAAAACAATTGCGAGAAAAAAAAATTGGTGCGAAAAAATAAGATATCGCAATAAGGAAAATAGTACATTTTTTATTTTGAGTTTTGAAGGCCTGTTTTTTATGAATTCTACAATTTTTTGCAAATAGAATCCGTGAATTTTTCTATTATATTTTAAGAAAATAACTGAAAATAATAGTGTAATAAAGGCAATCATAGCCGCTATTTCCGGTAAAGGGTATCCTTTTTTAGGCAGCGGTAGAAAGATAGAAATTCCTATCAACCCTAAAAGGCCAAACATTAAAGTAACGCCCATTTGTGTCATATTACCAATCAGGTTTAGCAACATTACTTTTCGTCTATTACCTTTCTTGTAATAGATGGCTTTTGCTCCGTATTCGCCTATTCTGTTGGGCGTGATAAGCGATGCTGTGAGCGATCCTAAACTCTGCTCAATTGCATTTGCTAAGGATATTGGTTTGATAACATGTACTAAATTCTGCCATTTTAAACCCTCCAAAGTCCAGTTAGCAATTGTAAAAAGAGATAAAATGAGTAGGAGCATCCAAATGTTAAACTGTCTTTCAACAAGTGCGGTAAGTTGCTGCCAATTTAGGTGGTGATGCTGCGTGAGTTTAGTGTACAAAAAATAAAATGCACCGGAAACAATAGACAGCTTAATCAGAAAAAAAAGAATTTTTTTGGCTTTGTTTATCAATGCTTTGTATTTTAGTGCAAAGTAAAGCTAAATTTTTAAAGTTAAACTCATTATAATAACCGAATTCAGGTTAATAAAAGCCTGCAAGGTTATAATCCTGTTTTGGCTGTTTTGCGTGCCTACCGCTCCCAACCAGAGTTCAGAATAGCTATTTTTTAAGGTGAAATATAAAAATTTAGGAAATTTTTTATTGAGCCTTTGCAGATTAATGATAAAAAATTGCATATTCTTTGGATTAAGGTATGTAGTGCCCGCTTTTAAACCTATGCAATGAGAAAATTAGCTAAGCGAAATTTTTTAATTTTGCAATTGTATATAAATCAAAAATTTGAAAACTGAAAAAATTATATTGGGGATAGATCCGGGTACATCAGTTATGGGATATGGATTGATAAAAGTGCACGACAAGCAAATGCAGTTTATGCAATTGAACGAACTGCGATTAAAAAAATATGAAAATCATTATATAAAACTAAAATACATCTATGAGCGTACCATAGAAATAATAGATACTTACCATCCGGATGAAATTGCCATAGAAGCTCCGTTCTACGGAAAAAATGCACAAAGTATGCTCAAACTGGGCCGGGCACAAGGTGTTGCTATGGCAGCGGGTTTGTCCCGGCAGGTGGCCATAACGGAATATTCTCCAAAAAAAATAAAAATGGCCATTACCGGAAACGGAAATGCAAGTAAGCAACAGGTTGCCAAGATGTTACAAAGCCTTTTAAAGCTAAAAGAATTGCCTGAAAATTTAGATGCTACGGATGGCTTGGCAGCAGCAGTTTGTCATTTTTATAATGCCGGTAAACCCGTAGGAGAAAAAAGCTATTCCGGATGGAGTGCCTTTGTAAAGAATAATCCTGATAAAATTAAATAGCAGTGGTATTACAGAATTGTTTGTGGTAAGAATTTTAACAAATAAAATATGGCATTTAGAAATCTAACGGTATTTAAAAAATTATTTGTTTCGGCAATGAAAACTTTTAAGATTTCTAAAGAATCTACAAAAGAAGAAACCTGTTTGTTAACAAATAGTGATGCTGAAAATTCTGAATTTAAAGCCTGGTTGATGATTGCATTTGAATACAGAGAAAAAAGTATTTTTAAAGAATTGATACCTAGAAGTGAAGAGATAGACGGGCTTATAAGTAGTATGATTAATAATCCAGATAAGTTTCGAGTAAAATAACTGCAACTGTTACTAAATGTCTATTTATCTACACATCCCTTTTTGTAAGCAGGCCTGCTATTATTGCGACTTTCATTTTTCTACTTCTTTAAAACGAAAAAAAGAAATGATAGCTGCTTTGGTTAGAGAACTGGAGTTGCGTAAAAATGAAATTAGCGGGCAGGTAGAAACTATCTATTTTGGAGGGGGGACACCTTCTTTGCTGGGTGTTGATGAAATTGAAATTCTAATTGAGACCATCTGTAAAAATTACAATGTAATCGGTTCGCCGGAAATAACTTTGGAAGCTAATCCTGATGATTTGACAAAAGAAAAGATTAAAGAGCTTGCTGTTTCTCCGGTTAACCGGCTCAGTATTGGGATTCAATCATTTTTTGATGAAGATTTACAATGGATGAACCGTGCACATAACGCTAGAGATTCCAAGATGTGTTTAGATGTAGCCACCGCTTATTTTGATAATATCACCATAGATTTGATTTATGGAATTCCGGGAATGGGACATGATAGGTGGTTGGAAAATCTGAACCATTTTTTTAATTATGGAATTAAACATTTGTCTGCTTATGCCTTAACGGTAGAGCCAAAAACGGCTCTGGCAAATTTTATAAAAAAGAAAAAGTACAAAAACGTGTCCGATGCCTTGGCTCAGGAACATTTTAATGTTTTGCTGGCTAAAGCAGAAGCTAATGGCTTTGTGCATTACGAAACATCAAATTTTGGCAAACCCGGTTACTTTTCTACACACAACACGGCTTATTGGCTCAGTAAACCATATTTGGGAATAGGCCCTTCTGCTCATGCTTTTAATGGCGAACACCGCAGTTGGAATGTGGCTAACAATGCCAAATATTTAAGGGCTATTGCCAATGATACTTTGCCTCAAACTATTGAAAAATTATCCAAAAAAGATAGGTTTAATGAACAAATAATGACCGGATTACGTACTGTTTGGGGAGTGGATTTGGAACGGGTTAAAGATGATTTTGGGTTGGATTTTAAAAATCAACTTATAGAAAACGCTCAAAAATTTTTGGTTGCCGGATTATTGGAATTGGATAACCAAAAAACATTGAAAACTACAAACAAAGGAAAATTTTTAGCAGATGGAATTGCGGCTGATTTGTTTGTCATTTAATCAAAAAATGCTCTGGTCTTGTGGGTGCGGTTTTCCTGTTTATTGCTTGTTATACCAAATCCAATATAGCATTATATATTAGATTTGGTGTTAGTAGAGGTCAGAGCTGCCATTTTTGGCAGTGCTGGATGAGGAAAATTTTTGGCTTTAAGGTCAATCCCGTCCCAATTATTTTTGCAAAACTGTCGTAATCCGTCTATCTTAATGGCATCGAGAAGATTTTTATTATCAATGAAAAAAATGAACAAATCTATCTAAGAGGCTATAGCTTGAAAGAATCAATATTTTGAAGAATTCTTTTTAGGGTGAAATTTGTCGTACATCCATATGATGGGTAAACGCAATTTTTCGTTTCTTTTTGCTAACTTTGAGACTTTATTAAATTTTGTAAAAAATAAAGAAATAGTTGTTACCTACGTTCACATGGTTTTTTTATTAATCTCCAAAATATTCTATGCTTACAACAATACAATACGGTTCGCAGAAGCTAAAGATTAACCTTTCTGAGCCTTTAGATATTTCTATTCCATTACGTACTTCCAAGGAAAATTTAACAGCTTGGGGGCAAAAACCACCTGGTTTAAAAAAAATAAGATCTGTAAAAAAGAAGCACAGTACTAATTTTAATGCGATTACTTTTTCACCCCATGCCCATGGAACACATACGGAATGTGTAGGCCATATTACCAAAGAATTTTATAGTGTAAATCAACAGTTGACCTCATTTTTTTTTCTGGCCGAGGTTGTTTCCGTAGCCCCGGAGAGACAACAATCCGATTTTGTAATTTCAAAAAAACAATTACAGTTTTTATTTGGCCAAAAGAAGAGAGAAGCCATTGTTATTAGAACGCTTCCTAATCTTACGGATAAAATTTCCAGGCAATATTCAAAAACTAATCCGCCTTATTTATTGGAAGAAGCGGCGATATTTTTGCGTGATAAAGGTATAGAACATCTATTAATAGATTTACCTTCCTTAGATAAAGAGAAGGATGATGGTAAGTTATTATCTCACAATGCTTTTTGGAATACCAAAGGAAAAATTAGAAAAAGTGCTACTATTACTGAACTTGTTTATGTGCCAAATAATATAAAAGACGGTAAGTATTTTCTAAACCTGCAAATAGCCCCTTTTGAGAACAATGCCAGTCCCAGTAAGCCTGTTTTGTATGAAGTTTTAAATTAGATTTTCTAAAAAATAGTGTTTTCTATGGACATAGAAACGCTTCGGAACTATTGCCTAAAAAAGAAACATGTTGCAGAATGTTTTCCATTTGATGCCAAAATCCTTGTTTTTAAGGTTATGGGAAAAATGTTTGCATTGACAAACTTGGAAAGGGTGCCTTCTTCCGTAAATCTTAAATGCGATCCGGAAAAAGCATTGGAGCTCAGAGCACATTATCCGGAAATCATTATTCCCGGGTACCATATGAGTAAGAAACATTGGAATACGGTTTTGTTAAATAATAGATTACCTCAAAAGATGTATATGGAACTTATTAATCATTCTTATGATTTGGTGGTTAAAGGTTTGCCCAAGAAAAAAAAACAATTTTAATCCACATTATTGTTTATCACAAAATGGTAATTGAGCCAAATCAAACAAAGTGGCTTATTCTATGGTAGATTTAGCCGGAAATAAAGTGTATGGGTGAGTAATACCAAGTCTAATACGGATTAATGATGTCAATTAACAGCTAATTTCAAAATAGACTGCGAAAGAAATTTTCTAATCATTTTTCCTGTTAGGCTCAGTACGCCAAGCAAAGCCTAAAGGCAGTACTAAAAATAGAAAGAAATACTGTCCGGTTAACAAACCTATAATCGTAATTATCAACCCAATAAGCAATATCCAATGCAGTTTCTTTAGTTTCATAAGATGTGCTAAGATATGAAATACTAATCTTTTTCTTCTACTCTACTTGCCATATCCATTACTGAAAATTAAATAGCCAAAACACCCCCAAAAAGAAATTACTTAATAATATTTATTCTATTATTTATTTTTGCGGTTTCTCTTCCCCATTCTGCAATAGCATTGAGTAACGGAATTAAAGTTTTTCCAAATGCTGTTAGTTCATAATCAACTTTTAAAGGAGGTTTACTTGTATAAACAGTACGTTTAACCAAACCATCTTCAACCATTTTTTTTAATTGAAGGCTCAAAGTTCGCTCTGTAATAACTTTACACTCTTTTCTTAATTCACTATATCGCTTTTTTTTTATTAAATGAATAAGAATGACCGCTTTCCATTTTCCGCCTATATATTTCATTGTCAAACTTGTACTACAGGGAAATTGTTTACCATCTATACTATACATCTGTTACTATCTTTTTTAACCGTTATTGCAAAGATAAATAACTATAATTATTTTTGAAACTATATAAATTATAGTTTAATTAAAATTTAGAATCATGAGTTTTTTAGATCTTGCAAAGATTAGATATGCAACAAAACAATATGACCCTACAAAAATAGTTTCAGTAGAACAAATTGAGGAACTAAAAGAAATAATACGATTAAGTCCGTCCTCAATAAATAGTCAGCCTTGGAAATTTACATTTGTTACTAACAAAACTGTAAAAAAGAAATTGGCTTCACAATCCTATATAAATGAACAGTCTGTTAATGACGTTGGCCTTTTAGTTGTATTTAGTGTAATAGAAGATGTTGAGTATTTTGAAAAGAGAAATCTTTCCATTCTTCCTGAGGCGTGGATAACGAATTTCTATAAACCAATGGTGAAGTCAAAAGGTAATGTGGCAGTAAAATCTTGGATGGAACATCAAGTTTATTTATCTCTAGGCTATTTTTTGAGTGCTTGTATAAGTATGGGGCTTGATGCTACACCAATGGAAGGCATTAACCTTGAAGCCTATAAGCAGATACTGGCACAAGATGATTATACTCCGCTTTTTGCTGTTACGGTGGGTTATGCAGATAAAAATGATTGGGCAAATCCAAAAGTTTTACCAAAATCACGTTTTGAACTGGAAGAAGTTGTACAATCTATTTAAAAATTAGACTTGGTATAAGAGGCTATAGCTTGAAAGAATCAATATTTTGAAGAATTCTTTTTAGAGTGAATTTTGTCGTACCCCCTTTTCGATTTGTTTTTACAAATAGAAATATATTCTATCTATATTTGTACAATAAATTGTTTTTAATTATACAGAAATGATCCCTCTCACTCAACAAGAGCTCCACAATTTGGCTATGAACATTGTAGGGGAGCGACTCAAAAAAATGGGTTATGAATTTTTGGCATTAAACAGCCAATTAAAAAAACACCCGCAGTTTGTGTTGCATTACACAAAAGAGTCAGTAATCTTTGTATTGGTTAAAGTAACAAACAATGTGCAGGAAGTGCAAGATTACCATGAGGTGTATGAAGCTGCTTTTTTGGAAAAGTTTTTAAAACATGCTGCCGCACAAAAAGCAAAAGTCTGGTTTGCTTCGGTAGGGTTGGCCAATGCAGAAAATATTGATATGCCGGTTTTTAAAGGCCAGCCGTATTATGTAGCTTTTGAAGATTTTGTAAAAATAATTCCTTAATTTGACATCTTGTTTACCTAAAGGTTTATGCTAAAAAAAATTATCAAGATTGTAAAATGGCTCATTATAATTCATCTCTGTTTTGTTGTGTTCGCTTATTTTTTTCAGGAAAAACTTATTTTTTATCCCTCTTCGCTACCCTCAGATTATACTTTTAAGTTTGACAGGCCGTTTACGGAAGTTAATCTAAAAACGGCTGATGGCGAAAACATAAATGCCTTACATTTTAAGTTAGACAGTTCCAAAGGGGTAGTACTGTATTTTCATGGAAATTCCGGCAATTTATCTAATTGGGGGAATGTAGTTGATTATTTTTCCCGGTATCATTACGATGTTCTTGTAATGGATTTTAGAGGGTATGGCAAAAGTACAGGCAGTTTTAATGAGGAATTGATGTATAAAGATGCCCAATTGTGTTATGACTATTTAAAAAAACAATATTCTGAAAGTGAAATTGTCATCTACGGCAAGTCTATGGGAACCACCTTTGCCACAAAGGTGGCAACTGATAACCATCCTAAACATCTTATGCTTGAAGTACCGTTTGCCAATTTGGCTTCGGCCGGGAGGTATCGGTTTCCATTGTTGCCCATGTCTTTACTGAAATTCAATTTTGAGACGGATAAATATATTTCTCAAGTGGACTGTCCCATAACTCTTTTTCACGGTACGGAAGACCTTATTACATCTTATGATGATAGTTTAGAACTTTTCCGTTTAGCCAATTCAGAAAATAAAGAATTTATAACTATCCCCGGCGGCAGCCATAATAATCTGGTGCAATATAAGTTGTATCAGGAGGTGCTGTCCCGAAGATTAGAATAAAAAAAGACATCTTACAAAAGATGTCTTTTTTAAGAAATTTTATCAGAAAAAAGGTTATTCTGAAGAACCTTTTATTTCTTCAGGTTTTTGTTCCAAAACATCAAAAAACTGGTCAAGTTTTGGTAAGATAACAATTCTTGTCCTTCGGTTTCTGGCACGGCCTTCTGCGGTGTCATTGGAAGCCAATGGCATATATTCACTTCTTCCGGCAGCAATTAAACGTTCTGGTTTTACATCAAAATTACTTTGCAATACCCTTACCACCGCGGTAGAACGCTGTACACTCAAATCCCAATTATCTCTGGTTCTTGCAGTGCTAATAGGTTTATTATCGGTATATCCTTCTACCATCACTTCCATTTCCGGACGGCTCTTAATTACCTGAGCTACTTTGCCCAAAATATCTTTGGCTTTTGGAGAGATAACCGAACTGCCACTTCTAAAAAGCAATTTGTCATTAATTTCAACATAAACTACAGTTTTTTCTACGTTAACAATAATATCTTCATCTTGAATGCCGTCAGCCAAAACGTTTTTCAGATTTACAGCCAAAGCCAGATTGATGGAGTCTTTTCTGCTCATCGCTCCTCTTATACCATTAATATATTTATCTTTTTCGCTTAACTGAGCAATTACGTCTTTAATATTACTGCTGGCAGACTGCGATAAGGTAGTTAGGTTTTCTATTTGTTTAATATTGTTTTCCTGGCTTTCTTTTAAGAATTTATTTTCGTTTTCTAAAAGTTCTACCCTATTTTTAAATTTATCTTTTTCTACCTGACATTCCAAAACCTTAGATTTGGCTTCTGCCAATTCAGTTTTAGCTACGTCATATTGATTTTGTAAATCGGTAAATTTCTTTTGAGAAACACAGCTTGATAGCAGAATAGCTGAGGTTAAAGAAAGCAAAAATAATTTTTTCATAATTGATAATTTTCTTTTTTAGTTATTAGGTTTGCGAAGTTATTGAATTTAATAAACACTAAAATACTTTAATAGAATAGTTTTGATACTTTATTATATATATTTACATTTTGGGGTAAAGATACTAAAATTAAAACGAATTATGAACTCCTTAAGAATAATTTTTCTAAAGTGGATAGCTCCATTGGCAATACTTTTATCGTGTTCTGAATCTACTGAATTACAGCGGGTAGATTTAAACGGTAATGCTTTTGGTACCCGTTTTTCCATTACTTATTTTGATACTGAGAATCGTGATTTTACCATAGCAATAGATAGCCTTTTTAATGGGATAAACCAATCGCTTTCTACCTACATCCCTGCCTCTGATATTTCTAGAATTAATAACGGTGATACCACGGTAGTTGTAGATTATTATTTTGAAGAGGTTTTTAACAAATCAAAAAAGATATATGAAGAAACCAACGGCATTTTTGACCCCACCATCGGAAATCTGGTAAATGCCTGGGGTTTTGGCCCTGAAAATTATCAAAAGGCTCTGGACAGTGCACAAGTAGATAGTGTTTTGCATCGGGTTGGTTTTGACAAAGTGCGTTTGCATAAAGGAAAAATATTTATAAAATTCCCTCATATTTATTTTGATTTTAATGCTATTGCCAAAGGTTATGCTGTGGATGTTGCAGGTAGATTTTTGGAACAAAATAAAATTGAGCATTACCTAGTGGAAATAGGTGGTGAAATACGAAGCCGGGGGCAGCAACCGGAAAGAAATGCTGCTTGGCAAGTGGCCATTGAAAACCCTAATTTTGACGGTACACGTTCCATAGAAAAGATAATAAATCTGGAAAATGAAGCTATGGCTACATCCGGTAGTTACAGGAAATTTAAGATAGACAGTACCGGCAGAAAATATTCACATATCATTAGTACAATCACCGGTTATCCTGTTAAAAATAATCTATTAAGTGTATCAGTAATAGGGCAAAGAGATTGTGCTGATTTAGATGCTTACGCTACTGCACTTATGGCCATGTCATTAACAGAAGCTAAAACTTTTTTTGCCAATAATAAAACCCTGAAAGGCCATATTATTTTTACTGATGATGAAAATAAATTGGCAACTTATTCTACACCTAATTTGTAAATTGGATGGTTTTTAAAATGGCTTCTAATTCAAACATATAGTCCCGTTTTTTTATGGAAGGGGCATAGGTAAATCCTTCAATTACTATCAGCCTGTTGTTTTCTTTGTCCAATATGGTATAGTTTAAGAAAGGCCCGGCCATAAAATCACCTTTAACCTCCCATTTTCCTCTTGTTTCGTAGGCTTTTTTACCGGCAATTGTAGTTGGTCTTATAAATGGGGTGTAAGCAGCTTCGGTTATCATATAGGAGCCTTCAAACTGTCCGGGAATGTACTTTTCGCCAATGGTATTTCTGTTGGCCACTATCGTATTTATTACGGTATCATTAACTTGTAAAGGCATTGTATAAGCCAGTATATTCATACTGTTAGATCTGGTAATGTATTTCCTAAACCATAAAAAATCTCCGGTGTCTGTTACTTTGGCGAAATCTTGCGGAATGTCTATTTTAAAGCCTAAATTTTTAAAAGTTTCTACTTCCGAGGTTGCCCATGAGTTTTGGGTAAACCGTTTTTGGTACATTTTTAAATCCCCGTTTTTAAAAGTACGTAATATACTGTCTTTGTATTTACCAAGTTCTGCTATTAACTCATTTTTGTTTTTTCCAATTATGGTAATGCCTACTTGTGGCGATGCATAAATCTTTTGCTGAACGGAAAATCCGGTGCTTTTATCGGTGCCGGCAAAGAGAATATTTCTATTGGCCTTAAATAGGTTATTAAACGTCTTTGGCGTTACTTGGGTAATGCTAAATTGGGTTTCTTCCTGAGGTAGTCCCAATACCGGGGCAGCTAAAATGTTTCGTACGGAATCGCCCACATTGCCTTTCCACATGCTGTCATCCATAACCACTAACACATCATTAATAGCTCCTGTAGAAGCAGGAAGTGTGATTTCTTTGTTTTCATTGCCACAAGATAAGAGCAATATAGAAATTACAAACAGGGGAATAAAAATTTTCATCAGTGTAAGTTTAAAAAAGGTTATGCCCGATAACTTTTAGTTAAATTTTTATACCGATTTAGGGCAAAAGAATTAACCTTTGTAAATCTTTAACTTTGTTCCGGGTTTTAGACTTTTAACACTCCAAATATTGTTCCATTTTTTAATTTCCTGAATAGAAACTTTAGGATATTTTTGAGAAATTAACCAAAGTGAGTCACCTTTTCTCACTACATAGGTAGTATATTCTCCTTTTGGCCTGGAGGCAGTCCTTTTTTTAGCGGTCTTGGCTATAGTATTGCCACGATAATTTCGCGGATAAATAGTGAGCCGTTGGCCTATCCTCAGTCTATTGGTTCTCAAGCCATTCCATCTTTTTAATTTGGAAACCGAAACCCCATATCTTTTGGCAATTCTACCCAGATAATCACCTTTTCTAACGCGGTATCTTATCCTTTCCGGCGAAGTGGTAAGTGCTGGAAGTTGTTTCTCTCTTTTAGCATCATCCGCTTCGGCGTAGGCATAAATAGCCTTTTCATTAGAGGTAAATTTTCCTATAATGTCTTTAGGCAGCCGTAAAGTATATTTTTTATCCTTTATGTAAGGGATTATGTTTAGTTTGTATTGAGGGTTTAAAAATTCTAACAATTCATCGTTAGTATTTAATACTTTGTTTATCTGCTCAAAAGAAATTTGCCGTTTTACCACTACAGTATCCGTTTCAAACCTTCTCAGAATGTTCTCCGTGGGTTTTAGGCCGTGTTCTTCAGCGTATTCAAACAAGTAGTAAGTAGCGTAAAAGGCAGGTAAATAACCGGCAGTTTCTCTTGGAAGGTTATGTCTGATGTTCCAATAATTTCGTTTACCGCCAGATCTTCTTATAGCTTTAGAGACATTTCCGGGTCCACTATTATAGGCGGCTAAGGCCAAATCCCAATCGCCAAAAATGGTGTAAAGGTTAGATAGAAATTTACAGGCTGCCTCGGTAGCCCTAAGTGGTTCGTACCGGTCGTCCACGTAGGAATTTACATCCAGTCTATATTGTTTTCCGGTGTAGTACATAAACTGCCATAAGCCCGTAGCTCCTACTCTGGAACGAGCCCGTGGCCTGAGAGCGGATTCTACTATGGCTAAATATTTTATTTCTAATGGTAAGTCATATTTATCTAAATATTCTTCAAAAAGCGGAAAGTAATATGCAGACTTAGTCATTATATTACCCAAAGTTTTGCTTCTTGTCTTTAAATAGTGTTTTATTAACCTTTCTAATGACGGATTGTACTCTACGTGAAATGGCGTTTTACTGTTTAGGTGAGCCAGTCGTTCTTTAAGTAACTCTGTTGGCAATTCACTATATACTGTATCCGTAATTTCCTCATCAGGATCTACATATTGAAAATCGTCATATAACGGAGAATTGTAAACGTTGCTTAGCCAAAGACTGTCAATTAGCGTAGCCTCCTTGTGGTCTTGTAAGTTGATATTGCCGTTGTGGATACTGTCTGATTTGCTGTCAGTAGCAATTTCTAAAGTTTTGATTTTATTGTTTTCTATATCTTTAGATGTCTGTTTTTCCTGTGCATAAGCTACTATCAGGGCAAAGAAAAAAAGCCAAGAACAAATTGTTCTAATCATAATTTTTAAGTTTTTTAAGCGATAAGTTTAGTTTTGAGCAAAACAAAAATATAAAAATAAATTGAATTATTTTTAACAATTATCTTGCAAACTGAATGGTTTATGCAATGGCATAACGCAAAATAATGACACAAATTATTTTGTAGATGTTAAAATTTTAACTGTGGTGCCCGGCATTAGGTAGTTTTTACCCTCTAAATTATTCCATTTGCGGAGTTGATTTACTGAAATATTTTCAAATCGTCTGGAGATAATAAATAGAGAATCGCCTTCCCGGACGGTGTATTGTATCACGTTCTTTGGCTCCGGTATAGAAATGTTTTTTTCTGTTAATTTTGATTTGGCATCTTTGTCCACTACCAGAGTCTGGCCTGCAATTACATAATCAGTTTGTAGGCCGTTCCATTTTTTTAGATTACTTAGTGTAATATTAAATTTTTTGGCTACCCGGTTTAGGTTGTCGTTGTTTTTTAAAGTATAACTGTTGGCAGGGTTGATTTCAATTCGCTTGTTAGGTTCCCTATTTGGTGTAAGACTCAGATTTTCTCGTTCAATAATTGCAATAAAATCAGCTATCTGGGATTTGGGAAGACTTAAAACATATTTTTTGTCTCGGCTTGCCGGGATAACATTTCTCTTGTATTGAGGGTTTAATTTTTTTATGAAATCTACTGGGGTATTAAGCTTAGCAGCTAATAATTTAAAATCTATTTTTTTGTTAATGTGGATGGTATCTGTTTCGGCGTAAGCCAATTGCTCATTGTTTGGAAAGATACCATGTTCATTGGCGTATTCTAATAGATAAAGTATGGCATAAAATTGCGGAACATATCCACTGGTTTCTTGTGGTAAAAACTGACGTATATTCCAATAATTCCTCAGTCCGCCGGCTCTTCTAATGGCTTTAGTTACGTTTCCCGGGCCACTGTTATATGCAGCCATGGCCAAATCCCAATCCCCAAACCGTTGGTATAAATCATTTAAGAAGTTACAGGCCGCTTCGGTAGCTTTTAATGGGTCCGCTCGTTCGTCTATATACGAGTTTATTTGTAAGCCGTATTCTTTCCCGGTGTGGTACATAAATTGCCAAATTCCTGTGGCTCCCATATTAGATTTTGCTGTTGGCTCTAATGCAGATTCTACTAATGCTAAATATTTTAATTCCAATGGCAGGTTGTACTTGTCTAATTGTTCCTCTATCATGGGAAAAAAGTATTGGGCTTTGTCTAATAAAACTCCTAAATTTTCCTTTCTGGTTTTTAAATACAATCTGATGATGCGTTCTACCGTAGCATTGTGCTCCACGATAAAAGGCGTATCGTTATTTAGTTGTTTTAATCGTTCTTTTAAAATTTCCGTAGTAAAAATTTCCGAATAATTATTCTTTATCAAGCTGTCATGGGAATAATTCGCAATGCTGGTTGTAGAAAAGTTGATTATGCTCCCGCCATTTTGGGAAAACAACATTGCCGGCATACATATTAGTAGATAGTTAATTATTTTTCTCATATTCTTTTTCTGGGTTGTTAGCAGTTTTCCAAATATATTATGACAGATTATTTTTTAATAATTTTGTTAATTACTATTGAAAAGTTTAATCCGAACTATTCATCGTTTTATTCTATCTAGCCTTCATAACAAAGATTTGATGAATAATTTGGGTTAATTTTAGGTAACGGTATAACATGTAACAAAGTAGTTCAACCTTATATGAATAATTTAGGATAAACTGTTGCCAAAAATACGTGTGAAATAAAATTTAACAATCTTAAAATCAATAAATTAAATTTTTTTATCAAAAAACTTAGATGATTTTAAAATAATTTTTTTATTATTGTAAGATGAAAATAAAAACCACAAATGCTATTTTCTTGCGTTCGCCCGAACGCCGCCGCCCGTAAGGGTATATCATTATTTTTTGAACTTAGGTGTGTCCGGTTCAGTACTACGCAGCATTTTTTCGTTAATCATTTTCTTTAATCAATTCCCTTAGCTAAGGTTATGAAAATAGTAATAGCCACAAAAAAACATACTAAATACTCCGGTATCATCTGTGATACCATAGCAGACTCTGCCAAGAAGCGAGGTACCGGTATCGCTAAACGTACCCCTGAATATATCATTAAAAAGATAGAAAATAACAATGCCGTTATTGCTTTGGAAGGTGAGGTTTTTGCCGGTTTTTGTTATATAGAGGCATGGGGGCATGAGAAATTTGTAGCTAATTCCGGCCTTATAGTCCACCCAAATTTTAGAAACCAAGGCTTGGCTAAAAAGATAAAAAAAGCGATTTTTGAACATTCCAGAAACAAATATCCCAATGCTAAAATTTTTGGGATAACCACAGGTTTGGCCGTGATGAAAATTAACTATGAATTGGGCTATCGGCCGGTGACATTTTCGGAACTTACTGATGATGATGAATTCTGGAAAGGTTGTCAGACCTGTAAAAACTATGATATTCTTACGCGTACCGAACGAAAAATGTGCCTGTGTACCGGAATGTTATACGATCCGTTAAAAGAAAAAGTAACGGTAAAAAGCAAAAACACCTCTACCATAAAAAAGTATTGGAATGCTTTAAGAAAATAAAAACAACTATAAAAATATATCACGTGAAACAAGCATTAACAAATTTTCAGCATTCCTTTACAAAAGGTGAGGGTTGAAATTTTTAATGCGGGAACGTAATGTTTACAAGCGTTCTCAATATAATTATTAAAATTTAAACGTATGAAAAAATTAGTTTTGGCCTACAGCGGCGGTTTAGATACTTCTTATTGTGTAAAATACCTCAGTGAAGATTGTGGCTATGAAGTACATGCCGTAAGCGTAAATACCGGTGGTTTTACCAAAAAAGAACGCAAGGAAATAGAAAAGAAAGCTAAAATGCTGGGTGCAGCCTCTTATAAAAACATAGAAGCTGTGGATACCTTTTACAACAAGGTAGTAAAGTATCTTATTTTTGGCAATGTGTTAAAAAATAATACTTATCCACTCTCTGTAAGTGCCGAACGTATAATCCAAGCTGTAGAACTGGTGGGTTATGCGAAAAAAATAGGTGCAGATGCCATTGCTCATGGTAGTACAGGTGCAGGGAATGACCAAGTAAGGTTTGATATGATTTTTCAGACTTTGGCTCCCGGAATGGAAATTATTACACCAATAAGAGACCAGCATCTTTCAAGGCAGAAAGAAATTAATTATTTAAAAAGAAAAGGTGTTAATATCCCTTGGGAAAAGGCTCAATATTCAATCAATCAAGGCCTTTGGGGAACAAGTGTAGGGGGGGCGGAAACCTTAACTTCCGAATTGCCTTTGCCGGATTTGGCATATCCAAGCCAGTCTAAAAAAACCAAGGCCAAAAAGCTAAAACTAAGTTTTGAAAAAGGAGAATTAGCTGCCATTGACTACACTTCGGATGAGCCGGTAAATAATATTATTAAACTCAATGAATTGGCTTCTAAATATGCCATTGGCAGAGATATACACGTGGGCGATACTATTGTGGGTATAAAAGGCCGGGTAGGGTTTGAAGCCGCCGGACCCATTATTATTATCAAAGCCCACCATCTGTTAGAAAAACACGTGTTGACCAAATGGCAACAGATGCACAAAGAATATCTAGCCAACTGGTACGGCACACATCTTCACGAAGGCTTGTATTTAGACCCGGTAATGCGAAATATAGAGGCATTTTTACAAGATGCCCAAAACCATGTGTCTGGTGAAGTAGTGGTAACTTTACATCCTTACCGATTTGTTCTGGACGGCGTAAAATCTCCCTATGACTTGATGAATTCTATAGTTGCAGATTACGGCGAGGCCAGCAATGGATGGACTGCCGATGAAGCGAAAGGATTTATTAAAATAATGAGTACTCAGGGAAAAATTTATCATCAAATTCATAAATCGTAATGAAAAAAGTAGGTATCATAGGTGGAGCAGGCTACACAGCAGGTGAACTAATCAGGATTTTATTGCATCACAATAGGGTAGCAATTGATTTTGTATATAGTACATCCAATGCCGGGAATCCTTTTGCATCGGTTCACGGTGATTTGTTGGGCAGTACAGATCAGAAATTTACACATGAAGTCAACCCTGATGTAGATGTGGTTTTTTTATGTCTGGGGCACGGTAATTCCAAATCTTTTCTAACGGAACACCAATTTTCTGAAAGTACTAAAATTATTGACTTAAGTAATGATTTTAGACTGAAAAATGACAATACATTTCAGGGTAAAAAATTTGTATATGGCTTGGAAGAACTGAATAAAGAAGGAATTAAAAAGTCCCGGTTTATTGCAAATCCGGGCTGCTTTGCCACAGCTATAGAATTGGCATTATTACCTTTAGCCAAGAACAATTTGTTAAAAAATGATGTTCATATCAATGCGGTAACGGGAGCTACCGGAGCAGGTACAACGCTTTCTGCCACTACCCATTTTACATGGCGTGATAATAATTTTTCGTATTATAAGCCTTTTACGCATCAGCATTTGGAAGAGATTACTGAAAGTTTGATGCAATTGCAACCCGATTTCTCGAAAAAATTATATTTTATGCCTAATAGAGGCAATTTTAGCCGAGGCATTTTTGCGACTGCCTATACAAATGTTGAAGGAAAATTGGAAGATGCTAAAAAATTGTATCAGGATTTTTATGACAATGCCTTTTTTACACATATAAGTGATAAGCCCCTGCATCTAAAACAAGTAGTTAATACCAATAAATGTCTGTTGCATTTGCATAAGTACGAAAATAAGTTGCTAATTACCAGTATTATAGATAATTTATTAAAAGGGGCATCCGGGCAGGCAGTGCATAACATGAATTTAATGTTCGGTTTTGATGAAAGAGAAGGATTGAAATTAAAAGGAACGTATTTTTAAAAGGAGATATTTTATTTTAGATAGAGGTGTTTTTTTATCTATGTTAAAATTTTTCATCTTGTTTTACGACAATAGCTTTGGTGATTATTGTCCGTTTTACAATTGCTGAAGCCAAAAGCAAACACAGTAAAGTTTTGCAACCTTGCTCTTCAGCGGTTACGTAAAGGTGGTGCGTGTGGATAGAAGATAATAGCTTGCGGTTTAGGGTTTTGAGTTTCAAACCGCAATTAATCAAATACCGAATTGAAATATTAAGTTCACCTGCAGGTATAAAGGCATGAGAATTGAAACCCTACCTCCCTTTTATTTTGGAAAGGGTTGGATATAGTAACGATAACACAATTAAATATATTAACAACTAAAAATGAAAATTGCAATAATAGGAACCGGAAATTTAGGCTTGTCCATAGCTAAAGGACTCATTGTAAACAATGCCTATACACAATTGTATTTAACCAAAAGAAAAATTGCCGGCATTGCTGATTACGCAGACTACGACAATGTTTATGTAACATCTGATAATAAAAAAGCAGTACAGGAATCGGATATACTCATCTTTGCGGTACAGCCTACACAGTTTAAACGGATATTAGATGCAATAAAAGATTTGCTTACAGAAAAACACGTTCTTATTTCAACGATTACCGGTTTTAAAATAGAAACTATGGAAGCTATTGTAGGTGAGGATAGATTTATCATTCGTTCCATGCCTAACACAGCTATATCTGTTGGAAAATCAGTTACTTGCATTTGTTCTAATGAGGTTGGAAAAAAACGGATAGACATAGCTTCGGCTATTTTTAACCGGTTGGGAACTACCATTGAAATAGGAGAACAGCACATGCAGGCGGCTACGGTAATCTGTGCAAGTGGTATCGCCTTTTGGATGCGGCTGATACGAGCCACAACTCAGGGGGCAATACAGTTGGGTTTTGAAGCGGATATTGCTCAGGAAATGGCGATGCAAACCTGCCTTGGTGCAGCCAGTTTATTGGTAGAATCAGGCAATCACCCCGAAGAAGAGATAGACAAAGTTACTACACCACGAGGTTGTACCATAGAAGGGCTGAATGAAATGGAACACAGCGGCTTGAGTTCTTCTTTGATTAAAGGAATAGTAACATCATTTAATAAGATAAATAAAATTTCGAGTTAACCTGTAAGATATAGTTGCCTTTTAGATTTAGAAATTATCCTGACTTTTTCTATTTCCTAGAAGATAGCCCAAATTTGTTCATATTTCGTCACTTTTTTACTTGTAGCCACGGCTATGACTTTCAAAAAGTGCCTCATCTGAATAAATTTTATCTCATTTTCGGTTAAAAATAAAAAGTCAGGATGAGTTCTTAAAGAAAGAAATCAACAAAACAAAAACCATGAATTTATTTAATGTTTATCCTTTGTACGAGGTCTGTCCGGTAAAAGCTGAAGATGTTTGGGTATGGGATGATAAGGGCAATACATATCTTGATTTTTACGGAGGTCACGGCGTTATTTCCATTGGTCATAGCCATCCAAAATATGTATCTGCACTTTATAATCAACTTAAAAAAATAGGATTTTATTCTAATGCTGTAGAAAACCCCATTCAAGAGGCTTTGGCAGGAAAACTCACCCAATTATCCGGTTATCCTGATTACAATTTATTTCTCTGTAATTCCGGGGCCGAAGCCAATGAAAATGCCTTAAAACTGGCTTCTTTTTACAACGGTAAAAAAAGAGTACTTGCTTTTAAAAATTCTTTTCACGGTCGAACCTCGGGTGCCGTTTCCGTAACGGATAACCCAAAGATAAAAGCTCCTGTAAACCAATGTAATCCTGTTACTTTTTTGCCTTTAAACGATAGTGGAATGCTGGTTGAGGAATTACAAAAAGGTGATGTTAGTGCGATAATTATTGAGGGTATTCAAGGTGTAGGTGGACTGGATGAAGGTGGTTCTCAATTCTTTCGTGATGTAAGGCAACTCACGCAAGAACACAGTGCAATCTTGATTTTGGATGAAATTCAATCGGGTTATGGGCGAAGCGGTAAGTTCTTTGCACATCAATATCATAATATTCAACCGGATATTATTACTATGGCCAAAGGTATGGGCAATGGTTTCCCGATAGGCGGTGTTCTAATTAGCCCAATGTTTAAAGCTGTTTACGGTATGCTAGGAACTACTTTTGGAGGCAACCATTTGGCTTGTGTAGCAGGTTTGTCTGTTTTAGAGGTTTTAGAAGACGAAAAATTAATTGAGCAGGTAAACAAAATATCAGATTATTTTATAGAAAAAGCTAAAAAAATTACTCAGGTAAAACGCATAAAAGGCAGGGGTTTGATGCTAGGGCTAGAATTTGATTTTGAAATATCAGAACTGAGAAAAAGTTTGATTTACAAACATCATATTTTTACAGGAGGGGCAAATAATAAAAAATTATTGCGGATTTTACCACCATTAACGGTAAAGAAAGAACATGTTGATATATTTTTTAAGGCATTAAAGGATTCGTTAGCCGGTTCCCCTTTTAACCATGTTTCACTTTAATATTAGAAAAGATGGGTTCATTAATAAATTTTAAAAATCTCTTCGTAAAAGATACTATTTAAAAACTTTAATGTGAGAACGGAGTGGTTGCATACGTTCTCAATTTTATAATTAATTTATAATCAATGTAATTACTAAAATTTAAACATGTGAAAAAATATATCTCTATATCAGACATTACGTCGCTTTCATCTTTGGTTGAAGAAGCTATCGAATTAAAAAAGAAGCCCTTTGCCTTTGAAAATTTAGGCAGGCGAAAAACTCTGGTATTGCTGTTTTTTAATTCCAGTTTGCGAACCAGATTAAGTACCCAGAAAGCAGCCCGACATTTAGGTATGGATGTTATGGTTATGAATGTTTCCAATGACGGTTGGGCACTGGAATTTGAAGATGGTACAATAATGAACCAAACGTCATCAGAGCATATAAAAGAAGCTGCTAAAGTGATTTCACAATATGCAGATATTATTGCTGTTAGGGCTTTTGCCAACTTAAAAAATAAAACGGAAGATTACAGTGAAAAGGTGATAAATTCTTTTGTAAAATACGCCACGGTACCGGTTGTGAGCCTTGAAAGTGCTACCGGCCACCCGTTGCAAGCTTTGGCAGATGCTATTACTATAAAAGAGCACCAGAAAAATACAAAACCTAAGGTGGTGTTAACCTGGGCACCACACCCAAAACCACTCCCGCAGGCGGTAGCTAACTCTTTTGTTGAAATAATGCAAATTGATGAAGTTGAGTTGGTAATTACACATCCGAAAGGATATGAATTGGATAAGAATATTGTAAAAAACACAAAGGTGGAATACAACCGGGAGGCTGCTTTTAAAAATGCTGATTTTATCTATGCAAAAAACTGGAGTGCAGTTACCAAATATGGAAAAGTGCTTCTAAAAGATAATAATTGGATGGTAACGGAACAAAAAATGAAACTAACCAACCGTGCAAAATTTATGCACTGTTTGCCGGTACGACGTAATGTTGTGGTGGAAGATGCGGTTTTGGACAGCAAAGATTCATTGGTAATTGAACAGGCTAATAATAGAATCTATGCAGCTCAGGTTGTATTAAAAAAATTATTGAAAAATTGACCTGCAAGATTTTCAAGACCTTGCAAATTTGATTCCGATTACCGGCTAAGTTATACAATGGTCAAAATTTAATTTATGAAACAGAAACTAAACATTCTAAAAATTGGCGGAAATGTAATTGACAATGATAATGTATTGTATTCTTTCTTGTTGGATTTTGCCAAATTAGACGGATTAAAAATATTAGTTCACGGTGGTGGTAAAAAAGCTACCGAGTTGGCGAAAAAACTAAATTTAGAAACTAAAATGGTAGGCGGAAGGCGTGTTACAGATGCTGCCAATTTAGAAGTGGTAACCATGGTATATGCCGGTTTACTTAATAAAAATATAGTAGCACAATTGCAAAAAAACGGCTGTAATGCCATAGGGTTGTCCGGAGCAGATGGCAATAGTATAAAAGCCCATAAACGAATTGTAAAAGATATTGATTACGGTTTTGTCGGAGATGTTGATGCCGTAAATGTAAATGTAATTGCAGTACTCTTAAATCAGAATTTAACTCCTGTTTTTTGTGCCGTAACACATGATAAAAAGGGACAGTTGCTCAATACTAATGCAGATACCATTGCGTCAGAGATAGCGTCGGCATTAGTTAATGTTTACAAAGTTAACCTTACTTATATTTTTGAAAAAAGCGGTGTTCTAAAAGATGTATCGGATGAAAATTCAGTCATAGAGCTAATAAACTCTAATTCTTATGAATCTTTAAAAAAAGATGGCCTTATTGCTGATGGTATGCTGCCAAAATTGGAAAACTGCTTTTATGCTTTAAACAAAGGGGTAGAGGAAATTCATATTGCAAACCCATCAATCATAGCAGATAAAAATGTAGTACATACAAAATTAATTTTATGATAGAAGAACTGACCAAAGAATCCATAACATTGTTGCAAAGGCTAATTGGTACTCCGTCTTTTTCGGGAGAGGAAGCAGAAACCGCCCTGTTAATTGCCGATTGGTTTATAGCATACGACATAAAATTTAAACGAAGTAATCATAATATTTATGCTTTTAACAAATATTTTGACAAAAGTAAACCTACTATTTTATTGAATTCACATCACGATACGGTTAAACCAAACGCTGCTTATACCAGAGACCCGTTTAAATCGGAAATTATCAATGGTAAACTATATGGCCTTGGAAGTAATGATGCCGGCGGCTCTTTGGTATCGCTATTGGCATTATTTACCTATTTCTATAATTATAAAGACTTAAAATATAATTTGATTATGGTGGCATCGGCAGAGGAGGAAAATTCCGGACAAAACGGATTGAATAGTGTTTTGCCGCTTTTGCCAAAAATAGATGTAGCCATTGTAGGAGAACCTACTTTAATGAATCTGGCCATAGCCGAAAAAGGCCTGTTGGTACTGGATTGTATAGCTCACGGAAAAGCCGGGCATGCTGCTCATGGCTTGGGAGACAATTCTATTTACAAAGCCATGGAAGCTATTGATTGGTTTCGGAATTATGAGTTTCCAAAAGTGTCGGATACTTTGGGAAAAGTTAAAATGACAGTAACCCGGATTGAAGCCGGTAAACAGCATAACGTTATTCCGGCTCAATGCCGTTTTGTGGTAGATGTTAGAATAACCGATGCGTATAGTAATCAGGAAGTATTGGAAATAGTAAAGCAAAATGTAAAAGTAGAAGTAAAAGAGCGGTCGTTGCGATTAAATTCCTCATCCATACCCAAAAAACATTCTTTGGTATTGGCAGGAATAGGATTGGGAAGGGAAACCTATGGTTCACCCACATTGTCAGATCAGGCTGTATTAACCTGCCCGTCTTTAAAATTGGGGCCGGGCGACTCATTACGTTCGCATACGGCTGATGAATTTATTTATGTTAAAGAAATTAAAGAAGGAATACAATTATATGTAGATTTGTTGAGCCGTGTAATCGTATAATCGGTTTATAAAAAAACAATTCAATATATTTGATAAGCAAATCAACAGTTAAACAATTAAAAATTTATGAGTATGAAACTCTGGGACAAAGGTTTTAGAACCGATAAAAAAATAGACATGTTCACGGTGGGCAATGACCGGGAATTAGATTTAATAATTGCAAAATACGATGTTTTGGGCTCTATTGCTCATGCCAAAATGTTGCATAAAATAGATATTCTAACGGATAGGGAAATTAGGATAATAGAAGCAAAACTCCACAGTATTTTACAAAATATAGAAAGTGGCTATTTTGAAATAGAGGATGCGTTTGAAGATGTGCATTCTAAAATAGAGTTTTTACTCACAGAAACACTGGGTGATACCGGAAAAAAAATTCATACTGCACGTTCTAGAAATGATCAGGTATTGGTTGATTTGCACTTATATTTTAAAGATGAAATTAAGGAAATCAAAAATTTGACAAAAGCATTATTTGATATTTTATTGTTGAAAGCAAAAAAATATAAAAACGTTTTACTACCCGGTTATACGCACATGCAAGTGGCTATGCCGTCATCTTTTGGATTGTGGTTTTCTGCTTATGCAGAAAGTCTGATTGATGATGTTTATTTGTTGAATGCCGCCTATAAAATTGCAGACCAAAATCCGTTGGGTTCAGGGGCAGGATATGGTAGTTCATTTGATATAGACAGGTTAATGACCACTGAATTACTCGGTTTTGAAACCCTAAAATACAATGTGGTGGCAGCTCAGATGAGCCGGAGTAAAACCGAAAAAGCCCTAGCTTATGCTATGGCCTCTCTGGCAGGTACACTTTCTAAATTTGCCATGGACATCTGTTTGTATATGAGCCAGAATTTTAACTTTATTTCTTTTCCGGATGAGTTGACTACCGGCTCCAGTATAATGCCACATAAGAAAAACCCCGATGTTTTTGAATTAATTCGTGGTAAATGTAATGCTTTGCAAGCATTGTCCTATGAGTTGACTTTAATTTCAAATAATTTGCCAGTTGGGTATCATCGGGATTTGCAGGTGATGAAAGAGGCAATGTTGCCTGCCATTCAAACCTTGAAATCATGTTTGGAAATGATGGCTTTTTCTATAGAAAATGTACAGGTAAATACTAAAATTTTAGATGACCCAAAATATGATTATTTATTCACCGTAGAAGAGGTAAATAAACTGGTTCAAGAAGGTGTGCCATTTAGAGAAGCGTATAAAATAGTAGGCAAAAAAGTAGAAAAAGGGGAGTTTACACCTGATAAAAATATAAACCATACGCATTTAGGCAGTATTGGCAATTTGTGTTTAACTGAGATTAGGAAGAAAATGAAGAAAGCGATTTAGGCATATCTCCTGATGTGGCGAGAATAAAAGCAATTTCTTAGCAAATTGGAAAGGTCTAAACAAGTTTATTTGTTACCAAGAACCAATTAAAGCATGTCAGGTATAATTTGCTTAATCTTTCAATGCCTTTTTCATTGCAATGGCCTTTACCAAACATTCGTCATATTCTCTTTCAGGATCTGATTTTGCCGTTATTGCCCCGCCAACAGAATAGGATAAATATGCATCTGTTTTGTTGTATAAAATGCTTCTGATAACCACACTAAAATCAAAATTACCCTCCGGAGTAAAATAACCTATTGTTCCGGAATATACTCCTCGTTTTGTAGCCTCCATGTTTTCTATAATTTGCATTGCCGATAATTTGGGAGCACCGGTCATGCTGCCCATAGGAAACAGGTTTTTTATAATATCTACAGCATCAATGTGTTCTTTTACATAAGCCCTTATGGTTGAAATTAGCTGGTGTACCTGATCAAAAGAATACACTTTGCACAATTCCTCTACTTTTACTGAGCCTTTTTTTGCAATTTTTGCCAAATCATTTCGCACCAAATCAACAATCATAATATTTTCCGAACGTTCTTTAGGGTCTTTTGCTAATGCTTTCGCCAATGCTTTATCCGCTTTTTTATCTGATAATCTTTTGGCGGTGCCTTTTATAGGTTGAGAGATTATTTTATTGCCTTCTTTTCTTACAAACCTTTCGGGAGAGGCAGATATTACATATTTATCTTTTAATTTTATGTAACTTGCAAATGGTGGATGGGAGATTTGGTTTAATTTATTATAAACAAGTAAAGGGTTTATAATTGCATTATCAGCATAAAATTCCTGACAAAAATTAACTTCGTAAATATCTCCTCTTTGAATATGGGCTTTAATTTTATTTATCTGTTCTAAATACCGTTTTTTGGTAATTCTTTTTTTTATTTTTACGCTCCGTTGCTCGGTTTTTTCAAGGTTTTTTAGTAGATCATCCTCAATTGTTTCAATATTTTTTAAATCGGGTTGTATTTCATCTTTACAGGATTCTAAATATTTAATTTCCAAAGTGTCATCATTAATAAAGAACAGTTTTTTAGGCTGAAAAAAATATATATCCGGAAAACGCAAGCCATCAAAATTTTCAGATTGGAGTGATTCTATATTGTTTTTAAGGTCGTAGGCCAAAAAACCGAAAATATAATCGGAAGTAGCTTGTCTAAATTTCTTTAAGGCATCAAAAGCACCTGTAGTGTTGCCTTGTAAAATTCGTTGGGTACCCACAGCTAATACTGCATCGTAACTATAATTTTTTTGCGGATATCTATTGCTGTCTAACCATACAAACACTTCAAATTGTTGAGCCCAAGTGAATAGTTTTTCCTTGAAGTATCGATATTTTTTTAGGCTTATTTTTTTGGTTTTTCGCAATTGAAAACAAATTAGAGTAGCGTAAAAAAGCTAATTATAAGCCGAAGAATGGTCGGTAATAATTTTCCACTCGCCATTGATTTTTTTAAGTATAATTGAAAAAATGCCGTTGGCATCGCCTATAGTTCTTTTTAGATGATATTCCCCTATGACCAGAAAAACATCTTTAGCCAATTGATTAAAATCAATTAGATTAAAAGTTAAAATGCCGGTGTGGTCTTTGGTTGGGTAGTTTTTTTTGTAATTGTCTAGAGTTTGTTGCCAGCCGTAAGTAAGTCCGTTACTTCCCACAAACTTTAAACTATCGGATTTTATATAACCCTGCATAAATGCTTCTAGATTGCCATTAGACCAATCTTTTGCCTGTTGCATCATCATGGTGGTTATTTCTTGTTTCGCTGCCTGATAATTGGTGTTTGTTATTTTTTGTGTATTACAGGAATGTAAAATAAGGACTAATGTAAATCCTAAAAAAAATAACCTGACAAATTTCATGGTAATAATTATCTAACTATGTAATGCCCTTTTATCGGTTGCATCTAAAGCTGCTTCTTTTACAGCTTCTGCATAGGTGGGATGGGCATGGCTTATTCTGGCAATGTCTTCGGCGGAAGCCTTAAATTCCATGGCTACTACCGCTTCGGCAATCAGATCAGCTACTCTGGCACCACACATGTGTACGCCCAAAACTTCGTCAGTATTGGCATCAGCCAATATTTTTACAAAACCATCTATATCTCCACTGGCTCTGGAACGTCCTAATGCTCGCATGGCAAACTGTCCGGTTTTGTAACTTATACCGGCTTCTTTAAGTGCTTCTTCGGTTTTGCCTACGGCTGCCACTTCCGGCCAAGTGTAAACTACGCCGGGAATAAGGTTGTAATCTATATGCGGTTTTTGCCCTGCTAAAATTTCGGCTACAAATACGCCTTCTTCTTCTGCCTTGTGAGCCAACATGGCACCTTTAATAACATCGCCAATGGCATAAATATTAGACACGTTTGTCTGTAAATGTTCGTTGACTTCTATTTGGCCTCTGTCGTTGGCTTTTACACCGGCTTTATCCAAATTCAATCCGTCCGTATAAGGCCTTCTGCCAACGGAAATCAAGCAGTAATCGCCTTTAAATTCAACAGGATTACCTTTTTTATCATCAACTTTTACGGTTACCTCTTTGGCTGTGCTTTTAACTGCCGTAACCTTATGCTTGGTGTAAAATTTTATCCCTTGTTTTTTGAGTACTTTTTGTAATTCTTTGGATAGCGAAGCATCCATGGTAGGGATAATTCTATCCATATATTCTATAACGGAAACATTTGCACCTAACCTGCGATAGACTTGCCCAAGTTCTAATCCAATTACCCCACCGCCAATAACAAGGAGGTTTTTTGGAACTTCTTTTAGGTTCAACGCTTCTGTAGAGGTGATAATGCGTTTTTTGTCAATTTTTATAAAAGGCAATGTTGCCGGTTTTGAACCGGTAGCAATGATAATGTTTTTTGCTTCTATTTCTTCTGCTTTGCCCTTGTCTTTTTCAATTTTTATATGAGTTGCATCTTTAAAAGAACCCAAGCCGTGATAAACAGTAATTTTATTTTTATCCATCAAATATTTAATACCGGCAGTATTGGTATCCACCACACTTTGTTTACGTGCTATCATCTTTTTAAGATTGGCCTTAATGTCGCCGGAGATTTCTATGCCGTGTTCTTTAAAATGTGCAATGGCATCGTGGTAATGGTGGGAAGAATCCAATAAGGCTTTGGATGGAATACAGCCTACATTTAAACAGGTACCACCCAACGTATCATATTTTTCAATAATGGCGGTTTTCATACCCAGTTGGGCACATCGTATAGCAGATACATAACCGCCCGGCCCGGAGCCAATAATGGCAACATCGTAAGTATTCATAGATTTGAATTATGATTTTAGAGTAACAAAAATAGGGATAATTATGAGGAAATTGAGAATAAATCTGAAAATCTGTAAATTTGAGATGAGATTTTATTGTAGCAGTGTGGATTGGCTTGTAAGATTATCAATTTTATATTTTAAATGGAATGCAAAAGATCCTTTTTATCGGTTTGACTTTTCCCGAATCCGCTTCTACCGCTGCCGGAATTAGAATGCTTCAGTTAATTGGTTTTTTTAAAGAACAAAACTGCCAAATCACCTTTGCAAGTGTCGCACAAGAGACGGAATTTACCGATGTGCTTTCTGCAATGAATGTTAAAAAACTAAGCATCCGGTTAAATCACCCTTCTTTTGATGAATTTGTAAAGAAACTACAACCTGAAATAGTTCTCTTTGACCGATTTATTACCGAAGAACAATTTGGCTGGCGTGTGGCAGAACATTGCCCAAACGCCGTTCGTATTTTAGATACAGAAGATTTACATTGTTTGCGGTTTGCAAGGCAGGAATCCTTTAGAAGTAAAACCAAATTTGAGTTAGGTCAACTCAACAAATTAGACATTGCCAAAAGGGAAATTGCCAGCATTTACCGATGTGATATATCCTTGATTATCTCACCTTTTGAATATCGATTATTAATCAATCACTTTTCTATTTCGTCAGAGATTTTATTGGAATTACCTTTTATGTTTAACAGAATTTCTAAAAAAGAAATAGAACAAAATCCTTCTTTTGAAGAGCGAAAAGATTTTATAAGTATTGGTAATTTTAAACATGAACCCAATTGGCAATCAGTTTTGTATCTAAAAAAATCTATCTGGCCGCTAATCAAAAAACAAATCCCCCGGGCAAAACTATTGGTTTACGGAGCGTACCCAACACAAAAAGTATTTGATTTGTACAATGGTAGTGGAGGTTTTATTGTTAAAGGCAGGGCAGAAGACGCTCATAAAGTTATTTCAGAATCTAAAATACTATTGGCTCCGTTACAATTTGGTGCAGGGTTAAAAGGTAAACTTATTGATGCCATGTTAACCGGAACGCCGTCAGTAACTACTTCCATAGGAGCAGAGGGAATGCACGGCAACTTGGAATGGAATGGCTATATTGCCGATAAACCCGATAATTTTGCTAAAAAAGCGGTTGAACTTTATCAGAATAAGAATCTTTGGCAGCAGGCTCAACAAAATGGAATAATCATTATAAACAGGATGTATTCCAAAAAGCAATGGTCTGAAAAACTGAGGAAAAAAATCAATGTCATTCAACAAAATTTAGAGATGCACAGAACTCATAATTTTATGGGAAGCGTATTGCAGCACCATACTTTGCAAAGCACAAAATATATGAGTAAGTGGATTGAGGAAAAAGGAAAGAAGTAGTGGCTAATAGGCGTTGGCAAAGTAGCAGCAATTTTTGGTTTCCGGTATTAGCCCACAGTTGATTTTAGCAGTGTTATCCTAAAACTTTGGGTGGAAGCGGTTTGTTTTTATTTACACTAAAAACTGCTACTAACCCTTTCCTGCCGAAACCAAGCCCGCTCTTTCCAACAACGCATCCGGCGTAGGATCCTTTCCGCGAAAGCGTTTGTACAATAACATAGGGTCTTCGGTGCCGCCTTTGGATAAAATGTTATCCATAAACTTTTTGGCTGTTTTAGCATTAAAAATCCCTGTTGCTTTAAAGTATTTAAAGGCATCGGCATCTAACACTTCAGCCCATTTATAACTGTAGTAACCACTGGAATATCCGCCCTGGAAAATATGAGAAAACGCTGTGCTCATGCAGTTTTTGGACACATCCGGATACAGTTGTGTTCCTGCAAAAGCTCTGTTTTCAAATGTTTTTACAGAAATATTTTCGGGTAACTTACCGGTATGCCATGCCATATCTAATAAGCCAAAACTCAATTGCCTTAGAGTTTGCATGCCTTCCATAAAATTGGATGAGGCTTTTATTTTTTCTACTAATTCTTCAGGAATAAATTCTCCGGTTTGGTAGTGTCTGGCAAAAATGTCCAATGCCTCTTTTTCATAACACCAATTTTCCATTAACTGGCTGGGCAGTTCTACAAAATCCCAATATACATGTGTGCCTGATAAACCGGGATACGTGGTGTTGGCTAACATACCATGTAAAGCATGGCCAAATTCGTGAAACAAAGTGGTTACCTCATTAAAGGTAAGTAATGACGGTTTAGTCTCAGTAGGCTTGGTAAAATTGCAGACTATTGAAATATGCGGCCGCGAATTTTTGCCGTTTTTTATCCATTGGTCTTTAAAGGAAGTCATCCAGGCTCCGTTTCGCTTGCCTTTTCGCGGAAAGAAATCGGTGTAAAAAACAGCCAGAAAATGCCCGTTTGCATCATTTACTTCATAGGTTTTTACGTCTTTGTGGTAGGTATCTATGGTGTCCACAGCCTTAAAAGTGAGTCCGTAGAGTTTTTTGGCTATGGCAAAAACACCATCAATTACATTTTCCAGTTTAAAATAAGGCTTTAGTTTTTCTTGGTCTAAGTCAAAACGCTGTTTTTTTAATTTTTCAGTATAATACGCTCCATCCCATTTTTCTATTTTGGAAATGCCATCTTTTTTGGCCAGTGCTTTAAGTGTTTCAAACTCTTTAATGGCTGCGGGTTTTGCTTTTTGCAATAGTTCCTCAATAAAGTCTTTTACCGTATCGGGGTCTTTGGCCATTCGTTCTTCTAGAACAAAATGGGCATGGGACTTATAACCTAGTAATTGGGCTCTTTTATGGCGTAGTTTCGCAATTTTAATTACAATTTTTTCATTGTTATTTTTATTATCCTGAAATCCTCTGGCTCCAAAAGCTGTTGCTAACTTTTTTCTTAAATTTCTATGTTCGGCATAAGTCATAAACGGAATATAACTGGGATAATCTAAAGTAATAACCCAGCCGTTTAGCCCCTTTTCTTTAGCAGTTAATTTTGCCGCTTCTTTAGTTCCATCGGGTAAACCCGCTAAATCATCTTCGTTAGTAATATGCAAATGGAAATTATTGGTGTCAGCCAATACATTTTGGCCAAATTGGAGTGATAATTTAGAAAGTTTTATATCAATATCTCTTAGTGTTGCCTTGTCTGTCTGATTGAGGTTAGCTCCGTTTCGTGCAAAACTTTTGTATTTTTTGTTCAATAACCTTTTTTGCTCACCATTTAAATTGAACGTGTTACTGTTGTCATACACAAATTTTACCCTTTTAAATAGGGCTTCATTTAGCCTGATGTCATTAGAAAACTCAGAAAGCCATGGCGAAACTTCCTGAGCTATTTTTTGAATTTTATCATTAGTTTCTGCCGAATTTAAATTAAAGAAAATAGACGATAACCGTTCTAACGTATAGCCCGAAAACTCTAATGCTTCAATAGTATTCTTAAAGGTTGGTGCCTCGGTGTTTTCCGTAATTTTATCAATTTCTACTTTTGTTCTTTGTATGGCTTCCTTAAATGCCGGTTTAAAATGTTCAATTTTAATTTGAGAAAAAGGAGCAGTAGTGTATAGAGTAGAAAATGAGTCTAGGAGTGGGTTTGTGTTGTTCATAATTTAAAAAAATCCAAATTTTAAGATATTATGATTTGTTTCCGGAATTTGTTGTTTCAATATTATTTGTTTTTAGAATTTACCAATTTCGCTGCTTCCTCTACCTTTTTCTTTAATCCTTCCTTATAATCAATTATTGCCAGTTGCACTTTTTTATCACTGCTTCCCAAGATTTGAGCAGCTAAAATTCCCGCATTTTTTGCTCCATTTAGTGCTACTGTAGCCACGGGAACACCACCCGGCATTTGTAAAATAGAAAGCACGGAATCCCATCCATCTATGGAGTTGCTGCTTTTTACGGGAACGCCAATTACAGGTAGTGGACTCATAGAGGCTACCATGCCGGGCAAATGTGCTGCACCTCCGGCACCGGCAATAATTACCGCAATGCCTTTCTTATGAGCGTTTTTGGCATAATCATAGAGCTTATCAGGTGTGCGATGAGCAGAGACAATGTCTATTTCAGTTTCAATGTTTAATTCATTCAATATGCTGATAGCCCCCTGCATCACCGGCATATCAGAGTTGCTACCCATAATTATTCCTACCTTGGACATAGTTGTTAAAATTTTTGATTTGGTTTCAAAGTTACGTATTTTTTATAGTCAAACCTTATAATTAATGTTGATAGGCAAATGCTATTTGGATAAAAATTGTATTTTTATGCAAAATAAATTATAGATGTTCCCCTTATTTAATACGGTGGTCTCTTGGTTTTTAAAAAAACGTATCCACCAGATAGAACTGTTTTTAAAATATCCGATAGACGTTCAGAATGAGTTGTTGTATCGATTGGTTTATACAGCAAAAAATACAGAAATAGGCTTGGATTATGGCTTTAAAGATATCTATAATTACCGTAGTTTTGCCGAACAGGTTCCTATAAAACAATACGAGACATACCAATCCCTAATTGAGCGATGTAGGCAAGGAGAGCAGAATGTATTTTGGCCTACTCAAATAAAATGGTTTGCAAAAAGCAGTGGCACTACTAATGCCAAGAGCAAGTTTATTCCTGTGAGTTACGAAGCTATTGAAAATTGCCATTTTAAAGCCGGCAAAGATATGTTGGCTTTATACATTAACAATAACGAAGATGCCGGCCTGTTCCACGGACGTAGTCTGAGGCTGGGTGGTAGCAGTTCTATTTATGAGGATAACAATACCTATTTTGGAGATTTATCGGCTATAATTATTGAAAACCTGCCATTTTGGGCAGATTTCTCTTCGGCACCTAAAACAGAAACAGCCCTGATGAGCGAATGGGAAACCAAAATGGAAGCTATTGTAAACGAAACTTTACCCGAAAATATAACCAGCTTGGCCGGAGTGCCTTCCTGGATGTTGGTTTTGCTCAATGCCATTTTAGACAAAACCGGCAAAGATAATATTCTGGAAGTTTGGCCTAATCTAGAAGTTTATTTTCACGGCGGGGTAAATTTTGGGCCCTATAGGGATCAGTATAAAAAATTGATTCCCAATGATAATTTTAGGTACTATGAAACCTACAACGCTTCCGAAGGTTTTTTTGGCCTGCAAGATACTAACGATTCTTCGGATTTATTGCTCATGTTGGATTACGGCATTTTTTATGAATTTATTCCTATGGAGTCATTCAATGGCGAAGATTCCGTAGCTATTCCATTAGAAGAGGTAGAATTGGGTAAAAACTACGCTATTGTTATCACTACTAATAGCGGATTGTTTAGATATTTAATTGGCGATACGGTAAAATTTGTATCCATAAATCCATACAGAATAAGAATTACCGGTCGCACAAAACACTTTATCAATGCTTTTGGAGAAGAACTGATTGTTGAAAATGCTGAAAAAGCCTTGCAACAAGTTTGTAAAAAAACCAATGCCACTATTTCTGATTACTCTGTTGCTCCGGTTTTTATGTGTGGTAAATCCAAGGGCAGCCATGAGTGGATGATAGAATTTAAGACACCGCCGGAAAATCTGGATTATTTTACGGAATTATTGGACAATGCCCTTAAATCTATCAACTCTGATTACGAAGCTAAACGTTATAACGATATGACTCTTACCATGCCTAAGGTGCATGCAGCTAAAACCGGCCTGTTTTATAATTGGCTAAAAAGAAAAGGTAAATTGGGCGGACAGCA
>PDWJ01001150.1_pt1 | contig 33960 bp, 21 predicted proteins | sample 1430881 | NCBI WGS metagenome assembly PDWJ01 (sample SAMN01162460, study PRJNA174530) | Oral metagenome, whole genome shotgun sequencing project. | biome: Marine environment; feature: Marine mammal; material: Swab sample of the gingival sulcus; isolation source: swab sample of gingival sulcus...
TGCAAACAAGGCAACTTATAAAATCCTAAAAAATCAATACGATAATATTTTGTATTACCCGTCGCTAAAAGCCTATTGGCTGATGCTAAGAAGCAGGGTGTTTGTGGTAGATAATTTCTCGTGGATGGACAATTGTCGGTTTCAGTTGTTTTGGCGGGTAAAAATTATACAGATATGGCACGGCATCGGTTTTAAAAAGATACAACGCAGCAACAAGTTCTTTATTAAGAAAACTGGGTCGTTCTATCGTAGACTTCTTCTGAACTTCCTAGGAAAACTACCCAAATATCAAGCTGTTATTTCAACGGGAGCGTTTTTTACTGAAGAATTTTTTCAACCGGCATTTGTTGCCGATAATTTTATCAATACGGGATATCCCCGAAACGATATTATTAGCAATCCCGATAAATATAAAAACAAGTTGATCAATTCCGATGTGGAGACCATTCAAAAAGTCGCAGAGTTCCGTAAAAATGGAGCAAAATCAATCTTGTATGCACCCACTTTCCGCGATACAGGCGGTGACGGCATATCTGACGGCATAATAGACTTGGAACGGTTAAACCAATTTGCTGTAACGCATAATTTGGTGTTTGTATTTAAGCTCCATCCGCTACCGCAATATCAATCTATTTCGGCAGATTACGATAGAATTTTATGGTACGATAATGTAACCGATGTGTATCCATTTTTACACGAAACCGATATTATGATCAGCGATTATTCTTCCATTTATATGGATTATATTCTGTTAAACCGCCCTATTCTGTTTTTACTTTACGATAGAGAAAAATACGAAACCAAAGACCGCGAATTACACCCCTTTTTTAACGATTTTATTGTTGGAGCTGTATCGGTCAATCAAAATCAATTGGAAAATCATCTGTTGGAAATTTTAAATGGCAAGGATTCGTTTAAGGAAAAACGGAAGAAGATTATTGCAAAATCGTATCAATACATGGATGATAACAGTTCTAAACGTATTTTTGAATTTATACAGAAACATTATCTTATATAATAAAAATTGTAAATATAACACCCGTCTTCCATCTTTTAAAACAGCTACTTAGGCAGAACCCGCATTAAATTATTTATTTTTCCTTTTATTATACTCTACAATTATTTTATTTAATTCTATCATCTCTTCAATAGTAAGCCTTGAACTCTCAGTACTCTTTTGTCTTACCAATGAAACAAATTCCGAAATCATATATCTAAGACCTTCCCCTGCAAATTCAAATTCAAATTTAATTTCTTTACTTGGGTCTTCAAATCGAATATAAAACTCTTTGGTAAGCCACCAGGGAGCAGGAATATAAGCATAACCTTCCGTTCCTGAGATAATAGCATTTCCGTCAGATTTTACTTCAACACCAACACTTGCAATACCTAAAACTTGATTCTCATGTCTTGTAACAGCCACATTGCTCACATCATAATTATCAACTATCTGGTCAAAAAAATCGACACTAATATGTTTTTTTGCTAGTTTATTTACCAGCAGAGAAGGGTATGACATTAATAAATTTGTTGCTCCATTTTTAACATAATCATCACCAAATCCTCTCTGTTTATAAAGAGTTGTAAAAGTTGCTCTAATATCTTTTATCCCTCCAATTATTCCCTTTTTAACTTCTTCCAGCAATTTATTAAAAGCCGGAGCAAAAGCTGTTTTAAGCGCCCATAACAGCAGTAATTTTTTTTCTTTTGCTATTTCAAATAACTCTTCTAATTCCTTATCTCTAATTGTAATGGGATTCTCGCACAATACACTTTTCCCTGACAACAAGGCTTTTTTTACGAAAGCATAACGGCTGGATATATCTCCACAAACATAAACAGCATCTATATTTGAGGCTAAGAATTTATCGTAGTCGTTAAACCTTTGAGCCTTCGAAAGTAAATTTAGTTCACTGTAATTATCATCAATATTTTTATCATAAACACTCGTAACTTTGGTAAAATTAACAAAGCCTAATTCATCAACAAAGCGTTTGCTGTGATGCTCTACATTAACAACTCCAAATTTAATGTCAGCAACCGATTCGTTTCTGATTTTGGTACTTGATATTCCCTGAGTCCGCGGCAGATAAACAACCTTCGTAAATTCTTTCAGGTAATCAAAATATCCTTCCCAGTCATCACCTATAACAAATTCATCAATTTTATATTTAAGGATGTCTTCTCTTTTTTGATTCTTATGGGTTTCAATAATGACTTCGTCAACAATATCTAGTTCACCAACAGCTTTAATCCGCTCTTCCTGCGATTGTACAACATTAAGTTTTCCTCTTGAACGGTCATAATCATCACTTGTAACACCCACAATTAAGTAACCGCCTCTAGATTTTGCTCTGGTTAATAAATTGATATGACCTATGTGCAGCATATCAAATGTTCCGTATGTTATAATTTTTTTCATGCAATTATTTCTGTCTTTTGCTTTTTCTGTTTAAATTATATGCCGATATAATACTGTTAATTGCTACGATTTCTTGATGAGACAGTAAATCACTCTCTGCTTTTCCCTGCCTGATAAGATGAACAAACTCTGAAAGCTCGTAGCTGAAACCGCTGCCAATATGCTCTGTTGTGTGTTTTATTTCTTTATTTACATCCTCAAAACGGATATAAAACACATTTGAAAGCCACCAAGGAGCAGGAATGTAAATATATCCTTTCGTTCCTGAAATAACAGCACACCCCTCTTGTTTCATTCCTATACCAACAGTTGACACAGCCATTTTATTATTTTTATGTATCGTGATTATTCTATTTGCAATATCAACACGATCTTCAACTATCGGGTAAAAAGAAAAATCATTTATTCCTCCTAAAATCTTAACAGCAAGAAGGAGCGGATATGTTCCCAGCTCATTTACAGCTCCACCAAATTCTTTGTCATATTCTCTCAAATTTTTATCTATAATAAGTTTCGTAAAAGTTCCTCTTACCTCTAAAACTTCACCTATTACACCAGTTTTAACTTGTTCGATAACTTTCAAAAAATTTGGCATAAATGCAGTTTTAACAGCCTCTAAAAAAACAACATTCTTGTCCTTTGCAATTTTAAGTAATTCTTTTAATTCACCGGCATTAAGAACTGCGGGTTTTTCACAAAGTATATGTCTGCCCTTCAGCATACATTCCTTTGCATAAAAATAATGCGTTTGATGAGGTGACGCAATATAAACCATATCTATATTGGAATTCAAAAAACCTTTAAAATCATCAAATCCATAAGGAATACCATTTTCTTTATTAAATTCTTTGACATTCAAAATATTCCTAGAAAATACACTTCGTACTTCAACATCCTTGTTATTTAAAGCATCTTTCACAAATCTTTTTGCAATTCTGCCTGTTCCTATAATACCTAATTTTAGTTTTTTCATTTTTGAAACTTTGTGATAAATTCAGCATTAATCTGCTTAATGTCTCCAAATACTTATTAAAATTTCACTTTATACCCAATCTATAATATCCGAAAATCCGTATTAAAAAAACTTTATAAATATAAGACTCTTCAGGCGAAACAAAAAAACATTTATCATAGAAGTTTTGAAATTAAACTCCCTGCCAGCAGCATTATAACTGAACCAATATCTAAACTAAACCCTAAAACTGCAGCCGTGATTACAACGAAATAAACTTCCCCTAAAAATACGCCCTCAACTGCACATTTCCGATATGTACAGTTTTACTGTTTTCACTATCACGACCATTATAGGAAATATTCATTTGAAATATTTTAGAAAGCTGTTGGTGATACTGCAAACCCCATGTTGCGTTGTTTCCGGGCATAAAAGCATCTAACATTTCGTAGGCAATGGCTGTGTTTGTCGATGCATTATAGGCAATGTTCAGATAATTAATATTAGCACTTAACTTTCCACTTTTTGTAATGGCATATTGGCACTCTGCCCCCAAATTATGATTGGTGGCTTTTTCGGTATGCCATCTGTTTTTTTGTTGTTGATATTGATACTTTATTTCAAATTGAAATTTGATACTCGGTTGAAAAAACAGCTTCAATTCATTTTTTATTTGTGATAATTTAAAATTCTTATCCGGGAAAACACCATCTTCTCGTTTCTGTTCGCCCATATCAAAACGGTTAATAATTCTACTTTCCGATGTGGGCTGGTAGGTTATTTGCAAACCTTTGGTGTACTGATTTCTATATTCAAATCCTTGCAATAACAGTTGTTTTGCTTTTGTACTTTGTAAAATAAAATCAATGCCCACTTTCGCTTTTCGATAGGTTAAAGTATTCTGAAAACTGGAACTTACCGTTGTAATATCGGCATTGCTTAAATCGGTTCGAAACGGATTGCCATACAAATTAAAATCATGCTTTAGGCTCTTTTTCAGTATCCGGTAAGCAAAACGATTTGACAAATGCGACAACATATTTCCCAATGCACTTTTCCCCTTTAATCGCCGAAACTGCAAATGAAAAGTCTGGCGGAACTCTCCGGTATAAACTTTCTCGTATTGGTTGGTATTGGTGGCAATTCGTATATAGTTGGCTTGATCTTTAAACTGTGCCACCTCAAATTCATTCAACTCCTTCACCTTATTTTTATTATAATCTATCCATTGGTAAATTCCTTGTCCGGGATTGACCTCCAAATAGGCAAATTCCTTTTTACTTTCCAATCCTGCTCCTATCTCATAAAAAGTAGAAGTCCGTAAAATACCTTTTTTAATGTTTGCCCGATGATCTAACTGTCCTAACAATGTATTTTCAGGATTTAGCGAAGTAATCGCACTATTGGTTATGTGCAAACGACGATAATTCGATGCTATTTTCAATTGATTTCTACTGTTCTTTTTTAGCCATAAACTCGCCCCGAAATCTTCGCTCTTGGTTGCTTCTGATAAATTATCGGCTGTGGGTAAAAAATCGGCTCTTGTTTGGTAAAAAAACTGATATTCATTAACAGTAGAATCGCAGTTTTGCAGATATACTTTGTAGGCGTAATTAGCAAAACTATTATCTAATAATTTTCCCAAATTCGAATCGGTAAAACGGTTATGTTCATTTTGTGTTTCCACGCCTAATTTTGCAAAATTAAAACTATAAGAGGCATTTAACCAATGATGTAAAAATCGGGTATCTAAATCCTGTTGTTTGGTATTTAACCACCCGGCTTGTAGCGCCAACGAAAACCTTTTTTTCTGATAATGGCTATTGATTTGATGATTGACTCCGGAATAATTATCTCCTTGTTTTAATATGCCTATTTCATAAACCATATTTCCCCATTTTTTATTTACAAATTGGGTATTGAAATTGATAGATTTCTCATCAGCATTTTTTTCGCTATTACTAATATTCCAATTGCGATAAAACTCTACGGGACGGAAATTTTCTATCGGCTGAAACCTATCTTGTACAAACCGAGCTGTTATTTTTGATTGTATCCATCTATTGGTATCGGCAAAAAACGATTTCTTTGCAAGAGAAAGATCTATTGCTATTCCACTATTATCGTTATCATCAATAGAAGAATAGGTATTTTTATCGAAATTACTTAAAGCCACTTCGGCAACAGCCTTCCAGCCATTGTCTGTTTTATAACTTGTGCCTGCCGTTAGCATCTGCTGTTTTTCCGGAGGAATCAGCTGTTTTATGGGAGCATAATTTCCTTGCGGAATACCATTTATAGGAGCTACCCATTCAAATACCCTCCCATTTGCAGCACTATTTGCTTGTATATAATTACCTCCATTTTCTCCAACCAAAGTAAAGGTTACTTTATAAATTGCCTCTTTCGGATTGGTGCTGTATTCGTACACATTGTAACTTTTCCCCTCTATCTTTTTAGTGATTTTTCGATACAATATCATATTATCGGAAAATTTGATCTGCTGAGCTGTTCCCACTTGTGCCAAATGCAGATTATCGCCGATAGATTTCAGTAACTGCTTATCGGTTGGAGTTAATGCCTGGTCGATGGGACGGCTTTTACTATCTTGTTGATGATAAATATTCAGCCATACTGCACCTTTTTTGTGCGTATATTTATTGCCTGCAAACAGCAGATATCGGGAATAATTTTCTTCGGAATATTCAAACTCCACCACAATACGCGAATTATTAGAAATGGGGCGTTTGGTATTAAATGTTATTTCAGCACTATTATAATTAATGGTATAATCGAACTGTTCACCGCGCGTCATCTTCACACCATCAATAAATACACGTTCCGTTCCCGAAAGCACTACAATATAGCTTTCATTATTTACACCATACAATCGGTAAGGCCCTTGTACTCCCTCCTGTCCTTGAAATTGCATACGGTTAAATTTTCCTTTTGCAATGGAAGCACTTACTGTACTTTTCAGTTGATTACCATTTGGAGTTTGTTTTACACCCCCTGAAAATTCACCACCTTGCACCTTCTTAAAGAAACGCATAAAAGTGCCCGAATCCTGAGCAATTTCATAATCGCCAAGTGTTAATTTTTTTGTTTCGTTAAACAGCTGTATATAAATACGGTCAAATTCCTGAATATTCTGGGTATTGCCGTCGGGCTGAATAGGAATATTGTTATCGGAAATAGATGCCAATATATTGATATTGGGGCTTAATTTACCTGATAATTGCAGGTTCAAGCTCGAGTTCATCACCACTTCCTGCTGATTCCCATAACTGATTCCGCGTGCATAACTCCCTTGCTTCTGCAATTGCGTGTCGTTTAAAAATCCAATATCGTAATGATTTTTCGATAAACTGTAACGCCTTCTGTCCATTTTATCTTCCCAAAGAATCGGGCTGCCACTTCGCGAGAAAATAGAGCTTGGCGGCCGTATGGTTAGGGTGCGATATTCCACCAACAATGTATCTTTTATGACAATTAAATGTGGTGTAGCAATCAACTTTCCGGTAACAATATCAATACGATACCAATTTTTAGGAATTGTTTTCTCTTTCTGAAAAATAGTTACGGTCGCAGGTAAAATCATCAGCGTATCGAGCACAACGGTATCGTGAGCAACAATTTTTTTACGGTGCAAATTATTTTGAGCCGATGCACCAATACACCAGACCATAAAAAAAATGAATATATGGTAAAATTGTTTTTTCAAAATTTTTATTGTTACTCTAATTGTACAATGCCACACGAATACATTGACTCATTAACATCTTATTACATAAAAAAAATGTTTAGCTTTGTCAAAAATAAACAACAAAATTTAGAAATATGCTTCTCTTCTATAATTTATCGATACGAGCCTATGTTTTTTTAATTCGCATAGCAGCTTTTTTTAATCCTAAAGCCAAACAATGGGTTGTCGGAAGAAGAAATTTATTCACTCAATTAGAAAAAGCTATTGGTAACGACACCAATATTGTATGGTTTCACGCTGCATCGCTGGGCGAATTCGAGCAAGGACGACCGGTAATTGAGGCATACAAAAAGAAATCGCCCGATACAAAAATTCTATTGACGTTCTTTTCGCCATCGGGATACGAAATACGAAAAAATTATGACGGTGCAGATTATATCTTTTATCTTCCGCCCGATTTTCCGGCTAATGCAAAACGGTTTATCTCTATTGTAAATCCCAAAGCTGTCTATTTTATCAAATATGAATTTTGGTATCACTATTTGAATGTAATTCGCAAACAACAGATTCCCTGCTATATTTTCTCTACTATATTTCGTCCCAACCAGCTGTTTTTTAAAAGCTATGGCAGATTTTACCGCAAAATGTTAAAAGCATTTACCCATTTTTTTGTACAGAATAAGGAATCGGAACAGCTATTACAAAAAATTGGTTTCACCAATGTTGATGTAGTAGGTGATACACGTTTCGACAGGGTTTATTCCATTGCACATAACGCCAAACAACTTCCCGAATTGGAACAGTTCAATAATAATCGTCCGGTGGTAATTGCCGGCAGCACTTGGCCGAAAGACGAGGAGTATATAATTCAGTATATCAATACCACAAGAAATAATTACAAATTGATTATTGCCGCTCACGAGGTGGACGAAAATCATATTAAAAATATTACAAGCCAGATAAAAAAATCGTGGGTACGTTATACCAAATCTACACCTGAAGAAATTGCAAATGCCGAAGTTCTGGTCATCGATTGTATTGGGATTTTGTCTTCGTTATACCGATATGGCGATATCGCTTATATTGGAGGAGGATTTGGCAGAGGTATTCACAATACGTTAGAGGCCGCTACCTTTGGAATGCCTATTATTTTTGGACCCAATTACCATAAATTTCAAGAAGCAAAAGATTTGCTGCAATTAAAAGCAGCCATTACCTATAATACCTATCCCGAATTAGAAACTGTATTAGATTTGTTCTTTACGGATACCGTAGCAAGAGACCAGGCAGGAAAAGAATCAAAAACCTATGTTGAGCAAAAATGCGGTGCAAGCGATAAAATTCTGGAGAAGACTGTACAAAACGTCAATTAGCAGCATATAGCAATAACTTATAAACATTATCAGTAGAAAAAAATTAAACTTTCTTAGAAATTCTATCCGCAAAAAGCCCCCGGTAAAAATTACTGGGGGCTTTTTCTGTTTAATAATTTATTTCCTTACGACTTTCCGGCACGTTTTCGGTCTATTTCCGAAAGCAATATCTTTCTTAAACGAATATGATTCGGAGTTACCTCAACATACTCGTCACCTTGAATATATTCCAAAGCCTCTTCCAGCGAAAAGATAACCGGAGGAGCTAATTTTACCTTATCATCAGCTCCGGCTGAACGCATATTGGTCAGCTTTTTGGTTTTGGTAACATTCAGTACTAAATCGCCGGCACGGGTATTTTCTCCCACTACCTGACCTTCATAAATTTCAGTTTGAGGAGGTACAAAAAAGCGTCCTCTGTCCTGTAATTTATTTAGTGCATAAGCAAAAGTCGTTCCTGTTTCCATTGCAATTAACGAGCCGTTAATACGTCCGGGGATTTCCCCTTTGTAGGGCTGATATTCATGGAAACGGTGCGACATAACCGCTTCGCCGGCAGTAGCTGTCAATATCTGATTACGCAGCCCGATAATTCCACGAGACGGAATATAAAATTCCAAATGAATACGGTCGGCTTTTCGCTCCATAGTCAGCATTTCGCCTTTGCGCTGGTTAATCATCTCAATGGCTTTTCCCGACACCTCTTCCGGCAGGTCAATATATAATATCTCAACAGGCTCGCATTTTTCGCCCGCAATATCTTTAATAATTACCTGAGGCTGTCCCACCTGCAGCTCGTATCCTTCACGGCGCATGGTCTCTATTAATACCGATAAGTGAAGTACGCCCCGGCCGAATACATTGTAGGCATCTGCCGATTCGGTTGGTTCAACCCGCAAAGCTAAGTTCTTTTCCAACTCTAACTCTAAACGATCAATAAGATGACGAGAAGTTACATATTTACCATCTTGTCCGTAAAAAGGCGAATTGTTAATGGTAAACAACATACTCATTGTCGGCTCATCAATGGCAATCGGATCTAACGGCTCAGGATTTTCAATATCGCAGATAGTATCGCCAATATCAAAACCATCAATCCCCACCAAAGCACAAAGTTCGCCTGATTCTACTTTATCCACACGCTCTTTGCCTAATCCGGTAAATACGTGCAGCTCTTTAATCCGCGATTTTACAATGCTGCCGTCACGCTTCACCATACTAACCATCATTCCTTCACGAAGCTCGCCCCTGTGTACGCGCCCTACTGCAATTCGTCCCACATAGTTCGAATAATCCAGCGAAGTGATTAACATTTGCGGAGTTCCTTTTAATACGGTTGGAGCAGGAATATACTCAATAATAGCATCTAAAATAGCCGTAATATCTTTGGCAGGCGTTTTCCAGTCTTTCGACATCCAGCCCTCTTTTGCCGAACCATAAATAGTCGGGAAATCTAACTGCTCTTCAGTAGCATCCAAGTTAAACATCAACTCAAAAACCTGCTCCTGTACCTCATCAGGACGGCAATTTGGCTTATCTACCTTATTGATTACCACAACCGGCTTTAATCCCAAAGCTAATGCTTTTGACAATACAAACCGTGTTTGCGGCATTGTTCCTTCAAAAGCATCTACCAACAGCAACACGCCGTCGGCCATATTTAAAACACGCTCTACCTCACCACCAAAATCGGAGTGACCAGGAGTATCTATGATATTGATTTTAACATCATTATATTCCAATGATACGTTTTTCGATAAAATGGTAATTCCTCGCTCTCGCTCCAAATCATTACTATCCAGAATTAAATCGCCGGGATTTTCATTCTTTCTAAAAATATTACTGTGCATTATCATTTTATCAACCAAAGTGGTCTTTCCGTGGTCAACGTGGGCAATAATTGCAATGTTTCTTAATTCTTTCATTTGTCCTATTTTAACGGGATATTTCCCTGTATTTTAAATTTGAGGGTGCAAAAGTACGGTATTTTTTTGAGATATTACCATTCCGCAGCATACAAACAACTTAAATCATCCATTTATCCTGTTAATAATTAACCTAATAGACAATTATTTACTATTATTTCTCTTTCTCGAAAAAAGAATGTAAACAACAAAAAAAGGGTTTCTTTTTGTATCAATTCGCTAAAAATTTCTAACTTGCTCCCCAAAATCACAACCTAAAAAACATGAAAATGAAACTAATAACTACCACATTGGCCTTAACCTTTGCCATAGGGACTGTATTTGCACAAGATACAAAAGAAAAGAAAGAAGGTTATAAATTTACCATCGAAAAACAGCTGCCGGCCACATCGGTAAAAGATCAGCATCGCTCGGGAACTTGCTGGTCGTTTGCAACCATTTCGTTTTTAGAATCGGAATTGCTAAGAATGGGAAAAGGCGAATACGACCTTTCAGAAATGTTTATTGTAAACAGAAACTATTATCTTAGAGCAATTGACTATGTTCGCTATCACGGCAAAAAAAGTTTTTCAGCCGGAGCTGAAGGCTGGGACGTACTTAATGTAATCAAAAAGTATGGAATAATGCCTGAATCGGTTTATACGGGTGTTACTTTTGGCGAAAAACTTCCTGTTCACGGCGAAATGGATGCAGCACTAAAAGGATATGTTGATGCTGTTGTAAAAAATAAAAATCGCAAACTTACTCCGGTATGGATAAAAGGTTTCGATGCTGTTTTAGATGCTTATCTGGGTGAAATTCCTGCAACATTTAACTATAAAGGAACAGAATACACACCAAAATCGTTTGCTAAAAAGTTAGGAATTAATCCTGATGAATATATTAATATTACTTCGTTTACCCACCATCCTTTTTACAGCAGTTTTGTATTTGAAGGTGCTGATAACTGGTCGTTAGGTAAAGTTTACAATGTACCTATGGAGGAAATGATGCAGATAATTAATAATGCAATAAACAGTGGTTACAGCATTGGCTGGGGAAGTGATGTCAGCGAAAAAGGATTTGCATTCCGAAAAGGTGTTGCCGTAATTCCCGATACCGAAGTAAAAAATATGGACAATGCCGAAATCAGCAAATGGGAAAAAATGAGCCGAAAAGAAAAAGCAGCTTTCGGTACTGAATATCCCGTTAAGGAGAAAAAGATAACACAAGAGATGCGCCAAATTGATTTCGATAATTTTACCACTACCGAAGATCATATGATGCATATGATAGGAACAGCCAAAGATCAAAACGGCACAAAATATTATCTGATTAAAAACTCGTGGGGAACAGACTTAAACAACCACAAAGGTTATTTCTACGCATCAGAAACATTTGTAAAATACAAAACCGTTTCAATATTGGTGAATAAAAATGCTGTTCCTAAATCAATATTAAAGAAATTTGGATTATAATAATATGGAATTCGAAATCTGGCACTATTGGATAATTGCAGCAGTACTATTTTTTGTATTGGAAATCTTCTTATCTGCATTTGTTTTAGCAAGTGTAGGTATAGGTTGTTTATTTGCGATGACAGGTGCATTTTTCGGTCTTGATTTTGTCTACCAGCTGCTGTTATTAATTGTTGGAATTTTGGTTGGCTTTGTTGGAGTTAGACCATTTATGCAACATTATGCATGGCGCACAGCCAAAGAGGTAGTTACCAATTATCACGCTTTAATCGGACGTGTAGGAAAAGTCTGCGATACTATTGATGCTGAAGATAGTGGTCACGTAATGCTCGACGGGGATACCTGGAAAGCTGTTTCTCACGACGACAGCACCATTGCAGTAGGAACAAAGGTAAAAGTTATTGCCATTGATAGTATTATTGTTACGGTAAAGCCTGTCGAGAAGAAAACACCCGCAACAGTTGCTACGGAGATTAAAGATAATGCTTCGGCAACAATCAAACAGCAGGAGGAACAATCTATTTCACAAAAAAAATTAATGGTTAGTATAGGATTAAAACAACAGATTTTTAATCCATTGGATATTATCTGCTGCTATTCTAATCAAAAAATCAGCTTTCTACTGCTGAAAGACGGACTTCCTGTTACCATTGATGACTCATTGGATAAATTGGAACAAAAATTACCTCAAGAGATTTTTTTCAGGGCAAATCGCCAATTTATTATCACCCCTGAATGTGTACGTGAAATTAAACGTGCCAACAATGGAAAGCTTACCGTATTAATGTGCGAAAACACCTCTCTGCCCGAAAGTATTACCGTTAGCCGATTAAAAGCAGGAAAATTCAGGCAGTGGTTAAACCGGCATTGTGAGAAGATATAAAAAGGGAGCTTTTCGGCTCCCTTTATTTTTATAATATCATTAAAATCTATTGTTCGTACTGTTGTTGATAATATTTCTCGTATTCACCCGATAGAATATTTTCCATCCATTGGTTATTTTCCAAATACCAATCGATGGTTTTCTCAAAACCCTCTTCAAATTGAATAGAAGGCTCCCAATTCAACTCCTTTTTTATTTTCGAGGCATCAATGGCATAACGCAAATCATGTCCGGCACGATCTTTTACAAAAGTAATCAGCTGCTGCGATGTTTTTGGTGCATTTCCTAATTTTTTATCCATGATGTCGCATAGTTTTCGTACCAAATCAATATTGCTCCACTCGTTATTACCTCCAATATTATAGGTTTCGCCAACAGTACCTTTATGGAAAATAGTGTCAATGGCCAAAGCGTGATCTTCCACATAAAGCCAATCTCTTACATTTTCTCCCTTGCCATAAATAGGCAGTGTTTTCTTTTTTCGAATATTATTAATAACCAATGGAATTAATTTTTCAGGAAATTGGTTTGCTCCGTAATTATTGGAACAATTTGACAAAACCACCGGTAATTTATAGGTGTGAAAATAGGCACGCACCAAATGATCGGAACTTGCTTTTGATGCAGAATAGGGACTACGGGGATCATAAGGTGTAGTTTCGATAAACTTTCCGGTTACTCCCAACGAGCCATAAACCTCATCAGTAGAAATATGGTAAAAACGTTTTTTATCAAAATTGCCATCCCAAATATTACGAGCGGCATTTAACAGATTTACTGTTCCCACAATATTTGTATTAATAAAAGCCATAGGATTGGTGATAGAACGATCAACATGCGATTCTGCAGCCAAATGCAATACACCGTCAAACTGATATTGCTGGAACAAATCGGTAATAAAAGCAGCATCGGTAATGTCTCCTTTTATAAAGGTATAATTATCACGTCCGCTGATATCTGAAAGGTTTTCTAAGTTTCCTGCATAGGTTAATGCATCTAAATTATAAATGTGATAGTCGGGATATTTATTTACCAATAGTCGGACAACATGTGAACCTATAAACCCTGCACCTCCGGTAATTAGAATTTTCATCTGCTATAGTGTATTTAAGTGATTAAATAGTCAACCATTACTCTTTATTTTATAAAAAACAGTAAGGAATCACCACAAAATTACAAAATTAATTATAACAATATCTATAATCCTCTTTACGATTTGAAATAAAAAAGGATTACTTTTCAACTGTTGCTTTCAATTCTGTGTTCACACACATGTAAAAATCACCAGCACATTTTACACTTATCACATCTAATTAAAAATACAACCAAATAAATACAAATTAACACTCATCTAAACATTAAACTACCCTGAAAATAACTAAAACACTAACAATCAAATAGTTACATATTTTAACTATTTTTTTTGTTTTACACACTAAATGTTAATTCTTGTTTAATTTTTACTAATTATTATCTATTTTCTATTTCTCTAATCTTCTAAAACAGACTATTCATCAACAAAAAAACACATTTAATCAATAGTTAATGACTGTTAATAAGCTTTAACCTACATTTACAATTGTAAAATGAAAGCGGTATTTCGCTTCAATTTACATACAGATAATTTCATATTTTAAACTTTTAAATTTTTAACCATGAAAAAATTGACGTTATTATTAGCTGCAGCAATGCTAACAAGTGTTTCTTTTGCGCAGAACAATGAATCTAATGTTAACCAACAGGGTAACTTGAACCAAGCAGAAGTAAATCAGATTGGTGTTTCTAACTACAATGACATGCTTCAAGTAGGAACTGCCAACACTGCAAAATTACACCAAGAAGGTACTGCGAATACTTCACTATTGGAGCAAGTAGGCGTATTAAACGGTTACTATGCTAAGCAGGTCGGAGTAGGAAACTACTCTCTAGCTCTTCAAGACGGTTTAGGAAACGTGACAAAACTTGATCAGTGGGGAGCGATGAATACATCTCTTATCCTACAAAAGGGTCTTGCTAACTTAGCTGATGTAAAACAAGTAGGATTTTTTAATAAATCTATTGTAGAGCAGTTTATGGATCAATTCAATGAAGCTTATGTTCTTCAAGTAGGATGGTTCAACTTCTCTGACGTATGGCAGCTTCTTGGTAAGAAAAATCGTGCTTTTGTAAGTCAGGAAGGTGTTGCTAACTCATCTAAGATTTACCAGCTTGGTGGAACTTACAACACTGCAGCTACTATGCAGAAAGGATGGCTTAATGAAGCATTTACTCTTCAATTAAACGGAGATTACAATACTGCATTAATTGCCCAGGAAGGAAACTTTAACCAAGCCGTTTCACAACAAAAAGGTGGCTTCTTGAACACCACTTATTTAGTTCAAAAAGGAGAAGCTAATTTTGCTTCAGCTTACCAAGAAGAAGGACTTCTTAACACTGCAAAGCTATATCAAGAAGGTAACTTAAACACAGTATTCTCTACTCAATTAGGAGGTGTATTCAACGACGTAATTACCTATCAAAATGGTGATTATAACGTTATTGCTGCTTTACAAAAAGGTGGATTAGCTAATACTGCTGATTTATGGCAAATGGGCTTTGGAAACGTTGCATTATCAGAACAGCATGAAGGTTTACTAAATACTGTTTACACAACTCAATTCGGTGGAGCAAATTACTTATATGCAAAACAAGTTGAAGGCGCTTTTAATGGTTCTTACATTACTCAATTTGGTAACTTTAACCAAGCTTATACTATTCAGGAACTTGGTGAAAACAACAATACTTATGTTTTACAATGGGGTAATGAAAATGTAACTGAGGTTTATCAGGCAGGCGGAGAAAAGAATACTGCTGATGTTACACAGCTAAATGCAGGTAACTTTGCTAGTGTTTCTCAAATTGCAAACGTAGAAAATAATGCAGAGATATTCCAAAATGGATTTAATAACGTTGCAGGTATTGAGCAATTATTAAACGTAAATACAGATGCTTATATCGGACAAGCAGGATTAAACAACGAAGCATTTATCGGTCAGTATCTATCAGATAACAGTGAAGCTGTAATCTTACAAGTTGGCGAAGGCAATAAGGCTTCTACTTTTCAAGCTTTTGGTACCGACAATAAGGCTATGACAGTTCAACTTGGAAACTCTAACACAGCAGCTACATTACAATTAGGTAGCTACAATACAGCTAATGTAAATCAAGCAGGAGAAAAACATACTTCTTTCGTACAGCAAGTTGGTAACGCAAATACAGCTGTTGTAAACCAAATGAATGCAGGTATGAATCCATAAGAAATGGATAATATCCTAAAAAAAACTTAGAACTTACTTGTTAAGTTAACATTAAAAGCTCTCCTTTTGGGAGGGCTTTTTTTATAATACATCACATCGCGCGATATAAATAAACCTTTTTATCTTTCTAATCATTTTTGACCATCATGCCTTGCTAACTCCTAGATTATCCAATTAATCAGGAATTTCATCCCTCCACCCATGCCAGACTCTACGTCGCTTTTTATTCCGGTTCCGCTATTATCTTCAGGCTGCAAAATAAACGATTCAACTCTTACTCCAGGGAAAACTAGGAAATTTCAAGCAGTTAGTATAGCCTTTAACTAAAAAGTACTGTATTAAGTCTGAAGCAGAAGAAGAAAATTAACACAGAAAGTTTTTCAAATATTAAACTCCTTTACTGTCGTTTACTTTTTATTATAACTTCGATAGATACCCTAAATATTCACTACATAATAATTACAAACAATACATTAACTATCAAGTAAAACAAAACATATTAATACTAAAATATAAACCAAAGCCTAACTTAATAATATAACTGTCTAAAACACAATACAAAACATAGAAAAAAAGAAAAAAACCCTCACAAATAACGGCAACAAAAAAAACAGTAAAAACCTCAAAATCAAAAACATAACAAAATATCGCTTTAAAAATATTTGTTAAAAAATGCAAATAAAATGTTTAACTTTTCATAATATCACCGCATCCCCCCTATTTTTAATCAAAATAAAAGCTCTTTTCACCAACAAAAAACAAACATTAATCAACAAGAACATTTGCTAATTATCCTTAACACTAAATTTGTAGCCGTAAAACAAAAACAATTTATTTGTTTCCACAAATAAACATAATTTTAAATTTAAAGATTAACCATGAAAAAATTAACATTATTTTTAGGAGCAGCAATGCTTACAGGAGCAACATCTTTTGCTCAACAAAATGAATCAACTGTAGAACAGCAAGGAAACAAAAACGAAGCTGCCGTAACACAGAATGGTCTTTGGAACCTTAATTACATGCTACAGAAAGGTAATGAAAACAAAGCAAAAGTAACACAAGAAGGTCTTTTAAACCAATCGCTACTACAGCAGATTGGAGACAACAACACTTACCTGGCAACTCAAAATGGTGCAAATTATTCAAAAGCACTTCAGACTGGTAATAAAAATTCTGCCAATGTAGCTCAGCAAGGAATAAACAAATCTTATATTGAGCAGTTTGGAGCGGAAGAAAAAGCAGTAGTAAAACAAAACGGATTAGGTAATGATTCGAAAATTGAGCAAATTTATGGAATGGGAGATGAAGCTTATGTAACTCAATTCGGATTCTACAATACCGCAAGTATATGGCAATTTGCAGGACAAAACAATTGGTCTGAAATATACCAAGACGGAACTTCAAACAAAGCAAATGTTGAGCAGTTTGCAGGTACTTGGAATACTTCTTTCATTAAGCAGGAAGGTAACGAAAACAATGCTTTAACACTTCAATATTTTGGTGACAGCAACTGGGCAGACATTGTTCAAAACGGCACCGAGAATGCTGCAGGAATCAAACAAGTAGGAGGTATGTATAATACTGCAGCCATTAATCAAAACGGACTTAAGAATATAGCCGTAGCTTTACAAGATAATGGAATGGACAACTATTCAAAAATTACTCAAAACGGAACATTCCACTTTGCTAAAACATTCCAAGCATACGGAAATGAAAATACAGCTAAAATCAACCAAGGTGGTGTTGCTTCTTACAATAACGAAGCTGACATAAAGCAAGTTGGAGGATCTAACAATACTGCAATTATTAATCAAGTTGGATTCCTGAATAACAACAACTTAGCTTTAGCGACTCAGAACGGTGGTGAGAATAATAATATATTAATCAACCAGTTCCAATCAAACAACTATACTTATGCTGAGCAAGAGGGAGGTCTAAATAATACTGCAGATATTTGGCAAAGCGGTGAATACAACGAAGCCAGCACCTATCAAACAGAAGGTGAAAATAACACTATTTATACTACTCAACTTTTAGTTGGTAATAAATTAACTGCTGAACAAGTAGGAGGAGAAAACAACTACTCAGGAATTTATCAGTATGGTATAGATAATGAAGCTTATACTACTCAGATAGAAGGTAACAAAAACGAATCATATATTGATCAGATTGGTGTACAAAACAAAGCTGAAGCTTACCAAGAAGAAGGAAAAGAAAATACAGTAAGTATTTATCAATTAGGAAATGTTAACGATGCTTATGTTTCTCAGGTTGCAAACGAAGTTGCTGCAGCTGCTGTATACCAAAGTGGTGTTGAAAATAGCGCACAAATTGAGCAAGCTGCTAATACTAATGCTAATGCTTATATCGGACAATATGGTGAGAATAATGAAGCATTTATTGGTCAGTATTTAACTGCTGATAATGAAGCAAACATTATACAATTAGGAAATAACAACTATGCTAAATCCATCCAATTCTTAGGAACAGGAAACTTTGCCAGCACTGTTCAAGTTGGTGAAAACAACTTCTCTAGCACTCTACAAATTGGCAGCAATAATATTGTTAAAGTTAACCAATATGGAAACGGACACACTTCTTTCGTATCTCAAGTAGGTAACGGAAACACTGCTACTGTAAGCCAAATGAATACAGTTGTAAACCCATAACTATGAAGCATGGTTATTAAAAGTAAAAAATGAATAATTACTACCTCTTAAGTTAACTTAAAAGCTCTCCTTGCCGGAGGGCTTTTTTTGTACAACAATTTGCTATTTGAGTTCTGATGATTTATATTTGCTTATATCTATACTTTCAATAACAGAAACAAGCCGATGACACACCGAAAAATAGAACATATCCAGCTGACACAACATGCACAAATAGATAAAAACGATATAGATAGTCGATTTTATTACGAGCCTGTAACTGCCGATTTCAATAAGAAAGAAAAAAGCTTTCCCTTTTTAGGAAAACAACTGCAGGCTCCAATATGGATATCGAGTATGACAGGAGGAACAGAAAAGGCAAAAAAAATTAATCGCAACTTAGCCCGAATATGTGCAGAATTTGGTTTGGGAATGGGATTAGGTTCCTGCAGAACATTACTGAATAACAACCGCCACTTTAGTGATTTTAATCTTCGGAAAATTATCGGAGATGAGCAGCCTTTTTATGCCAATATCGGCATCTGCCAGTTAGAACAGCTTTTAAAAGATAATCAGCAGAAAAAAATAGTTCGTTTAATAGATAAACTGCAAGCCGATGGTATAATTATTCATATTAATCCCCTGCAGGAAATCTTACAGAAAGAAGGCGATAAACTGCAGACATCACCGCTGCAATTAATTACTACCTTATTAGAAAAAACAGACTGCAATGTAATTGTAAAAGAGGTAGGACAAGGTTTTGGCAGAGAAAGCTTAAAGGCTTTGCTGCAACTGCCTCTTCAGGCGCTAGAACTCGCCGGTTTTGGTGGAACCAATTTTGCCATGCTCGAAACCATTCGAAATACCAATCCCACAGTAAAACACCTGCATCCGCTAATTCACGTAGGACACTCTGCCGAACAGATGGTGGATATAATCAACCAAATTACAACCGAACAAACATCAACTACCTGCAACGAAGTTATTATATCGGGAGGAATACAGCACTTTTTAGATGGTTACTATTTGATGCAGAAGTGTAAACTACCTGCCATTTACGGACAAGCAGCCACGCTGCTGCAATATGCTGAATCATACGAAGACCTGCAAAACTATATAAAGGCCCAAATTCAAGGACTAAAAATAGCCAAAACCTATTTAAAAGTAAGATAATTCAATAACGAACCTTTTCAATTCTATACGTAAAAAATCTTCTCTGCAGCCCCAAATTATATGGGCTAACACAACACTCCTACTATCATACTGATAATGAAAAAAAAACAACGATAAAAATTGGACGAATTCCATCACCATAAAAAACTATAAAAAATTCCCTTAGGAGTATTTTTTCAGCTATCTATTTCTCCAACCCCAAATCATATACCACACTTTTTGCACCATTTTATTAAAATCGGAAGAAATACGTAAAATATAAGCTAAAGCAATATATAAAATAGTTACAACTGCAGAACGCAAAGCAATATCTGCGACAAACCATTGCTGTTTAGGAATAAAATAAGCTGCGGAATAAGCTAAAACGGCTGCCAAAACTACCAATAAATAGCGATAATTAAATGGCTGAAATCCGTATTTTCTCAGTAAGAAGAGATATTTAAAACCATTAAAACAGAAAGAGGAAAACAACGAAGCCAGAGCCGCCCCTGTTATTCCCCACAGCGGAATAGTAAGGGCGTTGGTAATCAATATCAGAAGAGCAAAAGCTATCATAAAATAGGTTTGCATCTTAAAGTGCGGAGAACTTTGAATAATTACTCCACTGACACCCGAAAGCATTTGAATTACATGAGCCAAACCAATAAACAGCACCACATTGGTTCCGGGCAAAAATTTGGGTGTAACAATAGTTATCACATTATCGATATTTACCCACAAACCAATAAACAGCAAACAGCCTAATAAAAATTGATGCAATCCGCTTTGGCTGTATATCTGCTGAATAGTGCCTAAATCGTTTTTTTTCCAAGCCTCGGCAATAACCGTACTTGAGATTTTACGAAGCGAACGGGCGGGCATCGAAATCAGGATTCCAAAATTTGCCATGGTGGCATAAATGCCGTTTGCCCCCAAACCAATATAACTTACAATCATAATACGGTCAATGTGATTGGCAAGTTTACTGCTGAAGCCGTTAAAAATACCGAACAAAGCAGTATCTATCATAGATTTACGCAACTTTGGCGTAATAAATTTCAAATTGCGGACAAAAGATATTTGCTGCCGTTTCAGCAAAAGTAAAAACAACAATACCGCCGGCAGACAAAGAGCAATAACGTAGAAAAAAACAAATTGCGAGAAATCAATAATCCGCTGCCAGAACAAAATAATTAGCAGTAAATTCAATAACTTAAAAATAATATCTCTAAAAAATGTACCGGAAACAGCATCGTACAGCACTCTGTTATATCCATCTAATAAGTTAAAAAACAGTGAAAAAAACACCAATGGGATAAGAAATATCAAATAATCAAGATAAAGGGGAGAGCTGTTCCTATACAAATTTTCGGCAATAGGCTGAAGAATAAAAAACAGCACAAGAGCAATAGCAAACCCCAAGATTCCCACGCAGAACATCACAAACAAATAACCGTTATGATGCAGTTTATCGTTACGGAAATAGGGAAACAACCGGGCGGTAATATTCTCAAATCCCAATGCTGAAAATTGGGCTGCAATGGTAGCAATAGGAACAATCCAATTAATTAATCCGATCTGGTCTGCAGCAAAAAAACGAGGAAATAAAATTCCCATATTTATTAAGCCCAGAACAGCACCTAAGTACGAAACGATACTTCCCTTTATGGTTTGTTGACGAATAATTCCCATCGTTTTGTTTTAGAAGGTTTCCAAAATGCAAATTTTCAGTTATCCTTTTTAAATAAATTAGTACAAAACTAATAAATTTTGTTCGTAAAATTGTATTTTCGCAACGTACTACAAAAAAATGCAAAAGGTATGACACAAAAAAATACAACTTCTAAAAAACAATCAAGCTCCTCGTATATCACACTGATCATAAGTATTGCTTTAGTCCTTTTTTTATTGGGTTTATTGGGTTTATTAGTATTAAATGCTAACAAAATATCGAAATCGGTAAAAGAAAATATCGAAATTTCGGTGGTTATCAAAAACAATGTAAAAGAGGTCGAAATCCGCCGATTGCAGAAAACATTAGATGCAAGCAAGTATGTAAAGTCTACCAAATTTGTAGATGATAAAACAGCCGCCCGCAATTTTGAAAAAGAATTGGGACAAGAATTTACCAAATTTTTGGGATATAATCCACTGCAATCGACCATTGAGGTGAAACTATATGCCGACTATGCCAATACCGACAGCATTGCAAAAATAGAAAAACGATTAATGAAAATGCCGCAGGTTTATGAAGTAGATTACCAAAAGTCTCTGGTCCATCTGGTAAACGATAATGTACGAAAAATAGGATTCATCATATTAATTTTCAGTATACTTTTATTTACCATATCATTTACATTAATCAATAATACCATACGATTATCTATCTATTCACAGCGATTTATTATTAACACCATGCAGTTGGTGGGAGCAACCCGATCGTTTATCCGTCGTCCCTTTGTGCGTAAAAGTTTACTATACGGCTTTTTGGGAGCTCTGCTTGCTAATTTGCTGCTATCGGCAGTTATTTATTGGACTCAAAAACAGTTTGGGACGATTGTTGCTCTATCAAATTACGAAATGATAGGATTACTTTTTTTATTGGTCATATTAATCGGATTATTCGTTACATGGATATCTACTCTCTTTGCCGTAAATAAATATCTTCGATTGGAATCGGACAAATTATATTAAAATATTGTACTTTTGTACCGACTTTTAATTGGCCGTTGTTAATTATTAATTAAATTACAATGAAACAGAAAGAAAAAAACACCCCTGACTTCCCATTAACAAAGGAGAATTATATACTTTTATTAATTGGTTTTGCAATTATAGTACTTGGCTTTTTACTAATGATGGGTGGCGGTTCTGAAGATCCTAATGTTTTCGACGAAAGTATTTTCAGCTTCCGCAGAATTACTCTTGCACCAATGGTGGTACTTTTCGGTTTTGCTTTCGAGATATATGCCATTATGAAAAAGCCGAAAAAGGACAAAAATGTATAAAAACAACCCATTTAATACCTTCCGTTAAGGGATAAAAACAGAATAAAATATTTTATGAATTGGATTGAAGCGATGTTACTCGGTTTGCTGCAAGGGCTGACCGAGTTTTTACCTGTTAGCAGCAGCGGACATTTAGAGATAGGAAAAGCTCTTTTGGGGATAAAAGCAACCAATAATTTAACTTTCACGGTAGTGGTACATGGAGCTACAGTGCTGAGTACTTTAGTGGTTTTCCGTAAAGAGATATGGGATTTACTAAAAGGTCTATTTGCATTTAAATGGAACGAACAAACACAATATGTGTTTAAAATTGGTGTTTCAATGATTCCCATTGCCATCGTAGGATTGTTTTTTAAAGATTTGGTGGAAGAGATTTTTAATACTGATAAAATATTACTTTTAGTGGGAGCAATGCTATTAATTACTGCTGCATTATTGGCTTTTACCTATTACGCCAAACAAAAAGACAGAGATATTTCATTTAAAGATGCCTTTATCATAGGACTGGCACAAGCCTGTGCTATTATGCCGGGCATTTCCCGTTCTGGATCCACCATTGCAACCGGACTACTTTTGGGAAACAGAAAATCCGATATTGCCAAATTCTCATTCTTAATAGTTTTAGTGCCTATATTAGGAGAAAACTTATTGGAGCTTCTGAAAGGAGAATTTACCAATCCTTCTAATTCCATGGATACGCTTCCCCTGTTGGTGGGCTTTATAGCCGCATTTGTATCGGGATTGCTGGCATGTAAATTAATGATTCAGTTGGTAAAACGCGGAAAACTTATCTATTTTGCCGCATACTGTTTAATCGTAGGTCTTATCGCAATATTTGCATCTTAACGGAATTTGGAAAAATGTAATCTTCTTCGTTATTAATCAATCGAAAACAGAGCCAAAACACGCTTAGCATCTACCATACCTTAAACATTACTATTTTCAGAAACCCTTTTAATTACTTAATATGATTCAGTTTGAAAGAGAAAACGATTTTCAGCAAGGTGCCTTTATTCTACTCAACAAACCTTATGGGTGGACATCGTTCGATTTAGTAAATAAAGTAAAGTTTAAAGTAAAACATAAACTTGGCGTAAAAAAGATAAAAGTTGGTCATGCCGGCACATTAGACCCGTTGGCTACCGGATTAATGATTGTATGCGTAGGAAAATATACAAAACAAATTGATAATTACCAATCTAAGGTAAAAGAGTACATTGCCACTCTGCAATTGGGAGCAACTACTCCTTCTTTCGATTTAGAAACCGAAATTGACGCCACCTATCCCACTGAACATATTACATCTAAACTAATAACAGAAACTCTCCGAAAATTTGTGGGAACTATTGAGCAACGTCCACCTGATTATTCGGCAGTAAAAGTAAAAGGGAAACGTGCCTACGAATATGCCCGCAAGGGAGAGCAAATAGAAATAAAAACCAAAATTCTGGTTATCGACGAAATAGAAGTATTAAGCTTTACTGACAGCATTCTAAAAATACGGGTAGTTTGCAGTAAAGGCACCTATATCAGAGCTTTAGCCCGAGATATTGGCAGAGCATTGAATAGTGGAGCTCACTTAACTGCATTGCAACGAACCCGAATCGGCGATTTCTATCTAAATAAAGCAATAGAAATTGAAGATTTTATTGCATTTTTAGAAAAAAAATAACTACATTGCAACATTTTCGTATATTTTAAGGTTTGGTATGCTTTGGTGTGCCGATTTTTTTGCGAATTGCTCAAAAGGATTTCTAAAACAGCAACTATATAGAGGCATAATATATTAATTCCTATTGGAGCAATTCAAAATGTGCATTTTTTTTAGTCACTTCAATAATAATAACATAAAAGTTTCTCAGTCTTATGAAATTATCCAAGTTTAAGTACGAATTACCCACTGAACTTATAGCCCAACATCCAACCTATAACCGCGATGAATCCCGCTTGTTGGTTTTACATAAAGATACCGGCGAAATTGAACACAGAGTATTCAAAGATATGATTGAATATTTTGACGATAAAGATGTGATGGTATTTAACAATACCAAAGTATTTCCTGCTCGCTTGCATGGAAACAAGGAAAAAACAGGAGCTAAGATAGAGGTATTTTTATTGCGGGAGCTAAACCGCGAACAACGTTTGTGGGACGTTTTAGTTGACCCTGCTCGAAAAATCAGAATCGGAAATAAACTCTATTTCGGCGAAGATGATGCTTTGGTGGCCGAAGTAATTGACAATACCACATCGCGTGGAAGAACTTTGCGTTTCTTGTTTGACGGAACACACGAGAAATTTAAAGAAACACTTTACACTTTAGGTGAAACTCCTCTGCCAAGAGTAATTAACCGAAGCGTAGAGCCTGAAGATGCAGAACGTTATCAAACCATATTCGCCAAACACGAAGGAGCTGTTGCCGCACCAACTGCGGGAATGCACTTTAGCCGAGAATTGATGAAACGTCTAGAAATTAAAGGGGTTGATTTCTCGGAGATTACGTTACATATTGGTTTAGGCAATTTCCGCCAGGTAGAAGTGGAAGACTTAACCAAACACAAAATGGATTCCGAAGAGATAAACATTGAAGAGAAAGCGGCAAACATTGTCAACAAAGCGAAAGAAAAAAGGAGAAATGTTTGTGCCGTTGGTACAACCGTAATGCGAACTTTAGAAAGTTCAGTTTCAACGCTTGGGATGTTAAAACCTTTTTCGGGCTGGACCAATAAATTTATTTTCCCTCCTTATGATTTTAGTGTTGCCAACAGCATGATTACCAACTTCCACCTACCCTACTCTACCCTCTTAATGATGGTATGTGCCTTCGGAGGATACGAAAATGTAATGCATGCATATAAAGAAGCGATAAAAGAGAATTATCGATTCGGGGCCTATGGCGATGCCATGTTAATTATATAGTGCTCTTCTGAGAGAAAAACATATTATAAAAGACCTCGCAGTTTTAAAAACTTTCGGGGTCTTTTATTTTGTAACTTTCACCCATAACCCGCATTATTCACCACACTTTTTAATGATAATGCATGACATGAATAATTCGGAATAAAATATTACTCCACAATTTTTTCCGCCAGCTTTTTCAGGTTTACTCCCGAAAAATTACCTGAACTCATTAATAGTACATTGGTATTGGAAAAATCGTTCTGTAACAAATCATTAATAACCTTATCCGAATCGGTATAAACCGTAACATTTTCACCTCCGAAAGCATCGGCAACCTGTTGTGCAGTAATTGGTTCTAACTTTTTATGTGCTATAGTTTCAGGATTAAAATATACAATGGCTTTGTCCGCCAATTGCATGGTATTTTTATACTGCGGTAAAAACTCTTTTTTCAGACTGCTGAATGTATGCAACTCCATACAAGCAATTAACCGGCGATTGGAAAACTGTTTCTTTACAGCATCAGTAGTTGCCTTTAACTTTGAGGGAGAATGGGCAAAATCCTGAAAAACAGAACAATCCTCATTTTCCGCCAATAACTGTAATCGCTTTGCCGCCCCCGAAAAAGTAGCAATAGCATCGTAAAATTGCTTATCGGTTAAGCCCACTTCCTTACAAATATAATATGCTCCCATTAAATTTTGCAGGTTGTGTTCACCAAAAATCCGCAAAGGCACTTCATCGGTATCGGTTAGTAAAATAGTACTGTTTTCTTCTACCTTATAACGAGGAGTATTATAGCTGATATACTTTCTGCTATCCGATTTCTCTGCCACAATATTATGCAGATGCTCATCCCCCTCAAAATAGATTAAACTTCCGTTTTCGGCTATTTTATTGGTAAAAACACGAAACTGTTCCACATAATTTTCAAATGTGGGGAACACATTAATATGATCCCAGGCTACACCTGTAAGCAATGCAATATGCGGATAATACAAGTGAAATTTAGGTCGCCTGTCGATTGGCGAAGATAAATATTCGTCGCCCTCGAATATGGCATATTTTGCCTCTTTGGTAAGCTTTACCATTGTATCGAAGCCTTCTAACTGAGCCCCCACCATATAATCAAAATCAATACCATTAGCCTGAAATACATGCATCACCATAGAAGTAGTTGTGGTTTTTCCATGACTGCCACCTATTACAATACGTGTTTTATCTTTGGTTTGTTCGTAAATATATTCGGGATACGAGTAAATATTTAAACCCAATTCTTGTGCTTTTAGCAACTCAGGATTATCAATTCGGGCATGCATCCCCAAAATTACGGCATCGATACCGGCAGTAATCTTCTCAGGATACCATCCCCACTGTTCAGGCAAAATTCCGTATCGCTGTAATCTCGATTTCGACGGCTCAAAAATTTCGTCATCAGAACCGGTTACCATAAATCCTTTTTTATGTAATGCTATTGCCAGATTGTGCATGGCACTTCCTCCTATGGCTATAAAATGTATCTTCATCCGTTTTCTGTTTTATCGGAACTCCTAAAATTCAGATTCCTTTGTTGTTTTACGAAATAAAAACAGATACAAAACCTCCTAGCTTTCATTCCTGTAATTATCTTTTATTTTTTTTAAGCAACGCAAAGTTATACAAATGATAGCGACCGAACAAAGTATAAGGGTTTGTTTTTTTTACAAATGGTTTGTAATTTTGAAATATGATAAACGCTGCAATAATCTTTTAAAACAATACAGCAATGAAAATTTACAATATCGAAACAGGAAATTTTAAATGTGATGGAGGTGCTATGTTTGGTGTAATACCAAAAGTTATGTGGCGTAAAAAATATCCCTCAAACGAAGATAATTATTGTAAATGCTCTATGCGCAGTATGCTCGTGGTTACCGATAATCGAAAAATTTTGATAGATACCGGTTGCGGCGACAAACAAAGCGAAAAATTTTTTCAATACTCTCATCTGTTCGGAGAGAGTTCACTGGTAAAATCGTTACAGCAGCTAGGTTTTACTCCCGACGATATTACAGATGTGATTTTTACGCATCTTCACTTCGACCATTGCGGAGGTGCAGTGCGTTGGAACAGTGAAAAAACAGGCTTTGAATTGGTTTTTAAAAATGCTCAGCATTGGGTGAGCAAAGAGCAATGGGAAAACTATCTCAACCCTAATATCCGTGAAGGAGATTCCTATTTTAAGGAGAATGTTATGCCCATTTTTGAAGCCCAAAAACTTAATTTGGTGGAACATGCAACCGAACTATTTCCAAATTTTGAGGTACGTCTTTTTTACGGACACACTTATGGGTTAATGATTCCTATTATCAACAATAACGGAAATAAAATTGTTTTTGCCGGCGATTTGATTCCCACTACTGCCAATATAGGCTTAAAATGGATTGCCGCCTACGATCTTTTTCCCACCAAGGTTTTAAAGGAAAAAGCTCAATTCTTAAACGAAGCTGCAGAAAACAACTATACTCTGTTCTTTCAACACGATTTTTACAACGAATGCTGCAACTTAATCAAAACACCTAAAGGTATTACTGTAAATAAAACTTTTACACTAAGTGATTTATACAATTAATAGTTTTATTTGACAATTAACAGTTTAACAAGCACTTTCGTATCTTTTAATACCTTTGGCAAACTAACATAACTACAACAACGACCTTCTTCCTATTCAGACTTGCTAGCACATTACTAAATTGTTATATTGACGCATAGAATTTGATTTAAATGAAAAAAAAGAAGCGCAGAAAAAAATCCACGCTTCTTAGTAGCAATTCGAGTGTAGTATAAATTAGACAATTATTGTTTTGGGATAAACGAATTGCTAAAAAAGTCTTGAGGCAACAGTCGAAGAGGAACTATATCCCCATCTTTAAATTGAGACAGGTCAATTCCATAACCATTTGCATTGGTATTAATACGTACAATCTTAAAAGTGGTACGCCGATTAGCTTGATGTTCTTCCTCTCTACACTCCACATCATCAGCACATTTGTTTACCAGTTGTGATTCGCCATATCCTTTTGCCGAGATTCTATAGGGAGCAATTCCCTGCAACACAAGATAACGAACGGCTGATTCGGCTCGCCTCTGCGATAAGTTCATATTGTACTCTTTTGAGGCTCTGCTATCAGTATGCGAACCAAGTTCCACATCGATAGGATATGTTTTAAGCAACTTCACCAATCTGTCAAGAGGAGGCTCCGCATCTTTTCTGATTTCTGCACGATCTAAATCATAATAAATATCCTCAATTTTAAACTCCTGATTAAGCGCATACTTCTGCAGTAACAAATCACGAGGAACAGCTATCTTCTTAACTGTTTCCGGCACATCGGTTCTAAAAGGTGTAAGATCATAAAAATAATTGTTTTTCATGGCTTTGGCCATATACATCTTGTTATGCTTAACAGGTGTTGAGAAATATCCATTTTTATCGGTTTTTAATATTTTCACCATTTGAGTTTCGGTATCTAATACAAATACCGTTGCATTATTCAAAGGAGCCTTATTCGTGTAATCTTTTACATACCCATCAGCTATTAACTGCGGAGCAGCAGGTACTACAGCTGCAACGACAGTATTCTGCCTTGGCTGTTGTTTCAGCATCTTAAAAAGATAAATATCATCAGAACCTTTACCTTTTGGACGGTTCGATGCAAATGCTCCGGTTTTTGTTGCAGCATCTAAGGTAATGGAAAAATCGTCGTAAGAGCTGTTTATCGGACGCTTTAAGTTCTGCACCTTGCCCCATTTGTTGTTCTCTTTTTTCACCACAAACAGGTCTAAACCTCCATAGCCTAAATGTCCGTCGGAAGCAAAATAAAGGGTATTACTGTCTAACCAAAAAGGAAATACTTCGTTTCCGAAAGTATTGATATTATCCCCCAAACTAACAGGCTCGTCCCATGTTTTTTCCTCTTTGTTCCACTGCGATAGATACAGATCGCTTCCTCCTCTTCCATTAGGTTTATCCGAAGAGAAAATTACACTATTTCCATCGGGTGACAGAGTTGCATGTCCGGTAGAGTATTCAGAGTTGTTGTATGGAAAAGCTTTCCATCTTATTCTGTCTCTGGAATTCAGTTCACCATAAAACAACTGTAAACAATGGGTCTGATAATTGGCTGAATCGCGTTTTATCCATTTTTTGTTGGTACGAGTAATAAAAATCTTTTTACCATTTTTTGAGAATGTTATGGGACCATCGTGATAATAGGTATTAAACCCTTTCTTTTTAACGTTAGGAATACCAAATCCATACCAATATTCTCCTGTTACATTCGATTTTGCACCATAAACATCTAAATATCCAAAGCGTGTCCATTGATATTTATTATCATTCATATAATCGATATGTCTATCGGAAGTAAACCAGATATCACCCATGGAAAAGACTGGAGCGAAATCGGAATAGATACTATTTATATTTTCGGCATTTTTTATTTTTGCCGATGCCGGCAGGTTCTCCCATTTTACGATATCATGGCAAAATTGTCGGTAAATTTCGGCCTTCTTATCATCAGGTTTCTGCTCCAGATATTGAGAAAAGTAATTCTCTGCTTCGCGGTATTCTCCAACAGTACGCAACATTGTTGCCAATTGATACAAGTTATCTGCATCACTATTTTTATGCGTAACAGCCTGTCTATACCATTTTATTGCCTGCTGATATTTACTTGTTTTTTGATAACACTTAGCCAATTTAACTACTGCATCATAGCGGGTTTTGTTATTGTCATGCCGCACTTCTTTTTCAAAAAGCGGAATTGCCTCACTGTATCGGAACTCGGTAAAGAGTTTGTTGGCTTTCCGCATTTGTGCCACCGCCGATATTTGCAGAAATACTAATAATAATAAAATATATTTTTTCATCTTGTTATTAATTTTTATTTGGATATATTTAACAATTGGTGATTAACAATTATCACATTATTAAAAATATCTTGATGTTTTCATTCTGTTTTTAAACAAGTTAATATTGTACGACAATCGAAATTCATGTGAGCCAACATTATGGACTCTTAAATCGTTAAAATAGTAATCATAAGAATATCCCAAAGTTAATCTTCTGTTTAACTTTAACTCCACTAATCCGGTAACGGCACTAAGGGTTCTGTACGATGCTCCTATTGTCAGCAAATCATTAAAGATAAAGCTGGCATTAAAATCGAACTGAACGGGAGCATGCGGTACAAATTTCATCAACATTCCCGGACGGAAAACTATATTATTCTGCAAGGGAAGAACATATCCTCCCAACACATAAAAATGCCGGGCCAGTTTATTGATACTATTGTTATCTACTTCATACCCATTTTCCAATAACTGTGTTGATGATATCCCCAAACAAAAACGGTCTGTTTGATAGTAAATACCAAGGTTTACATCAGGTTTCCATTGGGTTTCTTTTGTTCCCTGCAATACAGGATCAGTCTGTTCCAGATTCATTTTGCTTCTGTCAAAATTATAGTGTTTTACACCAGCCTGTAATCCAAAGGCAAGAAAACCCCTTTCAAAGAAAATTCGATAGGCATAATTCAGCATAAATGTATTATTTACCGTAGGACCTATCTCATCGCGATACATATAAAATCCAATACCTACTTTACGGTTTCTTGATGCTGCATGTGCACTAAATGTTGAAGTATTGGGAGCTCCTTCAATATCTACCCATTGTATGCGGTGTAGTAATGTTAAACTTAAATCGTCTCTACTTCCTGCATATCCGGCATTTACCAATAACTTGTTATAGGTATATTGTGTAAACAAAGCATCCTGCTGTGCCCATGACTTTACACTTACAAATAACAATAGTAGTAATAATATTCGTTTCATTTGTTTGTATTTTTAGTTGGAATCGGGAAACCGAAAGCGGAAATTAATTAACCGCTTTCAGTCTTCGATATTCCGTTTCTTTTTATTTAATTATTTAACTGTTTTATTACTCCTTAATCAACTGTACCCAGCCAGCATGTTTCTTTACACCATCTATTTTGATAATGTAGAAATAAGTTCCATCCGGAAGGTATTTACCATTACGATTCTTACCTGTCCAACGTACAGATTGATTGTCATATCCTTTAAATTCGCGAAGTTTATCTCCCCAGCGATTATACAAAATAATCTCATTATTCGGGAATCTTTCAATTCCTCTTATTTTCCAGAAATCATTTTTACCATCACCGTTCGGAGTTAAACCATTGTAAATATCCAACATATTGTCGGCTGTTTTCTCCACTCTTATCAGGATATCGGTAAATGCTTTACATCCTGTATCTATATCGGTTACTTCAACACTGAATGTTGTTGTTGCCGATAACGGACGTGTAATAGCTTCAGGCAGATTATTGTTAGGGAATAGGTTATCAGGAGTCCAGTTATAGACATAATTACCCGAGCCATTCTCCACATCAACTACCATTAGAGCTGTTCTGCCCACCAATACGGTATCCACAGGAATTGTTTTCAACTTCAATGCTCTGCGATAAGTAATAACCATTCTATCGGTTACCGATACATCGGCACAAGCACCTGCTCCTTTAGCTGTAACGGTCAACATTACCAAACCGGCTTCATCCTTTCCAGGATTATAGGTTGGATTCATTGTTTCCATATCCGTTAAGTTTCCATCTCCATTGTGAGTCCACTGTACCGATTGATAGTTTACACCATCGGCATCGAGAACGGTATGTGCCTTACCCGAACAAATAGTAACATCGTCACCTGCAAATATGGTAGTAGCCGGTTCAACCGAAAGGACCATACTATTAGTAGATTTTGTACAAGGTAAATCACCTTCTGCCGAAATAGTTAATATTACCTGTCCCGACTGTAGATCCGATTCACTTGGCGTATAGATAGCATTCAACTTTTTAACATCATCAAATGTTCCTGTTCCCGATGTAGTCCAAGTTACATTACTTAAGTTCGATGTTCCCTGCAATTGGTAAGGAGCTGTTCCACAGTTGGCATCATCGGCTCCGGCATTCACAATTGCATTTTCATGATAAGTTAATGTTTTCACTGCATTATCATCGGCACAAGCTCCAACACCAACCACATTTAAGGTTAAATGTACCTCTCCTATCTCATATGGAGCAGGAGTATAAGTAGGATACAGGGTAGTTGCATTGCTTAATGTTCCTCTACCGTCGTGTGTCCAATTCAAACTTCCGTGGTTAACAGCATCAGCATCTAATACCTGGAATTCCTGTCCCTGGCATAAATCCACATCTTTACCTGCATTAACACCAACACCCTGACGGATAATTAACACCATAAAGTCGGCTTGAGTTCCACAAGGGTTCTTTCCGGTTAGGGTTAATACCACCTGACCATCTTCCCGGTCGGTTGCACTTGGCGTATAGATTGCAGTAAGGCTTGTTGCATCGTCGAACGTACCTGTACCAGATGTACTCCAAACCACATCAGAGGTAAACTCTGCTGTTCCTTGTAATGTATAATCGTTTCCACCGCAGATAGAAGCATCTACTCCGGCATTCACAATTACTCTATCGGTAAAGTTCAATACCATACTTGATGTAGCAGTACCACAAGCTCCCTTACCTTTTAATGTCATGGTTAAGGTAACACTTCCGCCTGCTAAATCAGCTTCACTTGGTATATATCTCGGATTTTGGGTCTTATTATTATCAAAAATTCCTGTTCCCGAAGTTGTCCAAGTTAAATCAGTATAGTGTTTAGCTGTTGCTGCTGTTAAGATGTAATCGTCATCTTTACAAATAACGGCATCAACACCGGCAAAGGCTTCGGCAGCCTGCCAAATCTCTAACACCACCATATCACTAATTACCTGTTCTCCTGATACTGCTGATAATATCAACTGTACCTGTCCGGTAGCAATATCACCTTCACTTGGAGTATATACGGCATTCAGCTTTGTTGCATCATCAAAAGTACCGGTTCCGTTAGTTGTCCATTTTACGCTATCGTAATTGGCAGCAATACCTTGCAAGGTATAACTTCCATCACTAGTACACATTTCTGCATCAGCTCCCGCATTAACAGTCAATTCCGATGTAAATGGAATAGTCAGCGTTGCTATATTTGCAGAGACTAAACCTTCGTTATCTACCACCTGGTAGCTGATAACTGCATCTCCGGCGCCATCAACAGGGTCAATCTCAACTTTGTAAAGTGGTTGTCCGTCTGCTGTGGTTGGAATATCAATTCCACCT
>PDWJ01001891.1_pt1 | contig 33956 bp, 38 predicted proteins | sample 1430881 | NCBI WGS metagenome assembly PDWJ01 (sample SAMN01162460, study PRJNA174530) | Oral metagenome, whole genome shotgun sequencing project. | biome: Marine environment; feature: Marine mammal; material: Swab sample of the gingival sulcus; isolation source: swab sample of gingival sulcus...
AACAGGTATCAAGGTCTTGTGGGGATTTTTTTTTATCTTTATAAACAATAACATAGAGGCGAAACTCACAAATTAAGTTAAGTTTTGGCTCGTTTGGAGAGTTTTTCCTTGTGTTTTTTATCTGTTTTTATCTACAAGATGTGGTAATGAGGCGCTTTGAATCGGTTAAACTAGCGCCATCTCTTACTTCTAATGATAAACAACCATGCCGCAACTTGATATATGCCAACTTGGCGTTACCCTTGGGCAGCAGAGCATTCTGCGCAATATCAGCCTTGGCTTGGAGGCGGGGCAAATTGGCTGTTTGCTCGGCCCCAGTGGCTGTGGCAAGACGACCTTGCTGCGCAGCATTGCCGGCTTTGAGCCGGTCAGCAGTGGCCGCATTACCCTGCAGGGGCAAACGGTAAGCCAGCGCCAGCGCAGCGTTGCCGTGGAGCAGCGCAATGTCGGCATGGTGTTTCAGGACTTCGCCCTGTTCCCCCACCTGAGCGTGGCCGACAATATCGCCTTTGGCCTGAACAAACTCAGCAAGCCGCAGCGCCGTGCGCGTGTGGATGAGCTGCTGGCGCTGACCGAGCTGACCCACCGCGCCACAGCCTATCCGCATCAGCTCTCCGGCGGGCAGCAGCAGCGCGTGGCGTTGGCTCGTGCCCTCGCGCCCAGGCCGGCGATTTTGCTCCTGGATGAGCCCTTTTCCAGCATAGACAATGAGCTGCGCGAGCAACTGGCGCGCAAGGTGCGCGACATTCTGAAAGCGGAGCAGGTCACGGCCATTCTCGTCACCCACGACCAGCCCGAAGCCTTTGCCATGGCCGATATTATCGGCGTGATCCATCAGGGCGAGCTGGCGCAGTGGGACAGCGCCTATCAGCTCTACCATCAGCCCGCCACGCCCTTTGTGGCCGACTTTATTGGCGAGGGTCGTTTGGTTGATGCCACGGTGATTGGCTCGCACCAGCTGGAAACCGCGTTTGGCACACTGACCGACATCGCGCAAGATTTTACCGCCGCCCAGGGGCAGCCGCTGCAAGTGCTCATGCGCCCCGATGATATCGTTCACGATGACAACAGTCCCTTGCAAGCTGTGGTGAAAGAGAAATACTTTCGCGGTGCCGACTTTCTCTATCAGGTCGAACTGCATGGCGTGCCGCTGCTCTGCCACGCTTCCAGCCACCATGACCACGCCCTGGGCGAAGCCATCGGTATCCGCCTGCAGCTGGATCATTTGGTTACGTTTGCAAGCGCGTGATTAGGGGGGCTGTTTTGCACTGCACTGCACTTGATTAAGTCTCGTGCCGCACTCCCCCTCACCCCGGCCCTCTCGCCTCTGGCATCCTGCTTCGGTCTACCTCCTGCATCCATGCAGTCGTCCCAAAGGGAGAGGGAGCGTTCGTGCTGTGTTTGGGCTAGTTGGTATGCGGTTAGTCCTCTCTGGCTTCCGCTCCTGCTTATGCTTGGGTCTACCTCCTGCATCTGACCCACAGGGATGTGGGGAATGCCGCAAGAATGCACGGAGCAAGTGCGGCCATGCAGTCGTCCCAAAGGGACACTTTCAAGGATGAAAGTGGGTAGCGTGAGCAGGAGCGGAAGCCAGAGGGAGCATATCTGTGCTGTGTTTGAGTTGGCTGGTATGCGGATAGTCTGGGCTGGCAGCTCAGTCGGTAACGCGTTCGGTGAAGGGTGGCTCGCTGGTGGTCAGGGTGATTTCTTTTTTGTAGGTTGTGATGACATAGTGACCCTGTTGCCCCGGCGTGATAGCGACGATATCGTCGAGGTTTTCATCGTCCGGTTCGTCGAGCAGGTTGTTTTCCTGATAGCTCTGGATGTCGGTGAAGACGATGCGGGTGTGGGGCGCGGGGTTTTTCGGGTCTTTTACGCATTCGATAATCAGGGCGCGATCGTCTATATCGTAGATAAAGGTGTGAATGTAGGGCGAGCAGGCGCCGAGCAGGTCTTGGGCGATTTCCATGGGCAGGTCTTTGGCTAAAAGTGGGGATGATAGCGGCAGCGGGGGGTGGCGTTGCCACTCCCCCGCTGATGCTGTGGCTATTGGCTAATCGGCAGCAGGGTGATTTCTACCCGGCGGTTTTGCTCGCGGCCTGCCGGGGTGCTGTTGTCGGCAATTGGGCGGCTCTCGCCAAAGCCGATAATTTCAAAGCGCTCCGGCAGTACCTTTTGCGATTTCAGGTAATCGGCTACGGCGCGGGCGCGCTTTTCCGAGAGCACTTGATTACTTTGCTCCGAACCGGTGCTGTCAGTATGGCCGGAAACGGCAATCAGGGTTTTGTTAAATTCATCGACGACGATGGCTACCGAGTCCAGCACCTGGTGGAAGCTGGCATTGATGGCGGCGCTGCCGGTGGCAAAGGTGATATTGCCGGGCATAATCAGATTGATATTGTCGCCATCGCGTACCACGCTGACGCCCGTGCCTTGCAGTTTTTCGCGCAGCTTGCGCTCCTGGTGATCCATATACGCGCCTACGCCACCGCCTATGATGGCGCCACCGGCGGCGGCTTCAAGAATCCGCTCGCGGCGCTTGTCGCTGCTGGCGTTTTTGTTGTCGAGATAGGCGACTACGGCGGCAACGCCTGCGCCAATCGCTGCGCCCTTGGTGGCGCTGCTGGTTTTCCTCTCGCCAGTATAGGCATCATAAGTGGCGCATGCGGACAGGCTGAGCGCGGCGCAGGCCGCAGTGGTGAGGAGTATTTTTTTCATCTGTTGAGTCCTGTGACGGCTTGTGTCGGACTGGCTATCCTAGCAGATAGTGCGGCAGATAGTACAAGCGCATTGTGAATGCGCGCCGAGATAAACGCGCCCGGGCGGGGCGGGGAATCAGTAGGTTGGCGTTCAGGCGCTGATCTGTGCTTGCCGGGCTTCGGAGGCCATTTCATCGGCCAGCATGCCGGCGGCGATAAAGTCGATAAACTGGTCGAGCACTTCTTCCTGGCTGGCGTTGCCGAGATCGCCATAGAAGGTGTTGTGCATGTATTCCAGGTCGGCCAGGCCGTGAATCGCGCTAATCCAGCTGAAGATGATCTGTCGGCGCAGGCGCACGCGGTCAACATGGGGCAGGGCAGTGGCCATCAGTTCATCCAGCACGGTAAACGCCTGACCGTGGTGCTTGTTAATCAGTGTCTGCAGCTGCGGGTCGGCTTCTACCGCCAGGCGGGCGTAGAACTTGATGGCGTGGGGGCCAAAGCTCGTTGTTCTGAACAATTCGACATAGGGACGGTAAAAGACATTCAAAATATCGCGCGCCCCGGCATCGCCGCTGTTGACGCGGTCTTGCAGCTCGGCAATCTGGCCTTCGCGCAGTTCGCGGATTTTTTCATTGAGATAGACAATCAGCGCTTCGAGCAGCCCCAGCTTGTTGCCAAAGTGGTAGTGCGCGGCGCCGGAGTTTTTCGTCCCGGCGAGTACATTGATATTGCGCATGGAGACGCCGTGGATACCCTGCTCGGCAAACAGCTCCAGCGCGGCGAGGATAAGGCGTTCTTTAATGTCGAGTGATTGATCCATAGTTATCTCGGCGTTGCTTAAATTTTAGATTGCGGCCAGTCTGCCGTGAAAAACTGGAGTAAAAAAACTAATTCCCCGGCGGGCAGGTTTGGGAAATGCCCCTGCGGTGGTGTAACCTAGCCGCCTGATTTTGGCGCGGCTTTACCCCGCGCCCATCGATTCAAAGCGATTTAAGGGGAATTTACGATGGCAAATCCACAAAATACGGCAGGCCTGCGCGGCCAGGTGGCGGGCAAAACCGCGCTGTCCGCGGTTGGCGTGTCCGGTTCTGGCCTGACCTATCGCGGCTACGATGTTAAAGACCTGGCAGCGCACTGCCAGTTTGAAGAGGTGGCGTATCTAATTCTCAAGGGCAAGCTGCCCAATCAGACCGAGCTGGATGCCTACAAGGCTCATCTAAAAACCCTGCGCGATTTGCCGCAGGCGCTCAAGGAGGTGCTGGAGCGCATCCCCGCCGCTGCCCACCCCATGGATGTGATGCGCACCGGCTGCTCGATGCTCGGCAATCTGGAGGCCGAGGACAACCGCGAGGTTGGCGTATTCCCCGATCAGGCGGAAAAAATTGACCGCATGTTGGCGACCTTTCCGGGGATTATCTGCTACTGGTATCGCTACAGCCACGATGGCGTGCGCATCGACACGGCCACCGATGACGACACCATTGGCGGGCAGTTCTTGCACCTGCTGCACGGCAAAAAGCCCAAGGCGCTGCACGAGCAGGTGATGAATGTCTCGCTGATACTCTACGCCGAGCACGAGTTTAACGCCTCGACCTTTACCGCGCGGGTCTGCGCCTCGACCCTGTCGGATATTCACTCCTGCATTACCGGCGCAATTGGCTCGCTGCGCGGGCCGCTGCACGGCGGTGCCAATGAAGCGGCAATGGCCTTGATTGAAAACCTGCGCGACCCCGAGCACGCCGAGGCCACTCTGCTCGATATGCTCGCGCGCAAGGACAAGATTATGGGCTTCGGTCACGCCATTTACCGCGAATCCGACCCGCGCAACGACATTATCAAGGGCTGGGCAGAAAAGCTCGCCGCCGATGTTGGCGATACGGTGCTGTACCCCGTCTCGGTGCGCTGCGAGGAAGTGATGTGGCGCGAGAAAAAACTGTTCTGCAATGCGGATTTCTTCCACGCCTCGGCGTATCACTTTATGGGCATTCCTACCCCGCTGTTCACGCCGATTTTTGTTATCTCGCGCCTGACTGGCTGGGCGGGGCATGTGATGGAGCAGCGCGCCGACAACCGCATTATCCGCCCCTCGGCAGAGTACACCGGCGAGGCGATTCGCCCGGTGCCGCCGATCGAGCAACGCTAAAACCACACAATGCGGATAGTCTGCACAGACCCCTCTGGCAGACTATCCGCATAGCCGATCAAGGAAGCAGAACAAACCTGCTGTTAGATTGTCCGGATCATATAAAGCATTGATTTCTCTCTCGCTCCAGCCCTTCCTTGGCGGCAGCTCCTTGCGCTGCCCTGCCTCGACTGATCTACAGGGATGTTGGGAATATCACAAGAGTGAAAGGGGGGGGGTTAATCAGAGATGTCTTAGGGAGCCTCTGAATAAGTCTGAGTGGAATTTTCGCTGAGGCAGAATTTGCTAATTCTCGGCTTTGGCTTCCTGCGTCGCCCTAACTCCCCCATCCTTGGGGTCGAAGGCGGAAAACGCCGGGATTAGCCAGCTATCGCCTACAGGACGTAGGCGAGGGGCGTGAGCACGAGCGGAAGCTTTTCCAAGTTTTCCAACGCAGAAGTAGCAAATTGTGACCAGCGAAAAACCGCTCACGACTTGTTCAGAGGTTCCTTAGAGGATGTCAAAACGCAGGCCAGCCTTCTCCGTCAGCCGCTCGATAAAGCGCTGGTCAAAGACGGTGGCGGTGGTCCAGAAGCCGCCGCCCTTTTGCCGGGGGACGTCAAAGGCCAGGCTGAGTCCGGCCTCGGCGAGCATTTTTGCGGTGGCGCCGTAGCCGGGGTCGCGGTCGCCGGTGACGCGGGTTTCTACTACGCCGCCCGAGTCGGTGGTACCGATAAAGCGGAAGTCGAAGCAGCCCTTGCGCCGGGCTTCCGGGCCGGGGCCTTCACCGGGCTTGGGCAGCAGGTAGTGCTCCATCAGGTAGCGGCTGGGCGGCAGGGCGGCACCGGCAAAAAAAGCGCCCAGTGTGGCGGCCAGGCCTGCTGCGCGGGCATAGCCCTTGATCCCCTTGCCCAGCAGCAGGGATTCGTCGTATTTAAAGTGCTCGCCGTAGGCGTTGTCCTGCAGGGCGTTGCTGCGGTGAACCACGCGGGTATTGATGCCGGCCATCACAAAAGCCCCCGCCCACTGTTTGGAGATGGGGTCAAACTCGGGGATGGTGACGTTGTGCTGGCGGGCGCTGTAGTGGTGGTTGGCCGGGCAAATCAAATAGGGGTTGGCGAGGTCTTTGCGCAGTGCCTGGCTCTTGCTGGCGGCCTTGATGACATTGACCATGCTCGCCATGGTGCCGCCAGAGATGCCGCCGCGCAGGGTTTTGATACGCAGGCGCACGGTGCTTGCGGGCTGGTGAAACAGGTGTTGTGCCTGTTGCTGCAAGTGCCACACGCCCATGTCCGAGGGAATCGAATCAAAGCCGCAGCTGTGCACAATGCGCGCGCCGCTTTTTTGTGCCTGACCCTGATAGCGGGTAATCATGCGCCGAATCCAGTGGACTTCGCCGGTCAGGTCGCAGTAGTCCGTGCCGCTGCTGACGCAGGCCTTGACCAGTGGCTCGCCGTACAGGGCGTAGGGGCCGACGGTCGAGATAACCACGCGGGTCTGCTCGCACAGGGCGAGCAAGCCGGCCTCATCGCTGGCATCGGCGATCAGCAGGGGCAGCTCGGCGGCGGCGCTGCCCAGGCGCTGGCGCACGACCTCCAGCTTGCTGCGCGAGCGCCCTGCCGCCGCCCATTTGACCTCGCCGTCAACGCCGTATTCATCGACCAGATACTGGCAGAGAATTTGCCCGACAAAGCTGCTGGCACCGAAGATAACAAGGTCGAACTGTGGCATGAGGAGGTCTCGCAATTAGTAGCGTGGCACTATAACTGATACATGGGGGCGGCGCTATCCGCGCGCGGCCGAGCGCGTGCTCAGCCAGTCTGCCGCGACTGCCCAGACCTGCGCTTGCGCCTTGGCGCCCATCACCACGCCCGCGTGGCCGCCGGGGGCGATAACAAATTCCTTGTCAGCCGAGGATACCAGCTCCAGGCTTTTGTGCGCGGCGCGCGGCGAGACCATGGTGTCGCTCTCCCCGGCAAAGGCGAGCATGGAACAGCGGATTTGTTCAAAGGCAGCGACCTTGTCGCCGATTTTTATGGCACCCTTGGAGAGGTCGTTATTGATCGCGAACTTGACCGTAAACTCCTGAATAATCGCGCCGGGGTAGTCGAGCATATTGTCCAGCACGGCGGCGGTGGTGGTGTGGGATTCGAGAAAGTCCCTGTCCCACAGGCGAATCAGCAAATCCCAGTAGCTCATAATGCTGCCCACGGGGTTGGTGAGCTTGAAGGCGATGGCGTTAATCCGCCCCGGAATGTGCAGCAAATGCGGGTTGAGCTTGTTGAGGCGAAAGCGGGTGTGCTTGCGAATCAGCTCGGCAGGCCCGCTCAGGGCGCTGATAATCCGCCCGGCCACACCGCTGGAGTGGCTGTCGATAGGGCTGGCGATGGTGATAATGTTGGTGATATTGCGATCCTGGGTCAGAGCGGTGTACATCAGGGCAAACAGCCCGCCCATACACCAGCCCATCAGGCTGAGCGCCTGGCTGTCGGCATGGATGCGGATATGCTGTAGCGCATCCCCGAGCATATCCTCGGCATAGTCCTTGATCCCCAGATGGGTGTGCTCGCGATTGGGCGACCCCCAGTCAATCAAATAGACCTGAAACCCGCGCGCGCAAAAATAGCGCACCAGAGAGCGCTGCGGCAGCAGGTCAAAAATAGTGCTGCTGGCCGCCAGCGGCGGCACGATAACCAGCGGAATCGCGTGCTGCTGTGTGGCGACGGGCAGCTCGCTGCCATCGTTCAGGGCAATGCTGGCTTCTTCCAGCGGCAGGTAGTGGCGCACACTCATCAGGCCGTTGCTGTAGATGCACTACCAGGGCGTGGAGTCTGATTTAATCAGGGTATCGCTGCGAAAGGCGCGGTCAAACGCATTATTGACCAGGCTGACAGCGCGCTGGTTGAGGCTTAGCCCTTGACGCAGGGCGCGTTTAAAAAGTCGGTTCATAGTGTTGATAGATTAAGATATTGCATGCAAAAGCGCATGATTAAAAAATAAGCCGAGTGTCTCGGGCGCTGTGTAATACTCGTACAAGCTCAATATCTTGCCCCTGTATGCGGTAATACAACACATAGCGACCCACAGGCAAGCTGCGCAGACCTTCGCCAAGTTCGGGGCGGCTTATTCCGGTTTCACCCCAGCCCAGCAGATTTTGCGCACTATTAATCAAGTGCTCCAGAAACCTGTCCGCATTTACGGGGCTGTCGTCAGCGATATAGTCCCAGATGTCGAGCAGATCATGGTTGGCCGTTGGGGAGATGATCAGCTGAGCCATTAACGCCTGGCTCGGCGCTGGCGAGCCTCGGATTTGATGGCTTGCAGATCTGCCGGGCGCCCCAGTCCCTGGTCAAGCTCGGCCAGACCCTCGGCAATGTCCTGGCGCAGCGCCTGCAACTTTACGGCTTTTAGTTCATCACGCTCTTCCAGTAGCCTGAGTGCTTCGCGAACCACTTCACTGACTGAGTGGTACAGGCCGGTATCGACTTTCTCCTTGATATAACTTTCAAGCTGGGGGGTGAGAGAGATATTCATGGTATCACCTTGTTGGTCTTTGCTCGGGGAGGCGGGTTAACAAATTATAGCAATAATTATCAATTATTGATGAAAACTTGCGATGTAGGCCACATAGCATGTTCTCTGTGCGGGGCAGAGCGGGGCTGCTGTTATAATCACAGCCCATGAATAAAAATGAAAAGTTTAATCAACGCTTTGGCGGGATTGTCCGCTTGTATGGCGTGGCCGGTGCCGAGGCCTTGTGCCGGGCGCATGTGTGCGTGATCGGCATTGGCGGGGTGGGCAGCTGGGCGGCGGAGGCGCTGGTGCGCTCGGGGGTGGGGGAGATTACCCTGATTGACCTCGACGACGTGTGCATCAGCAATACCAACCGCCAGCTGCATGCTTTGAGCGACAGTATTGGCCAGTCCAAGGTGGTGGTGATGCAGCAGCGGCTGTTGGCTATCAACCCCGAGTGTCGGGTGCATGTGATTGAGGATTTTATTGACGAGGACAATATCCCCCGCTATCTCACCCCGGCGCTGGACTATGTGCTGGATGCGATTGACAGTGCGGGCAACAAGGCGCGGCTGATTGCCCACTGCAAGCGGCACAAAATTCCGGTGATTACCACCGGCGCGGCGGGCGGGCAGAGTGACCCCACGCAGATTGCCGTGGCGGATTTGAGCAAGACCAGCAACGACCCGCTGGCGGCCAAGGTGCGCAACACCCTGCGCCGGCACTACGGCTTTAGCCGCAACACCCGGCGCAGTTTTGGCGTGCCCTGCGTGTACTCCACCGAGCAGCTGCGCTACCCCCAGCCCGACGGCACGGTCTGCGGCAATAAAACCACCCAGCAGGCGGGCGTGCGTTTGGACTGTGCGGGCGGCTTTGGTGCGGCGACCATGGTGACCGGCGTATTCGGCATGGTCGCCGCCGCCAGAGTGGTGGAAAAGCTGGTGGCGCGGGCAGAGCGGCAGGCGTAGCGGGCTGCCTGGCTGGATTGAGTTACTTCTTGCTGATTTTATCCAGATAACCCATCGCAAAGGCGGAGGCGACAAAGGTCATGTGGATGACGACATAGACCAGCAGGCGCTCGTTGCTGGCGCTGGTGTCGTCGGGTTGGATGGACATGAAAATGCGCAGCAAGTGGATGGAGGAGATGGCGACGATGGAGGCGGCGACCTTGTTTTTCAGGGAGTTGGCATCCATCGTGCCCATCCAGCTGGGCTTGTCGTCGTCGCTGACTTCCACATCCAGCTTGGAGACGAAGTTTTCATAGCCGCTGAACATGACCATCACAATCAGGCCGCCGACCAGCGCCATATCAATCAGGGACAGCACCACCAGCACCAGATTGCTCTCGGAGATGTCGAGAATATTGGGTGCGACGTGAATCAGCTCGCCAAAAAACTTTACCCCCAGGAACAGCAGGGCGACACTGAGCCCCAGATAGATGGGTGCCAGCAACCAGCGGCTGGAGTACATGACGTTTTCGAGGATGCGTTCAATCATGGCGGGAAATATAAGGCTTATTGCGGCGTTTGCAAGGGCGAGCTCAACAGGTCGAGGGCAATTTTGTGGATGCCCTGCACAATTGCCCGCAGGCCGTTGCCACGGCTGGGGCTGAGGTATTGTTGCAAGCCCAGTGATTCGATAATCCCGGCGAAGTCGGTATCCAGAATTTCACGTGGGGTTTTGTGGTTGTAAATGTCCAGCACCAGCAGGAGCAGGCCGCGAATAATCCCGGCATCGCTGTCGGCGCTCGCCATGCGGCCAGGCTGTGGGGAGACGCACGGCGGTATCTGCGCTGGCTTTGCCGAGCAGCATCAGCTTGCGGTAGCGCGCCTGATGGCTGGGCTGTGCTTGCAGCAGCGCCAGCGGGCCGGGCGCTGCGTGTGCCGAGCTGTGCATTGAGTCTGGCGCGGCGCTGTCGGCCTGCAGTAGCTCGCGCAGGGCGCGCACCAGCACATCAATCTCGGCGTGGCTGTTGTAGGCGGCGAGGGAGATGCGCAGCGTGCCGTCAATGCCGAGGGCTTGCATCAGCGGCATGGCGCAGTGGTGGCCGCTGCGCAGGGCGATGCCCTGTTGATCCAGGGCGCTGGCGATATCGTGCGGGTGGTGGCCGCTGATGCGCAGGGAGATAATGGCAGTCTTGTTGGCGACATCGCCGACAATACGCAGACCGGGGATGTCGCGCAGCCGGGCGCTGGCGTAGTCGTGCAGTTGCGCCTCGTGCTGCTGCGCCTGGCCGAGCTGCGTCTGCACAAACTCGATGGCCGCAGCGAGGCCGATGGCCTCGGCAATCGCCGGGGTGCCGGCCTCGAACTTGAACGGCGCTGGCTGAAAGCGGCTGCCGGCAAAGCTGACCTGCTCAATCATCTCGCCACCGCCCTGCCACGGCGGCATGGCCTCCAACAGTTCCCGCTTGCCATACAGCACGCCAATGCCGGTGGGGGCAAACAGCTTGTGCCCGGAGAAGACATAAAAATCGCAGTCGAGCTGCTGCACATCGACGGGCAAATGCGCCACGGCCTGCGCGCCGTCCACCAGCACTTTTGCGCCCACGGCCTGCGCCCGGGCAATCAGCTCGGCGACCGGGTTGATAATGCCGAGGGCGTTGGAGACGTGGCAGACGCCGAGCAGTTTGGTCTTGTGGCTGAGCAGCGCGGGCAGCTGCGCCATGTCCAGCTCTCCACTGGGCTGTAGCGGCAGTACCTTGATGGTAAAGCCCAGCTCGCCGGCCAGCAGTTGCCAGGGGACGATATTGGCGTGGTGCTCCTGTGCGCTCAGCAGTATCTCGTCGCCAGCGCGCAAGTTGGCGCGCCCCCAGCTCTGCGCCACCAGATTGATAGCCTCGGTGGCGCCGCGCGTCCAGATGATGCTCTCCAGACTATCCGCATGGAGAAATTGCTGCACCGTGGCGCGGGCGGCCTCAAACTGCGCTGTGGCGCGGGCGCTGAGGGCGTGGCTGGCGCGGTGGACATTGGCGTTCTGCGCGCAGTAGTAGCGCTGCATGGCATCGAGCACGGCCTGCGGCTTGTGCGTGGTCGCGGCGTTGTCCAGATACACCAGTGGCTGGCCGTGTACCGATTGTTGCAGAATCGGAAACTGGGCGCGCAGGCGCTGGAGGTCGAAGGGCTGGCTCATACGGCTTGCGGCACTGGCCGCTCAGACGGGCTGCGCGGTAAAGCGCATCGACAGGTCGATGGACTGCACGTCCTTGGTCAAGCAGCCCAGCGAGATATAGTCCACCCCGGTGGCCGCCACCGCTGGCAGGTTGGCCAGGGTGATGCCGCCGGAGGCTTCGTACTCCACCCCTGCGGGCTTGTCCTGCACGGCTTTGCTCATATCGGCGCAGCTAAAGTTGTCGAGCATAATGCGGTCGGGCTTGGCGGCGTTGGCCTCGGCCAGCTCGGCGAAGTTTTCGACTTCGATTTCCAGCAGCAGCGCGGGGTCTTGCTGGCGCGCGGCGGCAATTGCGGCGCTGATGCTGCCAGCGGCGGCAATGTGGTTTTCCTTGATCAGAAAGGCATCGAACAGGCCGATGCGGTGGTTGTAGCCACCGCCGCAGGCGACGGCGTACTTTTGCGCCAGGCGCAGGCCGGGAATGGTTTTGCGGGTGTCGAGCAGCTTCACCTGGGTGTCGGCAACGGCGGCTACATAGCGCGCCACGGTGGTGGCGGTGCCGGACAGGGTTTGCAGAAAGTTCAGGGCGCAGCGCTCGGCGGTGAGCAGGCTGCGGCTGTTGCCGTGCAGCTCGCACAGCAGACTATCCGCATTCACCTGCTCGCCATCCTGCACATGCCAGATAATGCGGATAGTCTTATCGACCTGCTTGAACACGGCCTCGGCATAGGGGATGCCGGCAATGGTCGCCGCCTCGCGGCAGATAATGCGCGCGCTGGATTGCTGGCTGGCGGGCATCAGCCGGGCGCTGACATCGCCATCGCGCACATCTTCTTGCAGGGCGAGGGCAACGCGGCTGTGGAGGTCATCGGGTGCGGGAATCATGGGCTTTGGCTTCAGGCTGTGCGCTGTCGGCGCTGGTAGTCGCGGGTCAGTTTAAACACCACGGGGCTTAACAGGGTCAGGGCAATCAGGTTGGGGAAGACCATCAGGCCGTTGAGGATATCGGCCAGCGTCCAGACCAGGTTTTGCTTCTGGTAAGCGCCGAGGGGAATCACCACCACCCAGGCGATGCGGTAGGGGATAATCGCGCGTGCGCCGAGCAGAAATTCAATGCAGCGCTCGCCGTAGTAGCTCCAGCCAATCAGGGTGGTAAAGGCGAAGATGGCGAGGCCGAAGGTGACGATATAATCGCCGCCGGGCATGCCCGCGGCAAAGGCGCTGGCAGAGAGCACCGCACCGCTGTCGCCACTGCTCCAGACGCCGCTGACGATAATCACCAGCGCGGTCATGGAGCAGACAATAATCGTGTCGATAAATGTGCCGAGCATGGCGATGCTGGCCTGCTGCACGGGGTCGCTGGTTTGCGCGGCGGCGTGGGCAATGGGCGCGCTGCCCATACCGGATTCGTTGGAAAACACGCCGCGGGCAATGCCCATCTGCACGGCTTTTTGAATGGCCGCGCCGGCAAAGCCGCCCGCTGCCGCCGTGCCATTGAATGCGCCGTCAATAATCAGGGCAAAGGCCGCTGGCAGCCTATCCGCATTCAGCAGCAAAATCAGCACTGCACCGCCGATATAGCACAGCGCCATCAGCGGCACGAGCTTGGCGGCCACCGCGCCAATGCGGCGAATGCCGCCGAGTATCACGCTGCCAACCAGCGCGGCAATGGCGATGCCGATACCCAGGCGCAGGGTGCTGTTGTGCAGGTCGCCGAGCTGGAAGGTGTTGATAAGCGCGTTGGTGACTTCATTGGCCTGCACGGCGTTGCCGATGCCAAAGGCGGTTACCGCGGCACACACGGCGAACAGCACCGCCAGCCAGCCCCAGCCTTTGCCGAGGCCGTTTTTGATGTAGTACATGGGGCCGCCGACATACTGGCCGAGGGCGTTCTCCTCGCGAAAGTGGACGCCGAGCAAGCACTCGGCGTACTTGGTCGCCATGCCCATCAGCGCGGTAATCCACATCCAAAATATCGCCCCGGGGCCGCCCAGGGCAATCGCCCCGGCGACCCCGGCGATATTCCCCGTGCCGACGGTGGAGGACAGTGCGGTCATCAGCGATTGAAAGGGGGTGATATCGCCCGCTGCGTTGCTCTTGCGCCCCCGCCAGAGCAGGGCGAGGGAGCGCGGAATCCAGCGCAGGCTGATACCCCTCAGGCCAATGCTCAAATACACGCCAAGGCCGAGCAGGAACAGCAGCAGATAAGGACTCCAGACAATAGAGGAAACGCAGCCCGCATAATCAGCTATTGAGCTGGCTCGGTTAAGGCAGTCGCTAACGCTATTGGCGTGGTCGGTAAAGATCGCGGTCAGTGCAGTCATGGGGCCAGTAAAAATTCCAGCAGCGCCTTCTGCGCGTGCAAGCGGTTTTCGGCTTCGTTCCAGACGGCGCTTTGTGGGCCGTCGATTACCTCGGCGCTGACTTCCTCGCCGCGGTGGGCGGGCAGGCAGTGCATAAATATCGAGTCTTTGTCAGCAACACTCATCAACCGGCTATCAACCTGGTAGTCGGCAAAGGCGGCTTCGCGCTGCTTTTGTTCTTCTTCCTGCCCCATGCTCGCCCAGACATCGGTAACGATAAGGTCTACGTCCTTGCAAGCTGCCTCCGGGTCGCGGATAAGGCGCGCGCTATCACCTGCGGCTGCGAGGATATCCGCATTCGGCTCATAGCCCTGCGGACAGGTGATATTGAGCTGAAAACCAAACTGGCGCGCGGCGTTGATATAGGAGTGACACATATTGTTGCCGTCGCCGACCCAGGTCACGCTGGCACCCTTGATGCTGCCGCGGGCTTCGATATAGGTCTGCATATCGGCGAGCAGCTGGCAGGGGTGGTAGTCGTCGGTCAGGGCGTTAATCACCGGCACGCTGGAATAGGCCGCCAGGCGCTCGACCATCCCGTGCTCAAAGGTGCGAATCATAATCCCGTCCAGCATGCTGGACAGCACGCGGGCGGTGTCTTCGACCGGCTCGCCACGGCCAATCTGCGAATCATTGGATGACAGGAAAATTGCATGGCCGCCGAACTGCGCCATGCCCGCCTCAAAGCTGATGCGGGTGCGGGTGGAGGATTTTTCAAAAATCATCCCCAGCACCTTGTTCTGCAAGGGGGCAAAAATCTCGCCCCGGTGCTGTATGGCTTTTAGTTCAATCGCGCGTTGCATCAGCCCGTCCAGTTCGGCGGGGCTGAAATCCATCAGGGTAAGAAAGTGGCGTGGCTTGCTCATGTCGTTCTACTTTAGAAAATCTTTAATCAATGTGGATAGGCTGGAAACCAGCCGTTCCACTTGTTCATGGTTAATAATCAGCGGCGGCAGCAGGCGCACGGTGTTGCCGGCGGTGACGTTAATCAGCAGCTGTTTGTCCTTGAGTGCCAGGGCAACCAGCTCCGCGCAGGGGCGATCCAGCTCTATACCAATCATCAAACCTTGATGGCGGATGTTCACCACACCCGCCACGTTCGCCAGTGCTTGTGTAAAGCCTTGCACAATGGCGTTGCCCAGTGCATTGGCTTTGCGTGGTAGCTGTTCGGCCTCCATGGTGTCGAGCACCGCCAAGGCCGCTGCACAGGCCAGCGGATTGCCGCCAAAGGTCGTGCCGTGGCTGCCCGCTTGCAGAATATCTTTGGTCTTGTCGCTGCACAGGCTGGCACCAATCGGCACACCATTACCCAGCGCCTTGGCCAGGCTGAGGACATCGGGCTTGATGCCTTCATGCTGGAAGGCAAACCACTGTCCGGTGCGGCCAATCCCGGTCTGGATTTCATCCAGCATCAGCAGGGCATCGTGCTGGTCGCACAGCGCGCGCAGCTGTTTTAGATAGCCGGGTGTCGGCACATGCACGCCGCCTTCGCCCTGCACCGGCTCAACCAGGACTGCGGCAATCTCATCATGCTCGGCAAAGGCGCGGGCAACGGCCTCGGCGTTATCAAAGGGCACGCGGACAAAGCCCTCAACCAGCGGCGCAAAGCCCTCGTGAACCTTGGGGTTGCCCGTGGCGCTCAAGGTGGCCAGGGTTCTGCCGTGAAAGCTGTTGTCCATCACAATGATTTTCGGCAGCGCGTAGCCCTTGCTGTTGCCGTAGCGGCGGGCGATTTTGATGGCCGCTTCATTGGCCTCTGCCCCGGAGTTGCAGAAGAACACATTGTGCATGTCGCTCAGGGCGCAGAGCTTATCGGCCAGCTGCTCCTGTACCTCAATGCCGTACAGGTTGGAGGTGTGCAGCAGCTTGTCGGCCTGTTGTTTAATCGCGCTGGTCACGGCGGGGTGGGCGTGACCGAGGCTGCACACGGCAATTCCGCTCAGGGCATCCAGATAGCGCTGCCCATCGCCATCCCATAGCCAGGCGCCTTTACCGTGGGTAAAGCTGACCGGCAGGCGGGCATAGGTCGGCATGGTGTGTGACATGGTGTAAAAATTCCTGTGCTAAAAGTAAAAAGGCAGCACCCGGTGGGGTGCTGCCTAGCTGTTGTCTTGCTAGAAGGGAAAACTAGCAGTTTCGCCCTGTGCTGGCAAGCCGAACGCGGCAGGCCGTCAGGCAAAACGCTCTGCGGCGATCGTCCAGTCAACAATGTTCCACACTTCGTCCAGGTATTTGGGGCGGGCGTTGCGGTAGTCGATGTAATAGGCGTGCTCCCACACGTCAATCGTCAGCACGGGTTGCTGGCCGGCGGTCAGCGGGCAGCCCGCGTCATCGGTGTTGACGATTTCCAGAGTGCCATCGCTGTTCTTGACCAGCCACGTCCAGCCAGAGCCGAAGTTGCCCATGCCCTTGGCGATAAACTGCGCCTTGAACTCGGCAAACGAGCCAAAGGCGGCATTGATGGCATCAGCCAGTGCGCCCACAGGCTCGCCGCCACCATTGGGGCTAAAGCCGGTGAAGTAAAACGTGTGGTTCCAAATCTGTGCAGCTTGATTGAACATGCCGCCCGAGGATTTGAGGATAATCTCCTCCAGGCTCATGTTTTCAAACTCGGTGCCGGCAATCAGCTCGTTCAGCTTGCCAACATAGGCATTGTGGTGCTTGCCGTGGTGGTATTCCAGGGTCTCGGCAGAGAGGGTCGGTGCCAGCGCATCAAGCGCATAGGGTAGTTCAGGCAAGGTAAAGGCCATGGGGTTCTCCAGTATTGACTCAGGAAGCTCTGAGCCAGTCGCTATCGTTCAGTCGGGTGGCAAAAAATGCCGTTATTATGGAAGCTTCCGAACAAGCCCGCTCCAGGCTATCCGCATAGCTTAATCTATTGATTGCCTTTGGTGATTGCCTTTAATGCGGATAGTCTGGGGGCGGGCTTATTTAGAGCTTCTCGCTATAAATTGCGGCGGGATTGTATCGCTACAGCGGCGGCTGGGGCAAATGCGTATGCCGGGGGTGCGATTTAGCGTGGCTGTCGAATCAGTTTGATAACGCGCCAGGTGGGGCTGGCGGGGGAGATGGTGCCTATTTGCTCACTGCTGATGCTGGCGGGGTTGTCGCCGCGCAGTTGCAGGCTGCCGTCACTATTGCGACGGCTAACGCGTTTTACAATGTCGCCGTATTCAGGGTGGCGGGTGATGATCAGCTGCTCCGGCTTAAACCAGTGCTGCGGCCAGCGGCAGCACAGCACATAATCGCCAGCCAGCAAAAGGGGAGACATGCTGTCTCCCCTGATGCGTTTCAATGTAAGCAATGTTTTAGCCCGGCGCTTAGCCTAACTTGGGGTAAACCACATCTTCATTGGGGAAGTAAGGACACTTGGCGGTGTAAGTGTCAACGCCCTTGGTCTGCCAGAAAATCTCGGCAAACTGATTGACCAAGTTCAACAGCTCCAGTGAGATGTCGCGGTCAACGTGCTGGCGCGCCTTGGAACCCTGCAACATAATGCTGTGTACCAGCTCGTGAGTCTGCGGGAACTTCTCAAACTGCGGCGCTTTAAAGTAATCGCCCCAGATAACCCGCACCTCGTGCTTGACCGCCTCGGCGTGTTCTTCTTTTTGTGCGATCAGTCGGGCAAGCTTGTTGTGGTTGTTCAATGAGTCTTCAGCGCCGTCCAGCTCCAGTAGCTGGTCAACCAGGCGGATCACCGTCAGTGCGGCCAGTTGCGCAGTGGCTGGGTCGTAGATGCCGCAGGGTACGTCACAGTGGGCGGAGACGCTGTCCAGCTGAACGGTCTTGTCGAGTGTTTTTATCAGGCTATGCAACATATCAGTGCTCCTTCTTGTCGTTTTTGCTCAGGGCTTTTTTCAGCGCGAAGGCGGCAACGGCAATAACGCCGACAATCGCAGCGGCATAGATAAAGTGTACGCTATCCGCCGCCCAGTGGCTGTGGTCGTGACCGGGGTGGCTCAGCGCCAGCGGGCTGTAGGCCAGGGCAATAGCGCTGGCAGTCAGTAGATGTTTTTTCATGGTGTCCTCTTTGTATATGGTAGGTACAGGTTGTTCAATACGCTGCGGATTATGGCAGCTTATGCGCGGCACGTGTAGCGGTGGCGCGTTTTGTTGGCTGTGGCCAGTTTGGGCTGGCTGCGTTGCCAGGATTTTTCAAAGCCTCAATAATGGTATGCTGTTATGCGTTTACATTGAATTGAGGTGTCTTATGTCGCGTCCCATGCCTGTGGTGGCTATCAGTGAAGCCGAGTTTCTCGAAGGGGAGCTGCACTCTGAGATTAAGCATGAATTGATCGACGGCACGGCTTACGCCATGTCGGGTGGCCGGCCTAATCATCATCGTATATGTGTGAATATTATTGGTGAAATGCGGCGTCACCTAAAGGGCAAAACCTGCGAAGTGTTTAACTCGGACATGATGGTGAAAGCCGGCAAGGACTTTTTCTATCCCGATGTCCTGGTGAATTGCAGCGATATTGGCGACAATTTGTTCACCGAGGCGCCGACGATAATTGTTGAGGTGCTGTCTCGCTCATCGCGCCGGCGGGATGAAACCACCAAGCGCTTTGCCTATTTGCAGCTGCCCAGCTTGCAGGAATATGTATTGATAGAGCAGGATATTGTCGATATAGAAGTCGTGCGCAGAAGCGAGAACTGGCAGCCTCGGCACTATTTTCTCGGCGACGAGGTGACCTTTGAATCGATTGGCCTGACCTTGAGCGTCGAAGAAATTTACGACCGCGTAGAGAATCAGGATACCGCCGAGTGGCTGGCAGCTCGTGCCCAGCAGCTTGATGAGTGATGTTACTACGCAAGCGCTGAATCAGCCTGCTTCTGGCCTATCCGCATACCCCTGCCGCTATTGACTGGCGCTTCCTGAATGACTGTGAAGCGCGTAAAATGCGCGGTTTAATACTGTGTCCCCGCTGCGCCGGGGCAAAACCAAAGGTGAACCATGTCCGAGACTCTGGAACGCATTGATCAGATGGTCAAGCAAAACCCCGTTGTACTGTTTATGAAAGGCACGCCGCAGTTCCCCATGTGTGGCTTCTCCAGCCGCACGGTGGATGCGCTGAAGCAAATCAACCAGCCCTTTGCCTGGTGCAATGTGATTGCCGACCCCGAAGTGCGCGCCGAGCTGCCCAAGTATCAGGACTGGCCGACCTTTCCGCAGCTGTATATCAAGGGCGAGCTGGTCGGCGGTTGCGATATTGTGATGGCGATGGTCGAGTCGGGCGAGCTGGCACCGCTGCTCGAAGCGGCAGCGGCGGATTTTCCCGCCGAGTAGCGCCCATTTATACCATGCGGATAGTCTGGTGGATGCCCTGTGGCGCTGCTGGTGTTTCTATGCCTCGATGCTGTGCTTATCGATGCTGAATGGCTCGGGCTTGGCGGTAAAGATATTGTCGAGGATGGCTTCTTCGCGCTGGCGAATCAGTTTGATAAAGGCCTTGGCGCCGTGCATTTTCATAAATGCCTGGTAGCCGCGTTCGAGGAACTCGTGCAGCTCGCCCAGCCCCAGGGCGTGGGCGGGTTTGTGGCTGACCTTTAAAAAGCCGCCGAGGTAGCTCTTGCCGGCCAGCTTGTCCAGTGTCTCGCCGACTTGCAACACCAGGTCAATCTGGCGTTGGCGGTCGGCGCGGCTGGCGCTGTTGCGGTAGGCGGTGGCGTAGTCCTCGGCGCTGAAATTGTCTATCGCGCCCATCTTGCGCAGTTCCAGCACCTGCGCTTCGTCCAGCTCCATCGACAGGGCGTTCAGCTCCATCACAAACACCAGTATGTAAAACAGGCGGTTGGGCATAATGCGCTCGACGATGGGGTAGACTTTTTTTACATCCGCGTCGCGTTTGCTGTAGTCCCTGGCGCCGTACATGTCGTCCTTGAAGTAGGCGAGGGCGAGGTCGTAGCGATCGAGCTTGGCGATGTCGTCATAGGTGCGGCCGATGCGGGCGGATTGCCACTCGCTGACCTTGCGGATCTGCGCCTTCAGCGCGGGGTCGCGCTCGCGGTGCAGGTGGTTGTCCATAATGCGCTGCAAATCGCGATAGACGCTGTCTTTGTACTGTTGCCGTTTTTCTGCCCGAGATGCCATAGCCGTTTGTATATGCCGTTTGTATATGTAGTTGAGTGACTGCACTATTGCCGCTTTTGCCAACAAATACAACTGGCTAAAGTCATACTGAAAATCACCGTTAAAATGGCACTGGACTGTGCCCGGTAATGCGTATACCGCTGGTGGGGTGGTCAATGCTCAGGGTGGTGGCGTGCAACAGCAGGCGCTCGGCGCGCTGGAAGGTGGCGGCGTCGGCGTAGAACTCGCAGCCGAGAATGGGGTGGCCGATGGCCGCCGTGTGTACGCGCAGCTGGTGCGAGCGCCCGGTGACGGGTTTGAGCAGCAGGCGGGTGCAGTCCTCGCCGCGCGCCAGCACCTGATAGTGGGTCAGGGCGTATTTGCCGTGCTCGGCATCGACCTTTTGCCGGGGGCGGTTCGGCCAGTCGCAGATTAGCGGCAGCTCAATGCTGCCTGCGTCGCGCTCAACCTGCCCGGCGACCACGGCGGTGTAGGCCTTGTCGGTGCTGCGCTGTTCAAACTGCTTGCTCAGGGCGCGGTGGCTGTCTGCCCCCAGCGCCACTACCATGATGCCCGAGGTGCTCAAATCCAGTCGGTGAACAATTCGCGCCTCGGGGTAGTTCACTTGCAGACGGCTAATCAGGCAGTCGCGGTTCAGCGGGTGCTTGCCGGGCACGGACAATAGCCCGGCGGGTTTGTTGACCAGCAAAAATTGCGCGTCCGCACGCACAATCTCCACCGCCTCCTCGCAGTGAGGGACAATATAGTCCGATGCGGATGGTCTGCTGGTGCTCATGGTTGGCTCACGACAAACCTGAGCAGTTGCCGTTGTTGGAGGTGGTGCGGCTTTGAATTTTCATGAAATCGATACTGGCTGGAACAAGCCCTGACTATAACGGCGATAAAAAAGCCGATGCAAGCATCGGCTTTTGAGCAGGGCGGGTTTCTGCATTGCAAGGAGCCAATGCGGATAGTCTAGAAACAGGCTTAATCTGAGCTTGCTCAGCTAACCGCAGCAACCATGCGGGCAAAGATGTCGTCAATCTCGCCCAGGCCGTCGATGGTTTTCAGCAGCCCTTTGTCCTGATAGTAATCAATCAGTGGCGCGGTCTGCTCCTCATAAACGCCGAGGCGGCTCTTGATAGTCTCCTCGTTGTCGTCAGCGCGGTGCGCCAGCTCGCCCTGGCACTTGTCGCAGACATCGGCTTTGGCCGGGGGCTTGAAGTAGATATTGTAAATATCGCCACAGGCCTTGCAGGTGCGGCGGCCAACCACTCGCTTGACCAACACGTCAAAGTCCACATCCACCAGCACCACGCGGCTCAGGGGGGCGTCAATCTCGGTCAGCAGCTTGTCCAGCTCCTCGGCCTGGGCGGTGTTGCGGGGGAATCCATCGAGAATAAAGCCGCCGCGCGCATCATCCTGAGCCAGGCGTTCTTTAATCAAGCCCAGCACCAGCTCGTCAGATACCAGCTGCCCTGCGTCCATGGCAGCCTTGGCCTGCTTGCCCAGGGCGCTGCCCGCAGCGACTGCGGCGCGCAGCAAGTCACCCGTAGAAATCTGCGGGATATTGTATTTCTCAACCAGTAATTTGGCCTGTGTACCTTTGCCGCCACCTGGCGCACCGAGCAGAATGAGGTTCATAATCTTGCCTTTGTTTGTGAGTCTGGGTTTGGTGCATCGCACCAAGCGCTTACGCCAGTATTACTCAATTAAAATCAGCATGCCCGAGGTGTCTAGCGCGTACCGCCGGGCAGAACAATGAATTGTGCCATGTCGCAGGGCTGAGGTATAGCTTGCTGGAGGGCGTTTGGCGCGTGAGGGCACGCGGAGGGCGAATGCGGATAGTCCCCACGGGGGGGCTTTGCCAGACTATCCGCATAGCCGCTGGCGGGCACGGCGAGTGGCAACGCCCCGCGGCAAGCGCAGATGGCGCGTAAGCCGGGGAACCGCTATAATTTGCCCTCGGCATTTTTCATCTCTCTATACAGGACAGCTATCACCATGAACATCGACAACATTGCAATTGGCGACAAGGATCTCCTCAACGTCATTATTGAAATCCCCGCCAACGATACTCCGGTCAAATACGAAGTAGACAAGGACAGCGGCGCGCTGCTGGTAGACCGCTTTATGGGCACCTGCATGTTCTACCCCGCCAACTACGGCTTTGTCCCCCACACCCTGTCAGAAGACAACGATCCGCTGGACGTGCTGGTGGTTACACCTTACCCCCTGCAGCACGGCGCTGTGATTGAAGCGCGCCCCGTCGGCGTGTTGAAGATGACCGATGACGGCGGCGTAGATGCCAAAATTATCGCCTACCCGAAGAAGAAGCTGACCCCCATGTACAACGATATCAACGATATTGACGACATGCCCGAGCTGCTGAAAGCGCAGATTCAGCACTTCTTTGAGCAGTACAAGGCCAACGAGCCCGGCAAGTGGGTGAAGATTGACGGCTGGGGCAATGCCGAAGAAGCCAAGCAAATCACTCAGGAAAGTATCGAGCGCGCCAAGTAACGGCACGGCCTGTCCATCCTCGCCAGCGCGCGGATGGGCAGGCCATTCTCAGCGACACCCCTCCCACCAGCCTTAGCGCCGTGGCGCGCAAAACCAATAAAAATCCCCCTCCACCCCTATAATATTAGAAAACTCTAATTTAAAATCTTCTTATGAGTGATTTTTCCGGTCTGGAGAACAATGTCAGCGCCGCGACCACGTTGCTGAAGTCGATGAGCAACGAGTCGCGTTTGATGATTTTGTGCATGTTGCAAGGCAATGAAATGTCCGTCAGCGAGCTAAACCAGCAACTGCCACTGAGCCAGTCGGCCTTGTCGCAGCACTTGGCGGCGCTGCGCAAGGCCGGCTTGGTCAGCACGCGCAAAGAGGCGCAGACGGTGTACTACCGGGTTGCCAACGACTCATCGGCGCGGGTGATCACCGTGCTCAAAAGCCTCTACTGCCCGGAGGAGGCATAATGGAATACCTGGTCGGCCTGCTGACGGGTTTGGTGCTGGGCTTGACTGGCGCGGGCGGCTCGGTATTTGCCGTGCCCCTGCTGGTGTATCTGGTGCACCTGACCCCGCAGGAGGCCGTTGGCGTCTCCCTCGGGGCGGTCAGCTTCAGCGCCCTGTTTGGCGTGCTCACCCGCCTGCGCTCGCGGCAAATCGCATGGTTGCCCGCGCTGGTCTACGCGGTGCTGGGCGCGGCCTGCTCGCCGCTGGGGGTGCATCTGAACCAGCGCGCCAACCCCCGCCTGCTGATGGTGATCTTCTCCCTGCTGGTCTTGTTGATTGCCGCGCGGATGTGGTATCAGGCCGTCCACACGCCACAGCAAACCCGCACACTGCGCTCCTCCCTGCCGGAGCGCGGCGCCGCACACGGTGCGCTCTGCCGAATGAACCAGGGTGCCGCTTTTAAAATCGGCCTGCCCTGCGTGGCGGGCATGGCGCTCGGCGCGGTGTTGACCGGCTTGCTGTCGGGGCTGTTCGGCGTGGGTGGTGGCTTTTTGATTGTGCCAACCCTGCTGTTTTTGACCGGCATCAGTATTCAGCAGGCCGTTGCCACCTCGCTGGTGGTAATCAGCCTGGTCAGCCTGAGCGGCTTTACCAGCTTTATGCTCGCCGGCAGCCCGGTCGAGCTCGCCCTGCTGGGGCGGGTGAGCATTGCCGGTGTGGTCGGCATGGCGGCAGGGGTAATTGGCAGCCGCCATCTGGCGGGGCCGCTACTACAAAAAATCTTTGCCGCGCTGATGCTGAGCATGGCGCTGCTGACCTTGTTCACCACTTATTTAAATTAAGAGGATAAACCCAATGATTCTACGCCAACTGTTTGATGCCGAAAGCGCCACCTACACCTACCTGGTGGGCGACAGCGCCACCAACACCGCCTGCATCATTGACCCGGTCAAAAACAAGCTCCAGCAATACCTGCAACTGCTGGACGAGCTGGGATTGAAACTGGAACTGGCACTGGACACCCACGTTCACGCCGATCATGTAACGGCACTGGCGGCGCTGAAGACGGCAACCGGCTGTGAGACCCGGGTCGGCTCGCAGGGTGATGTCGCCTGTGCCAGCGGCGGCCTGCAAGACGGGCAAATCCTGGCCGTGGGCAGTTTGCATATCAAGGCGCTGTACACCCCCGGCCACACCTCAGATTCCTACAGCTTTGTCCTCGAAGGGCAGCCGCAAACTTATTTGTTCTCGGGTGATACCCTGCTGATTCGCGGCACCGGGCGCACCGATTTCCAAAACGGCGACCCCGCACAGCTCTACGACAGCCTGCACAACAAACTGCTCACCCTGCCCGCCGACACCATCGTCCTGCCCGGTCACGACTACAACGGCTGCACCTCATCCACCATTGGCGAAGAAAAGCAATACAGCCCGCGCCTGCAAATACAGAACAAGGACGAGTTTATTGACTATATGAACAAGCTCGACCTGCCCGACCCGAAGCTGATCGACATCGCAGTGCCCGCCAACCAGCACTGCGGCAATCTGGACACAGACAGCTGACAACCCCGCCAGCAGACTATCCGCATAGGGTCGGAGCTTGATTTTCGGCTCTCACCCCAACCCTCTCGCCTCTGGTGTCCTCGGCAAGGGAACTTAATCAGATTCCCTTAGGGAGCCTGAACAAGTCGTGTGCGGTTTTTCGCTGGCCATAATCCGCTGCTTCTGCATTGAAAAACTTGGAAATAGCTGGCTAATACCTGCGTTTTCCGCCTAGAATTAGCGAATTATGCCTCAGCGAAAATTCCACTCAGACTTATTCAGAGGTTCCCCTGGAGACCTCCCGAACGCCCCATGAGCCTGGCCGATATGGATTTGCAGCAATTGGCCGACGATATTAAGCGTTGGGGGCTGGAGCTGGGCTTTCAGCAAGTCGGCATTACCGATATTGAGCTGGATAATGACGAGCAGAACCTCCAGGCCTGGCTCAAGCAAAACTACCACGGCGAGATGGCCTATATGGCCGCCCACGGCACAATGCGCAGCCACCCCGAGGCGCTGCTGCCGGGCACCCTGCGGGTCATCTCGGTGCGCATGGATTACATGCCCGCCGATATTGACAACATCGCCGTGCTGCAAGACCGCAACAAGGCCTATATCTCCCGCTATGCACTGGGGCGGGACTACCACAAGCTGCTGCGCAAGCGCATCACCCAGCTGGGCAAGCGTCTGGAGGAGGCGGTCGGCTCACAGGGCTATCGCGCCTTTGTCGATAGCGCCCCGGTGCTGGAGCGCGCACTGGCGAGAAAGGCGGGCATCGGCTGGGTGGGCAAGAATACGATGATTATCAACCCCAAAGCCGGTTCGTACTACTTTCTCGGCGAGCTGTTTACCGATGTGCCCCTGCCGATTGACCCGCCGTTTGCCAAAAACCACTGCGGCAGCTGCAACAGCTGTATCAAGGCCTGCCCGACCCAGGCCTTTGTCGGCGACCGCGTACTGGATGCGCGGCGCTGCATTTCCTACCTGACCATTGAGCTGAAAACCGCCATCCCCGAAGACCTGCGCAAGCCGATGGGCAACCGCGTTTTTGGCTGCGACGACTGCCAGCTCTCCTGCCCGTTCAACAAGTTCACCCGCCACACCGCCGAGCAGGACTTCAGCCCCCGCCACCAGCTCGACAAGGGCGAGCTGGTCACGCTGTTTCTGTGGGATGAGGAACAGTTTCTCAACAACACCGCAGGCTCACCGATTCGCCGCGCGGGCTATGAGCGCTGGCTGCGCAATCTGGCCGTGGGGCTGGGCAATGCGCCGACCTCGGCAGCAGTTATCGCCGCACTGCAAAGCCGCCGCGACTACCCCTCGGCACTGGTGCAGGAGCATGTGCGCTGGGCACTGGCACAGCACGGTGTGCGCGAGCAGGCCGGGGAAGAATAGCCACCAGGACTTCGCCAAGGCGGGCTTGGCAGACTATCCGCATAGCGCAGGTTGTTGATTTTACTTAATGCGGATAGTCCCAAGACAAGAACTTAATCAGCGCTTCCCTTAGTCTCTGTCTGCCGGGCGGCAGCTTCCGCGCGTTTAACCTCGTCCCAGATGGCATCCAGCTGTTGCAGGGAGCAATCACTGACCGACAGCTGGCGCTCGGCCAGCTGTGCCTCTACGCCGCGAAAGCGGCGCTCGAATTTGTGGTTGGCCTCGCGCAGGCAGTCCTCCGCCTTAAACCCGAGGTGACGCGCCAGATTGACCACCACAAACAACAGGTCGCCCAGTTCCTCGGCCTGTTGTTGCGCATCGGCAGCGGCGATCTCGGCCTCGACTTCCTGCAACTCCTCGCGCACCTTGGCAATCACCGGCGCGATCTCCGCCCAGTCAAAGCCGACCTGCGCGACACGCTTTTGCAACTTCTGCGCGCGCATCAAGGCCGGCATATTGTGGGGAATATCGTCGAGCAGACTGTGCTGATTTTTCTCACTGCGCTCATCTGCCTTGCGCGCCTCCCACTGCTGCCGCACCTCGTCGGCACTGTGCGCCGTGGCCGCGCCAAACACATGCGGATGCCGCGCCACGAGCTTGTCACCCAGGGTTTTGGCGACGGCGTGAAAGTCAAACAAATCGGCCTCATCCGCCATCTGCGCGTGAAAAATCACTTGCAACAGCAAATCGCCCAGCTCTTCCTGCAAATCATCATAGTCGCCGCGCTCAATCGCATCGGCCACCTCATAGGCCTCTTCAATGGTGTACGGCGCAATGCTGGCAAAGGTCTGTTTAATATCCCAGGGGCAGCCCTGCTGCGGATCGCGCAGGGTGCGCATAATAAACAGCAGTCGTTCCAGTTCCTGTGCGGCCATGCGGATACTCCTGTAAATTAAGCTCCCTCTCCCCTTGGGAGAGGGTTGGGGTGAGGGGGCGAAGGCAATAATTCAGCTATGCGGATAGCTTGCAAGGTGATACCAAGGCGGAATTAAAAGGTCAGCACAAGACCCAGGTGGATATTGTCATCCAGCTCGATATCGCCCGGCACACCGTCCAGCTCGGCTTCCATCAGGCGATAGCCGATATAGCCCTTGGCGCTGGGGGCAATTTCCGCTTCAAAGCCAATGCTGAACTCGCGGTAGTCCTCGGTATCGGCAAAGGAGGTAATGCCGGGGGCAATAAAGCCCTGCACATAAGCGGCCATCGGCGTGCTCTGACTGGGGATGATATAGGCGGCCTTGGCACCGATAGCCAGTGCTGCCACCGTGCCATCAACACCGGTAATATCAATATCACCGGCCACCGCCTTGACTCCGGCGCTCAGCGTCACGCGCTTATTGCTGCCCTTCATATTGCCGGTGACCATAAACTTGGCCTGCCCCAGCACCGCATCTGCATCGACGCCGCGATGGCGCTTGTCGTTATAAAATACGCCAGCGGATATATCGGCGCCGCCCTGGACAACATCACTGGAATCAAACACCAGATTAAATGCGGCGGTTTCATTACTCAGGCTGGCATCAATGCCAACGGCCTGAGTCACACCAGCCAGTGATAACAACGAAAGGGCAAGCAGTGATTGCTTTAACATGGACAACTCCTGTGTTGTGCTTACGCGGGCTGTGTATCTGGACTATCCGCATTGAGCAAGGTCGCTCACTTGCGTTATGCAGGCATACTGCAATGCGGATAGTCTGCAGGGGCACGCTAAAAGCCGGTGCGCAAAATGTTTCATGGAAATTTACGGGGCTAGAATATACCATGCCTGCCACGAATCCTCAGCTTAAAGTCACCATGTCTGATTTGCGTCAACAACAGCTGCTGCAGTGGGCAGAGCAAACCCTGCAACAACCGCTGCATATCCACCCGGTATCTGGCGATGCCAGCTTTCGCCGCTATTTTCGCGTGCAGGGCGAGCACTGCCGCTGGATCGCCATGGACGCGCCACCTGACAAGGAAGACTCCCGGCCCTTTGTCGCCATTGCCCGCCAGCTCGAAGCTGCGCAAGTGCATGTGCCGCACATTGAGGCGCTGGACTTGGCGCATGGCTTTATGCTGCTCGAAGATTTTGGCGATGTCTCCCTGCTCGACGCGCTGCAAGCAGATGGCGAAAGCGCAGCCCAACAGCACTACGGCGACGCCCTGCGCGCCCTGCTGCACATGCAGTGTCAGGTCGATGGCCGCCAGCTGCCCGCCTATGACCGCGCGCTGCTCAGTCGTGAAATGACCCTGTTTGATGACTGGCTGCTGGGCACGCATTTGCGCATCGAGCTGGACGCGAGCGACCGGGAGATTATCCAGCAGACGGCCGAGACCCTGATTGCCAACGCCCTGGAGCAGCCGCGCGTATTTGTGCACCGCGACTACCACTCGCGCAATTTGATGGTGATTGCACCCGGCGCGGAGGCAAAACCCAGCCCCGGGATTATCGACTTTCAAGATGCCGTGTACGGCCCCTTGAGCTATGACCTGGTCTCGCTGCTGCGCGACTGCTATATCGCCTGGCCCGAGGCACAAGTGGCGCAGTGGGTCGCCGACTACCACCGCGAGGCGCAGCAGCACGGCCTCTGCGACTGCCCGCTGGCGACCTTCCAGCGCTGGTTTGACCTGATGGGCGTGCAGCGCCACCTCAAGGCCATGGGCATTTTTGCCCGCCTCAAGCACCGCGATGGCAAGCCGGGCTATCTCCACGACATCCCCCGCACCCTCGCCTATGTGGAAGCAGTCTGTGGCAAATACACCGCGCTGCACGACTTTGCTGCGCTGCTGCAGCGCCTGTGCGTACGCCAGCGCCTTGAACACAGCCTTAATCACAGTTTGGCCGCAGCGGCAGCACCGTGAGTGCCAGCACCGCAATGCTGCTCGCCGCCGGGCGCGGCACACGCATGGGGGCGCTGACCGCCCACTGCCCCAAGCCACTGCTGCGAGCTGGCGGCAAGCACCTGATTGAACACAATATAGAAAAGCTCGCCGCTGCGGGGATGAGCCGGATTATTATCAACACCGCCTATCTCGGCGAGCAACTGCCCCGCGCCCTCGGCGACGGCCAGCGCTACGGCGTAGAGATACAATACAGCCACGAGCACGGGCAGGGGCTGGAAACTGCTGGTGGTATCATCCACGCCCTGCCGCTGCTGGGCGAGCAGCCGTTTATCGTCGTCAACGCCGACATCTGGACGGATTATGATTTCCGCCAGCTGCACCTGCGCCCCGGTTGCACGGCGCATCTGCTGCTGGTCAACAACCCCGCACACAACCCTGCGGGCGACTTCGGCATTGATCAACGGGGGCTGCTGAGCCTATCCGCATTGCCGCGCCTGACCTTTAGCGGCATCGGCATCTACCACCCCGACTTCTTCGCCGGCCTGGCCGATGGCTTTTTACCCCTGCGCGAGCCGCTGCGCGCGGCCATGCAGCAAGCCCAGGTCAGCGCCGCGCACTACCTGGGGCAATGGCACGACATCGGCACGCCGGAGCGCCTGGCGGCGCTGGACCAGCAGCTCTCAGATTAAATCAGGCCGCTTTGGGTTTTTTGGGTATCCAGGCCCAGACCATCTCGCAGAGCACCGGCTCTACGCCCTTGGTGTCGGTAATCGTCACCTTGACCGTGACCTCACCCTTGTCATCATTGCGGATGCTCTCCAGCTGTGAGGGGGTCAGCTCGGCCACGGCTACCAGCTCGCCGGGGGCGGCGCGCTTGACGTAGTTAAAGCTCATCGACTTCATCAGCGGCAACTTGTTGTCCGGCAGGCTGTAGGCAACCAGTAGCCCGGTGGCGGACTCGGCCAGCAGCGACATGGCGGCGGCGTGTATCGTGCCGATATGGTTTTGCACCTTGCGGCGGTTTTTCAAGGTCATCACGGTGCGGGTGGCGTTCATTTCATCCACGCGAATGCCCGCCGTGCCAAAGAATTTGACCACCACGCCAAAAAACCGGCTCATCGCCTGCTTGCGCAGCGGCAGCGGCAAGGCGTGCATTTTGCTAATAACTGTCGACAGGGTGTTTTTTTGGCTCATAAGCTGGGTTGTCCAAAGGTTGATAATGGCAGGTTGCCCTGCCCGGATTGTAGAACGGAATTGTAAACCGGGGTTATAACTTGGTAAGTTTGGAAATGGGCTGCTCGATACCCACATAATGCCCCTGGACATAGTCCACGCCGATATTGCGCAGGGCGTTGATCACCAGTTCGTCCTCGACACACTCGGCAACGGTTTTCTTGCCCATCAGCTGGGTGATTTCGTTAATCGAGCGCACCATGGCGTAGTTGACCGGATCCTTGACAATGCCCTGCACGAACAGGCCGTCAATCTTGATGTAATCCACTGGCAGGTTTTTCAAATAGGCAAACGAAGACAAGCCGCTGCCAAAGTCGTCCAGTGAGAACTTGCAGCCCTTGCCCTGCATCGCACTGATAAAGTCGGAGGCCTTGGTCAGGTTTTCAACCGCCGCCGTCTCGGTAATTTCAAAGCACAGCTTGCCGGGATTGACATTGCAATGCTCAAACTCGCGGAAGACAAAGTCGATAAATGTGTCATCCATCAAGGTTTGCCCGGAGAGGTTGATGGTGCAGCTTTCCAGTTGTTTGTGGTGATCGGGGTGCAGCGACAGCCAGCGCAGCGCCATGCTGACCACCTTGCGATCCACGCGCCCCATCAGGTTGTAGCGTTCGGCGGCGGGGAGGAACACCGAGGGGGCAATAATCTCCCCCGTACTCTCGCGCATGCGCACCAGTATCTCGTACTGCCTGGCGCTGGGGCGCGCATCGTTGATCGGCACAATAGGCTGAAAGTAGAGCTCCAGGCGCTCCTGCTCCAGTGCCGATTCAATTCGCGTCACCCACTGCATTTCACCAAAGCGGCGCGCCAGCTCAACATCGTTCTCGCGGTAGACATGTACGCGGTTGCGCCCCAAATCCTTGGCCGCATAGCAGGCGCTGTCGGCCTGGCTGAGCACCTCGGTATGGTCGCGAGTCTGGTCAGAGATGGCCACCAGGCCAATACTCACGCCAACGCGGAAGCTGCTGATCCCCCAGAAGAACTGGAAATTGGCCACCGCATCGCAAATATTCTGCGCCAGCTGTTTGGCATTTTCCAGGCTGCAGTTTTCAATCAGCACGCCAAATTCATCCCCGCCGAGGCGCGACAGGGTATCGTGCTTGCGCACCTTGTGTTTGAGCATTGAGGCCAGCTGGCGCAGCAACTCGTCACCGGCAATATGCCCGCAGGTGTCATTGATGATTTTGAACTGATCCATGTCCATATACAGCAGGGCGTGTTCCTGCGGCTCCTCGTGCGGGATGCGCTCCACCAGGCTGCGCAGGCGGTTTTCAAACTCGCGCCGGTTGACCAACCCGGTCAGGGCATCATGGCTGGCCTGGTGACTGAGCTGGGTGGAGAGCTGGCGAGCTTCGGAGATATCCTCCGACACCACCAGAATCTGCTCGCCCTCGTCCTCGCTGCGGGTGACGCGGGCGGTCTCGCGCACCCACAGGGTCGTGCCGTTCTTGCGCACCAGGCAGACATCGCGTCGGTACAGGTGATTGTCGTCCTCATTGTCCTGGTCGATGCTGTAGATGACCGAATCCGTGTCACCCTTGTTGTACACCATGGCGATTGAGCGCCCCATCAGCTCCTGCGGCTCATAGCCCAGCTGCCGGGCGCCAAAGTCGTTAACCGAAATCAGCTCGCCCTCCATATTGACCGTAAAGTACATGGACGGGTTGTCATCATAAAGCGCCTGAAAGCGCTCCTTGCTGGCCTTGAGCGCCGCCTCTGCCGCCTCGCGCTTGCGGATATCTTCGTGCATTTCCTCGCGCATATCGTTGATTGCGCGCACCACATAGCTCAACTCATCATCCGCATTGGTGGGCGTGCTGCGCCGCTCCAACACCAGCGCCTCGTCCAGGCTGTCGAGGCTGAGGTTGCGGGCGTAGTGCGCCATTTTGGTCAGGTGACGGGTGACCATGCTGCGAAAAATAAACAAGATACACAGCGACACCAGCAGGGTTTTGACGGTTTGCGTTAGCAGTATCACCAGCGCCTTGTCCCACAGGCGGGCGTAGACATTGTCGAGGTTGGCAATCATGTAAAACTGGCCGAGCAGCTGCTCGTCGGGGTCACTGCGCACCAGATCAAAGGTGTGCTCAATGATATTGCTGCTGGTCGGCTTGACCCCAACCACATAGTCCTGATCATCCACGGCGCTGAGGCGGATGTATTCGATATCGAAGTTCGATAATGCCATCGAGCTGCAGGTAGACCTGCTCGCGATCCACCAGCCACAGGCTGGATGCTATCGACTCGGAGTAACTGCTTTGAATTTGCCAGATGCGCTGATCAATTTCGGAGACATCCTTGCTGTAGTCGACATACAGCTGTATCGCCGTAACCAGCATGGCAAATGTGGCACTGCACAGCAGTATATAAGAAAGCAATCGCCTGGACAGCGAGTGCTCCAGGGTGTCCCTTGAGTGTGCCATTAACTCTCCTCTGACACCGAGCGTATGTTGGATTCAGCCATGCTGTCTGTTCTTTTTTTATATCTGCAAACAGGCTCATTATTACCCCGCGTGTGCGTGAATAGCAAGCGGTGAAAGCAGCGAATTTGACTATTTTTGTGCGGCGCCCTGCGCCTGCAAATCGGCGTGGTAGGAGGAGCGCACCATGGGCCCGGAGGCGACATGGCTGAAGCCCATTGCATAGCCCAGGGTCTCCAGGCGCTGGAACTCGTCGGGGTGGACAAAGCGCGCCACCGCCATGTGGTGTTTGCTCGGTTGCAGATACTGGCCAATGGTCAGCATATCGACGCGGTGAGCGCGCAAATCGCTCATCACCTGTTCGATTTCCGCCATATCCTCACCCAGGCCGACCATCAGCCCCGATTTGGTGCGCACATCGGGGTGCTGCTGCTTGAAGGCCTTGAGCAAATCCAGTGAGCCCTGATAGCTGGAGCGGGGGCGCGCGGTTTTGTACAGGCGCGGCACGGTTTCCAGGTTGTGATTAAACACATCGGGTATGGCATCGCCATTAAAATACGGCAGGGCAATATCCATGCGCTTGCGAAAATCGGGCACGAGCACTTCAATCTGGGTATGTGGATTGCTCTCGCGGGTATAGGCAATGCACTGGGCAAAGTGCTCGGCACCACCGTCGCGCAAGTCGTCCCGGTCTACCGAGGTAATCACAACATATTTCAGATCCAGCTTGCCAATCGCGGTGGCGAGGTTGCGCGGTTCGTCCATATCCAGCGGCTTGGGATTGCCGTGGGCGACATCGCAAAAGCTGCAACGGCGGGTGCAGATGTCGCCCATAATCATAAAGGTGGCGGTGCCGTGGGAGAAACACTCGCCCAAATTGGGGCACTGCGCCTCCTCGCAGACGCTGTGCAGCTGGTTCTCGCGCAGCAATTTCTTGATGCGGACAACCTCCGGGGAGCTTTGCACCCGGGCGCGAATCCAGCGCGGCTTGCGCTGGTAGCTGCTGCTCGCGGTTTCCACCTTGATTGGAATATGGGCAATCTTGGCCTCGCCGCGCTTGTGGGTATCGACGCTGTGGCGGGAGGGGGCAGTATAGCGAGGCAGTTCTTTGCTCATGGCAGACATTAGCTAAATCCAGTGGAGTTGGCGGTATTCTAACGCAGATGCGAGGTGTTCGACCAATTCTCGCTGCACCTGCGCCAGCGTGCAGGACACGCCGAGGTCGGCCAGCTGGGTAACGGCCATGCCCGCATAGCCGCAGGGGTTAATGCCCCGATAGGGCGACAAGTCCATATCCACATTCAGGCTCAGGCCGTGATAGGTACAGCCCTGCGTGACGCGCAGGCCAATCGAGCCGATTTTTGCCCCGGCCTGCGCGCCGCCGTCAATATAGACACCCGGCGCATCGGGCTTGCTGCTGGCGGCAATGCCGTAGTCCGCGAGCAGGGCAATCATGGCGTTTTCAAGCTGAGTGACCAGCGCCCGCACGCCGAGCTTGCGCCGCTCGATATTGAGCAGGCAGTAAATCACCACCTGCCCCGGGCCGTGGTACGTCACCTGACCGCCGCGGTTGACCTGCACCACGGGAATTGCGCCGGGGTTAAGTAAATGCTCGGCCTTGCCCGCCCGCCCCTGGGTGTACACCGGCGGGTGTTGCACC
>PDWJ01001903.1_pt1 | contig 33948 bp, 34 predicted proteins | sample 1430881 | NCBI WGS metagenome assembly PDWJ01 (sample SAMN01162460, study PRJNA174530) | Oral metagenome, whole genome shotgun sequencing project. | biome: Marine environment; feature: Marine mammal; material: Swab sample of the gingival sulcus; isolation source: swab sample of gingival sulcus...
CAATTCTTAACGACTAGTCTTTCGTTATTTTATTTGTTCCAATTTTAATAAACCAATGAAACAAATAAAAAACTTGCGACGCAGCAGATTGCAAGCAATTTGCTTAGAATATCATAACATAAATTATAAAAACGCGATAAGCATATAAGGCACTTTAATGGATGCGGGCACTTGGAGCGTAGGGGAGCTTTAAAAAATCTTCGGAGCGCGCCTAAGTGAACGTTGCAGGATGCAACGTTAGCGAGCACTTGCATGACGGAACTGCGCAGCGTTAGCATAAGCGCTTCGATGAATTCCACCGATTGCCCCTTTAAGCGCGGAACCGTGTCCGCATACGTAAAGTGCCGATATATGCAAGCGTTTTCGTTTCAATTGCAATAAAACCCGAGTTTTCTTCACTAAGGCCAAAATGACGAAGGGCGCGAGTTTTCTTCACTAAGGCCAAATTAACACTGACCGAATAATACCATAAATTCTGAAAAAACCTAGTGAAATACAGCCTTTGGCTGTATGAAATTCGACTACGTCAAATGAAATATCGCACGCTGCGCGATGTGAAATAATAATTGCCGTAAAGCTATTATTATTGTCAAAATGAGCTCAGAAAAACTGAGCTCATTTTGACATGGCGGAGAGAGCGGGACTCGAACCCGCGGGGCCGTTAAGCCTTACACGCTTGATCAGCTGAACCGTAGATTAGCCGCCTAATGCGCGCTTGATAAATTAGCCCTGCACACATCGCACAGGGCTCAATCGTAACGTATAAATCACAGTCTGTCAAGCGCCACGAGCCAAGCTGTTTTGATGCCATGTCGATTGCCAATACCTCGGCGTGCGCACTTGCCATTTGAATGGTTTCTTTTAAATTATGGGCGCGCGCGATCACTTTATTGTCTTTGACAATGACGCAGCCAATTGGCACTTCATCTCTTTGACGTGCCAGTTCAGCTTCTGCTAAGGCGAGGCGCATATATTTTTCTTCTAATTGTATCATTTTAGTGTTGTGTTCCATTTTGAATCACTTTTTAGTGTTTTATTATAAAACACTTATGTTATTACTATTGTTTTGTTATGAAACATCTTCGTTTTTTATATTATTTTGCTTGATTTTGCGATGTAATGTTGTTCGTCCAATACCTAGTATTTTAGCGCTTTTTGAGATATTTCCACCTGTTAATTGTAAAGTCTTCTTTATTGCTCTTATTTCTACTTCTTTTAAGCTTAATAATGGCAATGTATCACTTTTTTGATAATTTTTTTGATTGATTATATTATTGTGTTCTATTTTGATACAGTGATAAGTGGTCATTTCAAGGGTTTTTTTGACTCTTTCCGAGATGCGATGATCATCTGCACCGTAAATTTGACCAGTTATAATAATGCGAACATTTTTTTCTGCCAAACGCGCTTTGTTTTCTAGTATCATACCGAGCAATTGGTGTTGCACTGATTTTTTTGCGCATTCGAGATGCGAAAATATAATATAACAATTATCAAAATCAGCAAACCATTTAATGTAATTTTCAGCACTGTCAAAACCAATGATCGCGATATCAACCATGAAACATGGTATTGAAATTGATGCTAACGCGATCAATTTATAAATAGTCTCGCTTAACTTGCCATGATCATTACCCAATAACAAAATTGGATGCGGCTGTACGCTTAATTGGGTAAGACGACGATCAACCTCACTAAGATCTTCATGAATTTTACTTTTAACTTTAAATATATCAACATTTTGATATGAACCTATGAACAACTTGGTATCAGCAATCGCTATCGTTAAGCCATCTGAACTTGAATTTAATAATAAACAACTGACAGCTTTGCCACTTTTCATTTCGACACTATAGGCAATGCCTGTGTTGCGAATTTTTTTATAGTCAAAATAACGCAGAATAATTTCGATATTGCTACCCATTTTGTAGGTTTTTAGATCATTAGACGCAATGATTTTGCCATTGTTATCAATTGTAATTAAGGCGCGTTCAGTCAATGTTTTGTCTAGTTGTGCTTTATGCTGTATTTGCCAATTTTTTAGCCAAACAGCTAGTCTGTTTGTTATATTCTTAACAACATCGTCATCAAAGTCTAGCAACGGTACAAAGCTAATTAAGTAATACTGCTCATCTTTCAATGTAAACGGCACTGTAATGTCGACAAAACGATGCAATTGCTTTTTATAATGCGTTGCGCCAATCAGATAAGCGATTTCACGATTTTCTTTTGCTTGATATAACGACATATTTCCCGTTACGACTTCTCTGAGAATATCGCGCGGTTTAATGCCATTTAAATCATCATCATGGTGAAACACATCTTGTACTGTCAAAGACTCATTGACAATTAGTGTATGATACGTTGGTAACTCGATGTTACGGTTGGCGAGTTCGGCAAAAAAAGCGCGCGCACTATGCTCATAATCTTGTGTTAAATTTTCGATTGGTCTTTGCGGATTAACGCCAAGTAATTTATAGCGCTCCCATTTAACCGCTAAGCTGTCACCAATGACCAAACTCTTTATTTGACCGCTCTTGACAAATAATTGCCAAGCATTATATATAATTACATCTCTCTCAAGTCGTACATTGCGCATAAGTCTTTTATTTCCTTTATAAAGAACTTTTGTTGTTTTGTGTTGCAAGATAAGGGTTTTGGTTTGTTTGTGTGATACACGCTAATCTGAAAGGTATATTTTTGGACGCATCGCCTCATTTTTTGAAATTTCAATATTTTTGGAAAATGTAATATCGCCGTCCATGTTTACAGCAACAACCTGATCAGCTTCAACCCTTATTGTTTTACCACTATTAATGCGAATGCACCATAGCGACGTATGTATGCCAAAATAAAGCATTGGGAATAATAGAAGTATTAATATTTTTGGTACTGATTTCAAGGTGACAATTTGCAGGTTATCATCAAAAGGTGATGCAGCAGGTGCAATTTTCATGCCACCACCGTAGTATTTGCCGTTTGCGAAGGCAATTAACATGTAGTCATCATCATATACTTCGCCATCAATAATCAGCTTGTGTTTGATTTTTTTGTGTTTTATGACAGTAGCAATAGTGCTAATTACATATGACAACGGGCCTGCGATCCGTTTTTTAATTTCTTTTTGTCTGGCAGCAATAGCAGCATCTAGACCAACGCTGGCAATATTCAAAAAAACACTTTTGTTGATATGATAGGTGCTGACCGACTTACTATTACCCGCTTTTATCAACGCTATTGCCTGATCTAAGTTTTGTGGAATACCAAGTGTTTTGACAAAATCGTTGCCTGTCCCCATTGGGATAAGTCCAATAGGAACATCAATTTCTAAATTAGCTGCAATGCGCATACACTCACGAAAAGTACCATCACCACCGACAAACACAAGGGCGTCGTACCAATCGCGCTGACTATCTATTATCGATTTAGTTTCTTCTTTTGTGCTCAACAAGTAAGCTTTAATCTCACCAAATTGTTGTATTTTATGCTTTATTTCATTTAAATTATCTTTCGTAATGCCTTTTCCTGCCTGACTGTTAGCAATAATTAAATAGTTCATTTAACCTCACATCAATGTTTCACGTGAAACATTATATACTAAAAACCAATGAGTGTTTCACGTGAAACACTTAATCGAGTGTTTACTCTGAAACATGAAAATTACATGAGTAGAGAATAGACGCGTCCTTTGAAAAACAATTAGTAGGTTACGGGCAATATGTTTACCTCATCTACTGATTGATAATATTAAAAATGCGTTCGAAATCTTCATGATCATAAAATTCAATTAGAATACTGCCTTTGCCGGTACGTTCACTAATCTTAACCCGACTCCCCAAAATATCTTCAAGTTTTTTTTCAAAAACTTGATAAAACAAGTTGATTTCTTTACCATTTGAGCGTTTCTCTGGCTTAACCTTGTTAACAAGTGCTTCGCTTTCGCGCACGTTTAGCTGTTTTTCTACAATTAAATTTGCTAATTGCAACTGCCGTTCTTGCTCAATACCAACCAAAATCTTGGCGTGGCCAGCTGTTAGTTTTTTGTCGATAATCATCTGCTGTATTTCATCAGCCAATTGCAATAAGCGCAAAGTGTTCGCAATGTAGCTGCGACTTTTGCCGACAACAGCCGCCACTTCCTGCTGTTTCATATCAAACGACGAAATTAAAGACTGAAAGGCATGCGCTTCTTCAATGGGGTTAAGATCTTGCCGCTGCATGTTTTCAATTAATGCCATTTCGTACATCTTTTGTTCATCAGGGCTCATCACTATCGCTGGTACTGTTTTTAAACCCGCTTTTTTAGCTGCCCGCCAGCGTCTTTCGCCAGCAATTATCTCATAACCTTTTTGTATTTCATGTATTAATAAAGGTTGAATAACACCATTACGCGTGATACTTTCAGCCAGCGCCGCTATTGCATCTTCATCAAAATACTTACGCGGTTGAAGTACATTAGGTGTGATCAAATTAATATCAATTTCTTGCAGACGCTTATCATGCAAGGTGATTTCTTCTTCAAAATGCTCGCCGATTAAAGCGCCTAAACCCTTTCCTAATGCTAATTTTTTAGCCATTTTTCTCTCCTAAAAATTCTTTTGCCAGTGCCATGTATTGTAGCGCGCCTTTTGACTTTGGATCATAGTAAATAATTGGCAAACCATGGCTAGGCGCTTCTGCTAAGCGTACATTACGTGGTATCATTGTTTGGTATACTCTATCTTGGAAGTATTTTTTCACTTCATCAACCACTTGTTGTGATAAATTATTGCGCTGGTCGTACATACTGACGATAACACCCTCAATTTTTAATGATTTATTTAAGTTTTTTCTAACTAATTTATAGGTATTAATCAATTGCGAAACACCTTCAAGTGCGTAGTATTCACACTGGATTGGTATCAATACACTACTAGCTGCAACCAGTGAATTAAGTGTTAAGATACCAAGCGAAGGTGGGCAATCAATTAAAATATAATCATAATGGTATATCAGTTTATTAATAATGCGCGAGAGTCTAAATTCTCTATTTTCCATGTTAATGAGTTCAATTTCAGCGCCCGCCAACTGAATATTAGAAGGTATAATGTCTAATCTTTCAAATTCGGTTTTCATAACAACCTCAAATGGATCAATTTCACCGGTTAGTGCATCATATAAATTATATACAGTGCTATTTTTGTCAATACCTAAGCCACTGGTCGCATTGCCTTGTGGGTCGTTGTCGACAATCAACACTTTTTTACCCAATTGCGCTAAACAAGCACTTAGATTTACATTTGTCGTCGTCTTGCCAACGCCGCCTTTTTGATTAAAAATTGCAACTGTTTTACCCATTAACCTTGTCCTCACTTACACGCACACAAAAAACTGTCTCATTTATAGTTTACACTGAAATGACACAATAATAAAGTAAAAATAGTGAAATAAAGTTGGAAAGTCAAAAGCGAGATCTCTCGACTGCGCGCGAAATGACAAATTTAGGCTATTTAGGCTGCAATGACAAGTTTAGCCTTTTTAAACTGCAATGACAAGTTTAGGCTATTTTAATTATGACGACAAACAGACGGTTATTTAATCGGTCGCTTATTTGCTATACCAACGCGCCTAGGGTATTTTTGTGGCGTTTCAGCAAATTTTTCAATAAAGATCAATGTTCTTTTAATATCTAAATTATCAGTATATTCTGATAATTTAGATATTTTACAATTTAATGCTTTTAAAGCGGCAGCACTACTGTCTATTTCAGCTTGAACATCATCAGCTTTGTAGGCGACAAAGCTGCCGCCAACCTTTAGCAGTGGCGCAGCGTATTCTATTAAAACAGGTAGGGCGGTAACCGCTCTTGAAAAGGCGTAATCAAATTGTGCGCGGTATTGGTCTAAACGACCAACTTGTTCGGCACGGGCGTGTACAGCCTCAACATGATTAAGTGCTAATTCGGCAATGACATCATTTAGAAACTGAATACGCTTATTGAGTGCATCGACCAACGTCGTCTGACTGCCACTTAAAATTGCCAGTGGTAAACCAGGAAACCCAGCACCCGTACCAATATCAATAATATTATCAGTCGGTTTAAGCGATAGCTGTTTTAGCACTTGACAGCTGTCGATAAAGTGGCGCCATAAAATGCCATTGTCATCATCAACTGCAGTTAAATTCATGACTTGATTGACGGTTTTAATGCGCTCAGCATAGGTTAAAAGGGCTTCAATTTGGCTATCATTTATAGCAATATCAACGCTTTGAAAGGCCTTTTTATAAACAGCTTGCACTAGCGGTCTCCTTTAGTTTGTTCTAAATATACGAGCAATACTGAAATATCTGCTGGTGAAACACCTGAAATACGGCTGGCTTGTCCAATTGAGCGCGGTTTTATGTCGTTGAGCTTTTGTTTTGCTTCGTTTCTTAAACTGTCGATTTTATAGTAGTCGATATCAGCAGGCAGCAAGCGTTTTTCCATGCGCTTATATTTTTTTACTTGCTCAATTTGCTTCTTTATATAACCCTCGTATTTGATATTGATTTCACATTGTTTAATGACATTTTCTGCCAAATTAGGGCGTGTTACATCAATTTGTTTAAGTGTTTGATAGTCAAATTCGGGGCGACGCAATAGATTATAGAGCGACATGCTCATGGTCACTTCTTTTAGACCCATTTCGCTTAATAAGGGGTTTAACTGTTCAATTTTAATATTGGTCGACTTTAAGCGCGCCATTTCAATATCAATGGCAGCTCTTTTGTCAATATATTTTTGATAGCGCGCTTCTTCAACTAAACCAATTTGATGCCCCAGTGGTGTTAGCCGTTCATCGGCATTATCTTGCCTTAAAAGCAGACGGTATTCACAGCGCCCCGTCATAATACGATACGGTTCGTTAGTGCCCTTGGTCACTAAATCGTCAATTAATACGCCAATATAGGCCTCAGCTCGGTCTAACACAATGGCATCGAGACCATCAAGTTTACGTGCCGCATTAATGCCAGCAATTAAGCCCTGTGCAGCAGCTTCTTCATAGCCGCTAGAACCGTTTAATTGACCAGCTGAAAAGAGACAGTCAACATCTTTTAGTTCAAGTGATGCCTTTAAGGTAAGTGGATTAATGCAGTCGTATTCGATGGCGTGGGCAGGGCGCATAATTTGACAATTTTCAAGCCCTTTAACACTTCTTAAAAAGTCAATTTGAACGCTTAAAGGCAAACTAGAGGACATACCTTGTATATACATTTCATCGGTGTTTAAACCTTCAGGTTCGATAAACATTTGGTGCCTGCTGCGGTCTGAAAAACGGACAATTTTATCTTCAATCGACGGGCAATAACGCGGCCCAACGCCTTCGATATTACCAGAATACATGGCGCTTTTATCAATATTAGCAAGTATAATGCGATGCGTTGTCTCGTTGGTATAGGCCAAATGACAGGGCACTTGGTCAATATCAATTGATTCGGTCATAAAAGAAAAGGGAACGATAACTTCATCGCCATGCTGTACTTCCATTTCAGAAAAATCAATTGAACGACGATTGACACGGGCAGGGGTACCTGTTTTAAAGCGGCGCATATCAAAGCCAGAATTTCGCAAATAGTCAGCAAATGGACGACTGGGCGACATACCACTGGGGCCGCTTACCTTGACGACATCGCCAATAAATATTTTGGCATCTAAATAAGTACCCGTTGCCAATATGACGGCACGCGCACCGTAAAAACAGTTGTGTGCAGTAAAAACACCTTTTATTTTTTGATTTTCAATTGATAACGCTGTCGCTTCGTCTTCAACTAAGTCTAAATTGACTTGTCGTTCAAGCGTTTGTTTCATAACATCGTGATAATAGCGCTTATCAGCTTGCGCGCGCAGTGAATGCACAGCTGGTCCCTTGCCGACATTAAGCATGCGCGACTGTATTAAGGTCTTGTCGATATTGCGACCCATTTCACCACCTAGCGCATCAATTTCGCGCACCAAGTGACCTTTACCTGTACCACCAACTGACGGATTACAGGGCATCATGGCAACGCTGTCTAAATTAATTGCCAAGCATAGTGTTTTTTTACCTAAACGCGCTGCGGCAAGGGCGGCTTCACACCCAGCGTGGCCGGCACCGACGACGATGATATCATAATTATCTACATTAAAATTTGACATTTTATCACTTTCCTAAACAAAACTTTTCAAAGATGCGACCAATCACATCTTCATGAATACTGTGACCTGTTATTTCACCAATTGCACTGTAAACGCCACTGATGTCGACATCGACAACATCAAGCGGCAAACCATTTGCTAGGGCAGTTAGCGCCTGATCTAAATGATTTTTTGCTTTGACAAGCGCTTCGTAGTGTCTGACATTGCTGATGACTTCGTGATGATCGCGCATATTGTCGCCGATTAACAGTTCTTCTATTTCGGCTTCAAGCGTTGTAATACCTTCAGCTGCCAAAGCTGATGTGTAAACAACCACCGCGTGTGGTAATGTTTTTTTAATATAGTCGATGTCGATTTTTAATTCTAAGTCGACTTTATTGATGGCAACAATGCACATTTTATCAGCAATTGCCTCAAACACCACTTCGTCTTCTTCGGTTAGGGCCTCTGCGCCATTTAATACCAACAGAATAATATCAGCACGATTAAAATGCAATTTTGATTTTTCGACGCCGATGCGCTCGATGGTGTTGTCGGTTTCACGAATACCTGCCGTATCAATTAAGCGTAGCGCCATACCGTGAATATTGACGGTCTCTTCGATGACATCGCGCGTTGTTCCAGCGATATCAGTGACAATCGCGCGATTTTCACGCAGTAGTGCATTTAATAATGAAGACTTGCCGACATTAGGCCTACCAACAATGGCAATTGAAAGGCCGTCGCGTACAATTCTGCCAACCTCATAAGACTTTAAAAGTGCTTTAAATTGACTGTTTATGTCGTTCATTTTTTGCACAATTGTCTCTCTGGCAATTATTTCAACGTCTTCATCAGGGTAATCAATGGTCACTTCAATTTGTGCCATAATATCGGTCAATGTTTCAATGATAACGCTAAGTTGTTGGCCAAGGTGACCTTCTAGCTGATTAAAGGCTAAGTCAAAACCCATTTTTGTCTTGGCGCTAATCATGTCCATTACGGCTTCTGCTTGGGTAAGATCGATGCGACCATTTAAAAATGCGCGCTTGGTAAATTCGCCAGGTTCAGCTAATTGAGCACCTTGTTTAATGGTCAGTTGCAGTATTTCGCGCAGCGAAACAGCGCTACCGTGACTAAATATTTCGACCATGTCCTCTTTGGTGTATGTATGTGGTGCTCGATAATAGACAATCATCACTTCATCGTAAACATGATCGTCTTTGACAATGTGACCATAAGCCATATAACGGGCTTTAAAATCAACTAACTGCTTGCCATTAATCGATCGAAATAGTGGCGAAATCAGTTCAACACAACCTACGCCAGTTAAGCGAACAATGCCAATTGCATTGCCACTTGCTCCGCTAGCAATTGCTGTAATGATGTCGTTCATAAAAAACCCCTTCAAAAAATAAAAACCCAGTAAACTGGGCCGGACTAATTGAGCCCGATTATTATAATTATTTATTTAAAAATATAACTACTTTTCTATTTGGATCTTGACCTTCGCTACGCGTACTGACGTATTGATTATCTTGCAAAGAAGAATGAATAATGCGTCTTTCGTACGGATTCATTGGTTCAAGCACAATGTCTTTACGATATTTTCTAGCACGATTTGCCAATTTATGTGCCAATTTAACTAATGATCTTTCACGTTTTTCGCGATAATTTTCAGTATTTAAAACAACTCTGACATAGTTTTCGACACGACGATTGACAACTAAACTGACTAAGTATTGTAAGGCATCTAGCGTTTGACCGCGACGACCAATTACTACGCCCATGTTTTCACCAGATATATCTATTTTTATTTCATTTTCAATTTTTTCAACTTGATAATCTGCTGAAATGTTCATTTTATTTAAAACGCTATCTAAAAAATTTACAGCAATTTGTTCAATTGAAACTTTTTTAGTGGCAATGACACGAACTTCTTTTGACTTCAAAAAACTGAGTAAACCCTTAGGCGCTTCTTCAAAAATTTCAATTTCAACGTCATCAATAGTCGCATTTAACTGTTCTAAAGCTTGTTCTATTGCTTCTTCAGGTGATTTTGCAACGATCTCACACTTATTCATCTATGCCTCCTTACTACTTGCAGCATTAACTGCCAATTGTTGTAAAATTTGAAAACCTGTACTAACACCCCAATATAGTGTAAGTCCAGCTGCCATGCTCATACCAAACCATAAAATCATCAGTGGCATAAACATTTGCATTGATTGCATTGTCTTATTGGTTGCATCATTGCCACCAGTTGGTTTATTGCTCATGGTTTGAAATTGTAAATAAGTGAGAACGGCGGCAATAATAGGTAGCAACCCTGGTAAGTTTTGAGCAAAATCAATATTGATAATTGCATTTAATCTATCTGGTTGTGAAAAATCAGTAATCCATAAAAAAACTTGATTTGTTGCCTGTTGAAATAATGCCACATCACCTTTAAATACATATTTTAATGGATCACGCAATACGCCAAACAAAGCAAAGATAATTGGCAACTGAATTAGCATTGGTAGACAACCAGCCACTGGATTAACATTATGTTGTTTATATAAATTTAATGTTTCTTGATTTAGTTTTTCTTTATCGTTTTTATACTTTTTATTTAATTCTTGAATTTTAGGCTGCAGTTCATTCATGCGTTTCTGCGATTTAGTTTGTGCTTGTGTTAATGGAAATAAGAGCAACTTGACGATTACTGTCATCAATATAATAGAAATACCATAGTTACTGGTAAAATCATAAAGCATGCCCAACAACAAACCTATTCCTTGATATAAAAAATCAAACACTTATTTATCCTCCATTATGGTAGTGGATCATATCCGCCAGGATGAAAAGGATGACATTTTAATATCCTTTTTATACCTAAATATAATCCTTTGATTGCGCCATATTTACTTAACGCTTCTATTGTATACTGCGAACAGGTCGGCATAAATCGACAATTTTTACCCAATAAAGGCGAAATTGTCAATTGATAAAATTTAACTAAAAGAATTAATAAATGTTTCACTTTTTATTTTTCTTTCTAATCATTGCAATTAAATAGCGTAAATTTTTTTCAATATCTTGTAACGACCCTTTATTTGCCCTAACACGTGCCACAAATACGTAATTATAACCTTTATCAAATAAGTGATAATTATTAATTATCGCTTGTCTAATCAATCTGCGAACACGATTTCTGACAACAGCTTTTCCAACTTTTTTACTTACAGTAATACCAAACTGTGCTTCATCACTATTATTTTTTATTCTATATAATACAATGAAAGCACCTGCAACAGATTGACCCTTTTTATAAACATAATTAAACTGCACATTTTTTTTAATTGTTGTCAATTTCATAGTCAATCCAACAGTTTCAATTTATTATACACTAATTATCAGACAATGTAAAAACCATACTATATTTATCACATTGAAAAAAAGACCACGTTATGCGGTCTATTCTAGCAATATTATGCAGATAATTTTGCTCTGCCTCTTCTTCTTCTACGCTTTAATACGTTTCGACCAGACGCAGTTCTCATTCGCTTTCTAAAACCGTGTTCAACCTTACGCTGTCTTTTCTTTGGTTGATATGTGCGCTTCATGGCTACACCCCCTCATCACTACTATATAAACTCTTTTTCAGAGTATTAATTAAAACTATGCTAAACTATTATACTCTGCTCTTATAACTGTGTCAAGAAAATATTTAAGTAAATATCAATTTTTAGATATTTTCAATGATGATAAAAAATAATCCTAGCTTGAATATAGTATCATATTTTGTTAAAATTAGTATAGCTAATAATATTATAAATTATCCAAAAACGGGGGAAATTTTGAAAGAATATCAAAATATATGGCAAAAAACGCTTGAAATACTAAAATATGAAATTACTGAAGTTAGTTACAATACTTGGATAAAGTCAATTGAACCAAAAAGACTTAATAAAGATACTTTAGTGTTAGAAATACCTAATGAATTTAATAAAAATATTTTAGAAAACCGCTATATTAGCATACTTGAAAATTCGCTCAAACAAGTTTGTGGTCGCAATATTTCAATTGAATTTGTTATTTTAGGTGAAGACAACGATTATGATTTTTCTGATAACAGTATTAATTTTATCAATAAAGCGCGTTTAAACCCAAAATACACTTTTTCGGAATTTGTTATTGGTAACAGTAATCGATTTGCACATGCTGCAGCACTGGCCGTTGCTGAAGCGCCAGCCAATGCCTATAATCCACTATTTATATACGGTGGTGTTGGTCTAGGTAAAACACACTTAATGCACGCAATTGGTAATTTTATCAGTCAAAATAACAAACAGACAAAAATTGTTTATGTCACATCTGAAAAATTCACCAACGAACTGATCAATTCAATTCGTGATAATAAAAACGAATCATTTAGAAATAAATATCGTACCGTCGACGTCTTATTAGTCGACGATATTCAATTTATTGCTGGCAAAGAAAAAACACAAGAAGAATTTTTCCACACATTTAATGCCTTACACGAAGCTAATAAACAAATTATTTTATCTTCTGATCGTCCACCAAAAGAAATTCCAACATTAGAAGATAGACTGCGTTCGCGTTTTGAATGGGGGTTAATATCTGATATTCAACCACCTGATTACGAAACACGTATTGCAATTCTTCGCAAAAAAGCTGAACGCGAATCAACTGAAATAGATAATCAAATTCATGAATTTATTGCCAAAAATATAAAGTCTAATATCAGAGAATTAGAAGGCGCGTTGACAAAAGTAATTGCATTTGCCAATTTATCAAAGAGTGATATAACAATGGATTTAGCTGTTGAAGCTTTAAAAGACATCGTTAAGACCAATCAGCAACAGCATCTAAACTATGACACAATCAAAAAAATTGTGGCGCATTATTACAACATCAAAATAAATGATCTCAATTCAAAAAAACGAACGCGGTCAATTACTTACCCACGTCAAATTGCAATGTACTTATGTCGTGAATTAACCGATATGTCACTCCCTAAAATTGGTGAAGTATTCGGTGGTAGAGATCATACAACTGTCATGCACGCCTGTGATAAAATTATTAATGACTTAAAAGAAAACGAAAACTTAGCTGAACAAATAAATAAATTAACAGAACAAATAAAACAAAACTAATAATTTACATATATCATTAAATTATTAACAGATAGCTGTTGATATGTTGATAATACAATGTTGATAAAATCGCTGTTTCTAAAATGTGTATAATTCACTTTTAATTTAAAATTTTTCCACATTTTTTAGACAGCTTTAAGACAGCTTATTTAGCAGTCTTAAATTAGTTTTCAACAAATCAACAGCACCTATGACTATTACTATTTTATTTTTACTATATTATATTTATCAAAAAGGAGCTTTTATGAAAATAATCGTTGAACAAAGTAACTTATCAAAAGCTTTAAATATTGTTTTAAAAGCTATTTCAACGCGTACAACAAAAGAAATTTTAAAGTGCATCTATATCAATGCACATGATAACGCAATTACAATGATTAGTAATGATCTAAATATCGGCATTGAAATGACTATTCCTGCTAATGTTATCAAATCAGGTAAAATTGCCATTGATGGTAGAATATTTGGCGATATCATAAAAAAACTGCCTAGTGAAGCAATTGAAATTGAAGAAAAAAACAATAAAATTCACATTAATTGTCTCAATTCTGATTTTTATTTAACAGGTCATAATACAGCAGAATTTTCAGTTTTACCGATTGTCAGTAGCGATCAAAAAATAGTAATTGACAAATATGTTTTGGCAGATATGATCAGCCAGACAATTTTTGCAACATCAAATGATGAAAACAGACCTATTTTAAATGGTGCACTATTTGATATTAGCAACGACAAAATGACAATGGTTGCAATTGATTTATATCGTGTCGCACTTAAAAAAATCAATTTTTTAAGCGATGCAGATTGTCATTTGGTCGTGCCTGCCAAGGCGCTAAATGAATTGTTAAAGATTATTTTAGCCGACAATAATAATATGGAAGTATCAATTTATAAAAACGATAAGTTTATCAAGTATTCAATTGGCAATGTTGTCTTAATTGCGCGTTTATTAGAAGGTAATTTTATCAACTACGAAAAGATCATACCAACTGAATACAAAACAAAAATTACCTGTTCTAAAACAGAACTATATCAGGCAATTGATCGTGCTTCTTTAATTGTCAATCAAACAAATAATACGTCATTACTATTTGAAATTAAAGATGATTATTTAAATATTACTTCAAATACAGACAGCGGAAGTGCTCAAGAAAAAGTCAATATAGAATTAGAAGGCCCTAATCTTAAAATTGGTTTTAATCCTAAATATTGGTTAGATGTATTAAAAGTAATTGAAAGTGATAATGTCGTCGTAGAAATGACAACCAGTACAAGTCCGTGTATTATCAAATCAGAAGAAGATGATAATTACATCTATTTACTATTGCCGGTAAGAATAGCAAATTAGGGGTTTAAAATGGAAAAAGTGGCAATTAATACAGAATACATTAAACTAGATCAGCTGATTAAATACGCTGGCATAACAGGCTGCGGTTCTCAGGCTAAAACATTAATTTTAGAAGAATACGTCAAGGTAAATGGTGAAATTTGTAAACAGCGCGGTAGAAAAATAAAAGTGGGTGACATTGTAGAAATTACCTATCAACCACTAAACAGAAAAATGCAAATCACCGAATAGAGGTAAAGTATTGTATATTACATCACTTTCTATTAAAAACTTTAGAAATATTGACAATTTGTTATTGAAATTTGATAAAAAAACGAATGCGATTATTGGTGATAATGCGCAGGGTAAAACCAATATAATAGAGGCCATTTACACAGCAATTAATGCAAAGTCATTTCGCACCAAAAATGATATTGAACTGATAAAAACAGAACAAGAAAGTTGTAAAATTCGGCTAAATTTCATTAAAAATCAACGTGAACAACAAATTGATATGATGATAAGCCGAGACAACAAAAAAAAAATTGCCATCAATGGTGTTGCGCTCAACAAGACATTTGAACTAATTGGCTATTTAAATATTGTTTTATTTTCACCCGAAGATTTAAAATTAGTAAAGGGCAGTCCAACAGAAAGACGACGTTTTTTAAACCGAGAAATATCGCATATTGACAAGAAATACTTAAATTATTTAATTAATTACAATCGAGTACTCAATCAAAAAAATAAATTTTTAAAGTTTAACAGTGAAAAAGTTGAAGAAATATCATTAGATATATGGGATGAACAACTTGCCAAGTATGGCAAGTACATCATTAAAAAACGCTTTAATTATATCAAAAATATCAGCAAAAAAGCCAGTCAAATTCATCGTCAAATATCAGAAAACAAAGAAGAATTAATATTAAAATATCAATCTGATTTATATGATGAAAACGATGCTATAATAGAAAAAAAGACAATTGAAAAACTTAAAAGTGCACGTGTTAAAGACATGCGCTATGGCTATACGACAGTTGGGCCACATCGCGAAGATTTTGAATTATTTATCAATCAAAAAAATCTTAAAAAATATGGTTCGCAAGGTCAACAAAGAAGCGCGCTGTTAGCAGTAAAACTTGCTGAAATAGAAATTATAAATCATGTGATTGGCGAATATCCAATACTATTGTTAGACGACGTCATGAGCGAATTAGATAACAATAGACAAATGATTTTATTAAAAGAAATCAAACGCACACAAACACTATTGACGACAACCGACTTAAACGGTTTAAAAGCAAAAGACATAGCGCCTTATTGGCGACATTTTATCGTAGATGGTTCAGTTAAATCATCACAGGAGGTATTAAGTGCCGAATAAAGTTAAACAAAGTTATAATGCAGAACAAATTCAGGTATTAGAAGGTTTAGAAGCAGTTAGAAAAAGACCGGGTATGTATATTGGCTCAACCAGTGCACGTGGCTTACACCATTTAGTGTATGAAATTGTCAACAACAGTATTGACGAAGCACTGGCTGGTTATGGTGATACAATTGAACTTACAATTACTAAAGATAATGGCATCATTGTCAAAGATAATGCGCGTGGCATGCCAGTAGATACGCATAAAAAAATGAATATGCCAGCCGTAGAAGTTATTCATACTGTTCTACACGCTGGTGGTAAATTTGGTGGTGGCGGTTATAAAGTTTCTGGTGGTTTACACGGCGTCGGTGCCTCAGTAGTCAACGCACTTTCAAAAGAGATGCGCGTCGAAATTGAAAGAGACGGCAATTTATACAGCATTGGTTTTGAGCGCGGCATTACGACAGCACCATTAAAGAAAATTGGCAAATCAAATAAAACCGGTTCAACCAGTTATTTTTTACCTGATGAACAAATATTTGACACCGTAGAATACAATTATGAAACCCTTAAAAATCGCATGCGCGAGCAGGCTTTTTTAAACAAGGGCATCAAAATCATTATGAAAGACGAAAGAACAGATGAAACTGACACCTTTCACTATGAAGGCGGCATCAGTGAATTTGTCTTGTTTTTAAATAAAAATAGAACATCTATTCATGAAGAAGTCATTTATTTTGAAGCCAGTAAAGAAAACGTCGTTGTAGAAATTGCCATGCAGTATACCGATGGCTATCAAGATAATGTATTTACCTTTGCCAATAATATCAACACGCATGAGGGCGGTACCCATTTAAGTGGTTTTCGTTCTGCTTTAACGCGCGTTGTTAATGATTACGCCAGAAAAAATAATTTATTAAAAGAAAAAGACAATAATTTACAAGGTGAAGATATCAGAGAAGGTTTAACGGCGATTATTTCAGTTAAAATAGAAGACCCTCAGTTCGAAGGTCAAACCAAGACAAAACTTGGTAATTCAGAAGTGCGCGGCGTCACCGAATCAATTACGGGTGAATCGCTAAATGCCTATCTTGAACAACACCCTACAGAAGCTAAAATTATTATCGATAAGTGTATTAAAGCGGCTAAGGCAAGAGAAGCTGCCAGAAAAGCACGTGAACTAACCCGCCGCAAGGGCTTATTAGACGGCTTCAGTCTACCCGGAAAACTATGGGACTGCCAAGAAAAAGACCCTGCAAAAAGCGAAATATTTATTGTCGAGGGTGATTCAGCTGGTGGCTCAGCAAAAGACGGTCGCGACCGCGCAATTCAAGCAATATTACCACTGCGCGGTAAAATATTAAATGTTGAAAAAGCCAATAATGCGCGCATTTTTAATTCAAACGAAATTAGAAACATGATCACGGCATTTGGTTGCGGTATCGGTGAAGAATTTAATATTGAAAAACTGCGTTATCATAAAATTATGTTGATGACTGACGCCGACGTTGACGGTGCCCATATTAGAACATTGTTATTGACATTTTTATTCCGTCACATGCGCCCATTAGTTGAACAGGGTTATGTTTATATTGCGCAACCACCACTTTATAAAATATCGTACGGCAAAAAAGAATACAATGTTTTTTCGGATGATGAAAGAGATGAAATTTTAAAAACACTACCCGAAAATGCAAAACCATATATTCAGCGCTACAAAGGTTTAGGTGAAATGAACCCCGAACAACTATGGGAAACCACCATGAACCCCGACAACAGAATAATATTAAAAGTAACCATAGAAGATGCGGTTGAAGCCGATATGATATTTGATACCCTAATGGGAGAAAATGTTGAACCGCGTCGTGAATTTATTGAAAAAAACGCAAAATACGTCAACAATTTAGACGTTTAATGAGGTTATCAGATGAAAGAAAACGAAAACACAACAAATAATCGCATTGTCAATATTGATATTCAAGAAGAAATGCGACAGTCTTACATCGACTATGCAATGAGCGTTATTGTTTCACGTGCGCTACCTGATGTACGCGATGGTTTAAAACCGGTACATCGCCGTATTTTATACGCCATGCACGAACTTGGCTTAACACATGATAAAAAATTTCGTAAGTGTGTACGCGTTGTCGGTGATGTTTTAGCAAAATATCACCCACACGGCGACGGTGCTGTTTATAATGCACTGGTTCGTATGGCGCAACCCTTTGCAATGCGTGATACCTTAATAGAAGGTCAGGGTAACTTCGGTTCAATCGATGGTGACAACGCAGCAGCGATGCGTTATACCGAATCAAAAATGACCAAATTATCATCTGAAATGCTCAAAGACATCAACAAAGAAACCGTTAATTTTAGACCAAATTTTGATGGTGAAGAAACCGAACCGGATGTACTACCTGCTCGTTTTCCAAATTTATTAGTCAATGGCGCTAACGGTATTGCCGTCGGTATGGCAACAACAATACCAACTCATAATTTAAGTGAAGTGATCAATGCCACTTTGGCATTGATCAGTAATCCTGAAATAGAAATTGAAGAACTACTCGAACACATCAAAGGGCCTGATTTTCCAACAGGTGCCGCCATTATGGGCATGAGCGGTTTTGTCAGAGGCTATAAAACTGGCAAAGGCAAAGTTATTGTCAGATCAAAATATAATATTGAAGAAGCTAAAAATGGCAAGGTTTCAATTATATTTACTGAAATACCTTACCAAGTCAACAAGATAAAAATACTAGAAAGTATTGCAAATTTAGTTAAAAACAAAAAAATTGATGGCATTACAGCTTTGCAAGACGAATCAAATCGCGAAGGCATTCGTATTGTTGTCGAATTAAGGCGCGATGCCAACCCACAGGTTATCGTCAATCAATTATTTAAGCATACCCAGTTACAATCGACCATTGGCATGAACATGATCGCCTTAGTTGATGGTGTACCAAAGCGACTTAATTTAAAACAAATACTTGAACACTATGTCAACCATCAAGTTGATGTTGAAACACGTCGCGTTGAATACGATCGCAATAAGGCAATGGCACGGGCGCATATTTTAGAAGGCTACCGCATTGCACTTGACAATATTGATGAGATTATAAAAATTATTAGAGGCGCTTATAACGATGCTGAAGAACAACTGATGAAAGCCTTTAATTTATCAGAAATTCAAGCAAAGGCAATTGTCGATATGCGCTTGAGACGTCTGCAGGGGTTAGAGCGTGAAAAAATAGAAAATGAATACAATAGTTTGCAAATTTTTATTGCCGAATGTCAGGCACTACTTGACGACAGAATGCTTTTATTAAATTTAATATCTGATAACTTAACACAATTAAAAGCGACATTTGCTGATGAGAGAAGAACATCAATAGAAGTTGATTACAATGAAATCGATATCGAAGATCTAATTGAAGAAGAAGAAGTTACTGTTACATTGACGCAACAAGGCTATATTAAACGGGTACCAGTTAATGAATATACGACCCAAAATAGAGGTGGTCGTGGAAAAACAGGCCTATCAACCCGCGAAGAAGATTTCGTAATCGATATTTTTACAACATCAACACACGACAATTTACTTTTCTTCTCTAACTTAGGAAAAGTTTATAAGCTAAAGGCCTATCAAATTCCTGAAGGTTCACGCTTATCAAAGGGTGTTGCTGTCATTAATTTATTGCCACTAGATCAAATTGAAAAAATAAATGCCGTTGTTCCGGTTAAGTCATTTGATGAAGGTTACTTTATTATGGCAACGCGACACGGTATTGTCAAACGCATTGCAGTGTCTAAATACAATACATCGCGCACCACAGGTATTATCGCCTTAAACTTAAAAGAAAACGATGAATTAATTGGGGTTAAATATACTAATGGTAGCGATCAAGTTATTCTAGTGACACATGATGGCAAATCAATTCGCTTTGCTGAAAACGAAGTGCGCGATATGGGTAGATTGGCAACCGGTGTTAAGGGAATAACACTAGCAACCAATGATTATCTAGTGGCAATAGCTTTGGTTAAAGAAAATAGTCAGTTACTCGTCATCAGTGAGGGAGGCTATGGTAAGCGTACACCATTAATTGATTATCGATGTCAATCTCGCGGCGGAAAAGGTATGTTAACCTATAACACAACAGCAAAAACTGGTAAATTAATTGGTGCAGCTGTCGTCGATGACAGTGATGAACTAATATTAATTAATTCGGCTGGTGTTATTATTCGCATCAAAACGGCAGATATATCAGTGGTTGGTAGAAACACCAGTGGTGTTAAAGTAATGCGCGTCGGCGAAGCTGATCAATTAGTTGCATTTGCAAAGATAATTGACATCGATACAGAACAAAAGTAAGTGAGGAGATATTATGCCTTTAATCGTGAAAACGCAATTTGAAACAGATAGTGAAAGTTGGATTTTTGAAATTGCTGGTGAATTAGATCTAGAGACATCAAGTAATTTTAAAAATATTTTAAATGATTCACTCGATCAAAAGATGGCAAATATTGTATTAGATTGTTCAGAACTAACCTTTATTGATAGTACTGGATTAGGCGTATTGATAAACACCTACAAAAAAATAAAAGATGACAACTATGTTATTAACATAAAAAATCCTAAGCAAAATGTCAATAAGTTGTTAAATATCACAGGTTTAAATACACTGTTTGTAGTGAGTTAAAGGGGATAAAATGTCAGATAGAATTACAATTAATTTGCCGTGTAAAAAAGAATACGTCGTCGTCGCGCGCATGACGGCAACCATCATGGCAAGTAAGCAAAATTTTAATATAGAAGAAATTGAAGATATTAAAATAGCGGTTTCTGAAGCCTGTAACAATGCTATTCAACATTGTTTTAATCAAGAAGATTTTTTTGATGTAACCTATACGGTTGACGATAAGACAATGTGTATTGAAATAGTTGATAAAGGTAAAGGTTTTAATTTAGACGATTATAAAAAACCGAATTTAAATGAACTTAAGGATGGTGGTTTAGGCATATTTATTATGCAATCGCTAATGGATGAAGTGTTAATAGAATCACAATTAAATTCGGGTACAGTTGTTAAATTAATCAAAAACTTATAATACAGGTAGATTGAATGAAGAAAATTTTCAGCTTTAAAACTGAATATTCAAATCGTGATACAAAAGAACTATTTATTTTATATAGTAAAGATAAAAATATCACATTGCGCAACGAACTGGTTAATCGTCATCTTTACATAAGTGAAATATTGGCAAAAAAATATGTTAACAAAGGTATCGAATACGAAGATATCTTTCAAGTTGCAGCGCTTGGTTTAATTTATGCGATTGAACGGTTTGATGTCAATAGAGGTTTTGAATTTTCTAGCTTTGCAACTCCGACGATTATTGGCGAAATAAAAAAGTACTTTCGTGATAAAGGGTGGTCGGTTCGCGTACCGCGCAGAATTCAAGAATTATCTAAAAAAATAAACGTCGCAAAAGTCAAATTGCAGCAAGACTTACAGCGCATGCCAAAAGTAGCTGATATTGCTGCCTATTTGTCGTGTACCGAAGAACAAATCATTGAAGCAATGGAAGCAAGCCAAGTTTACACACCAAAGTCGCTTGATATCATCTACGACAGCGCGGGTGATGATAAAGATATTCAATTGCTAGATATTATTGGCGAAGATGATAAACACTTTGATTTTATTGAAAACAAAGAATTTATCGATAAGTGTATTGCAAAGTTAAACGATATCGAAAAAAAGATTATCATCGATCGTTTCTTTAAAAACAAGACGCAAATTATCGTTGCTGAAGAACTAAATGTCTCGCAAATGACTGTTTCGCGCATGGAAAAGAAAATCATCAAAAAATTTCAGAAAGACTACAAAAAGTTGATCAATATTTAATACTGTCATTGCGAAGCGCATAGCGTGAAGTGTAGATATCTCAGTTTTATTGCGATTGAAACGAAGCACTTTTGCCTTTATCGTGCTCCTTCGTATATTTTTAGGTGGGAGCTGCGCACAAATGCGTAATAGAAAACGAGCTTCTTTCAGAAAAGGTGGTTTAACAGCAGCTCTTACCACTACAAAACACACTTCAGTCGCACGGGCTGCAAGTACTTCTGACAATCGCCCTCTTGTCATCTCGACCGACCGTAGGAAGCGGAGAGATCTCAGCCTTATTAAGTACGATTGTTAATAATTGCCAATAGTTACCAATAGTTATCCACCGATTGTGGATAACTTGTGGATATAAAGAGAGTTATCAACTTTTTGTCAACCAAATACAAATTATAAGTTTTTTATTATTTTATTATAAAAATCGTTTTTAAAAGAAATGAATAAATATTATAGCAATTAATATTAAAAAGTCCTTTAGATCGTGTAATTTTACATCATTAATGAAAGAGACATTCATAAAATTACAGGTGACATTTGGCAACTTATCCACTTATTGTGTATAACTTGTTGATAACTATAAAATAGACAAAGATAATTCGGAAAAAGATATGGGTTAATATGAAAAGACAATATCCAATTGGCGTGTTCGATTCAGGTTTAGGCGGGCTTAGTGTTGTTAAAACAATGAGGCAGCTGCTACCAAATGAATCGATTATTTATTATGGCGATAGCTTAAATGCGCCTTACGGCGAAAAGTCGACAGCGTATGTGTTAGAGCGCAGTCAACAGATTGTGCAAGCTTTATTAGCTAAACCTGTTAAAGCCATTGTCATTGCTTGCAATACAGCGACCAGTGCGGCTGCTGAACAAATTAGAAAAACGCATCAAAATGCGATTATTATCGGTATGGAACCAGCCATCAAACCAGCCATTAACCAAGTTAAAAATGGTAAAATTTGTGTTTTAGCGACATCTATAACGCTGCGTGAAAGCAAATTTAACGCGCTTATTGACAAGTTAAATGCAGTAGAAAGGGTTGTTAAATGCCCTGCACCGCAGTTGGTTGAATATGTTGAATCGGGTATTGATGATGTTAACAAATTAAAGCAAATACTTGATGAAGTCGTCCCTGTGGAAAAGTCAGATATTGGTGCAATTGTGTTGGGTTGTACACATTATTTATTTGTTAAAGATGTCGTACAAGATTACTTTGGCCACAAAACACCTATTTACGATGGCAATAGCGGCACGGTGTTACATTTAAAAAATAGTTTAATAAGACAAAATTTATTGGCACAATCAACTGATCAAGCACATTTTAGTATTGAAAATTCGGCGGGGCAACAGATGGTTGATAAAAGTTTTCAAATGTTGGAGTAAACCATGTATCAAAGACAACAAATAAAACGGGTAAGCGAAGAAATAGAAAAAGTTTTAAAAGGCGATTACTTTACAAATTTACAACAAATAATCATTCAACAAAAGTATCTTAGCGAATCGAAAAAAATTGATGTACGCCGCCTATCGCGCAGTCATCATAAGCCAATTAAACTGATTAAGCGTGAAATAGCAAAAGCCGATCACAAATTGTATCGGCTTTTAAAGGCTAATTTGGTTGATGCCAGTGATGAACTAACTGCTTTTTATCAGCAAATTGAAAATGTTGAGCAAAATTAAGCGATTGGCATTATGTTGCTCGATTTTAGTACAAAATAGCACATTTCATTTTCATCTTTAATATGCTCAAAGCCCAATTTTTTCAGAATATGTATACTTCTAACATTTCTTGTAGTTGTATCAGCGTAAATCTTTACTAAATTTAGTTTTTCAAAGGCATATTTGAGTATTAGTTTTTCAGCTTCAGTGCCATAGCCTTTGCCTTTTACAGTGTCATCCTTTAAGATTATACTGAATGTTGCATGAGCCTTAGCAGTATTGATGTACTTTAGTTGAATTTCTCCAATTATACTATCTTCACGATAAATACTAAAAATAATTCTGTTCTTCTCAGATGTCTTTAGCGAATAATAATCATCTATTTTCTTTTGGTCATATGTAAACACTTCATAAGTCATTTGCCTGTCAGCAATATAACCTTTATAAAAACTGTGACAATCTTCTCTTGTATAGGGTTTTAATGTGACCAGTTTTCCGACAATTGTGGGGCGCTCATCATTCATTTATATTCTCTCTAAAAACATCTCTTTTAGTTATTTATCGTAATTAAAATCAAGCGCTTGTCGATATCAGCACTTTACTTATGTGGACGACGGTGTGATTTTGTAACAGCGATTGAAACACAGCTGGTGCTGAAATCGTTCCGCTATATTTTTACCTAGGACAACCTGCCTGCGGCAGAACGTTACGGTAAAAACACAGCTCCACCACCTAATAAAGTCGTCATTGCCAAAGGCAATACCTGGCACTAATGCAACATGTTGTTTTTCAAGCATGTCGTCACAAATTTTTAGTGATAATGATTCAGCATTTGCCTTTTCACGATAAGCGCCGACGTTGATAAAAATATAAAAGGCGCCATCGGGTTGTACAACTGACAGACCGTCAATTGCACTGATTATTTTTGTCGCTTCGTCGCGTCTTGTTTGGTAAATGCGCTTCATGTTGGCAATGTCATCGGCACAGCTTTTTAAACCTTCAATGGCGGCATGTTGTGATATTGTACAAGGGTGTGACACTAAATGACCTTGTATGGCACCCATTGCCTTGGCAATTTCTTTGGTTGTCGCCGTATAGCCTAAGCGCCAACCAGTCATCGATAGCGACTTGCTCATGCCGTTGACTAAAATAGTCTTTTCTTTAATTGCTTCAGATAAGCTGGCAATTGATGTAAAATTGTCTAAATAGCAAATGCGCTCGTAAATTTCATCGGCAATAATGTAAATGTCGTTTTCAACACAGACATTGGCAAGTGCCAACAGCTCTTCTTTTTGATAAACGGCACCGGTTGGGTTTGACGGATTGTTGATAATAACGGCTTTTGTCTTGTCGTTAATGGCAGCTTTTAATTGGTCGACTGTCATTTTGAAATTGTTTGTAAAATCGGTTTCAACAAAGCGCGGTATAGCACCTGTTAACTTAACGATTTCTGGATAACTAAGCCAATAAGGCGCTGGTATAATCACTTCGTCACCAGAGTTGGCAATGGTCAAAAGCGTATTGGTCAGCGAATACTTTGCACCGCTTGACACGACGATTTGGTCGGGTGTATAGCTTAAATTATTTTCGCTATGCAGCTTATCGCAAATTGCCTGTCTTAAATCGATTACACCAACTGCCGCATCGTATTTTGTATAATTGTTGTTAATAGCAGCAATACCAGCAGCTTTGACGGCTTCTGGTGTAAAAAAGTCGGGTTCGCCGATGCTTAAGTTTATGACGGCAATGCCATCTTTTTTCATTTGTTTGGCTTTGCTGCTAATACCTAAGGTCAGCGATGGGGTGAGTGATTGAACTTTATTAGAAAGCATGGTTACCTCCTGTTTTTAGCATAATCTCGATGTAATTAGCTTATCAGAAAAACATCAATAAATAAAGAATTATTGTGATAGGTTGTTCTTTTTTTGTTGTTTATAGCATATAATAAGGTATAGGTTTATTGTTAGTAACTGTTCAGTCAAGTTGTCATTTCGAGTTAAGGCGTAGCCGTAATCGCGAAATCTCGGTTTTTAATTGCGATTGAAACGAAGTACTTTTGCCTTTACCGTGCTCCTTCGTATATTTTTAGGTGGGAGCTGCGCACAAATGCGTAATAGAAAACGTGCTTCTTTCAGATTAGGTGGTTTAACAGCAGCTCTTACCACTACAAAACACAACAGTCGCACGGGCTGCAAGCACTTCTGACAATCGCTTACACTGTCGATCTGCTGACTTATTATTTAACTGAATAGTTACATTATTCATTGCTATTGCGAGTGTGATTTTTGATGTTTGATTATATTATTGGTATTTTGTTATTTATATTGTTTATCAATATCGTTGTTTGGTTTTGGTGGCAGTTAATGCGCAGTACGCAGGTTAAGCGACTTAAAAAAAGAAAGTAGTGTGGTATTATGAAAACATTACTTGAAAATTTAAAAGCACAAGTTAAAAGAGAACAGTTGTCGACACATATGCCCGGCCATAAATACCGCCCTTTACACGATACAAACTGGTATCAAATTGATACCACTGAAGTTGATGGTGCCGATAATTTATTTGCTGCCAAGGGTATTTTAAAGCAGTCGATGATCGATATCGCCCAAATATATGGCGCAGCGCAGTCGCGCCTTTTAATCAACGGCTCAACAGTTGGGTTGATGGCAGCAATACTGGCCAATACAGAACAAGGTGATACAATTATTATTGCGCGCGATGCGCACAAGGCGGTTTTCAATGCTTGTCAAATTGGCAAGTTACATTTTCAAACGACCATGCCAAGATTATCTGAATCTGGGCTGTCATTGGGTTATAACTGTGCTGAAATCATTGAACAATTAGCAGTTAATCCAACCATTAAAGTAGTCGTTTTAATGAGCCCAACTTATTATGGTTATACAACTGATGTCAGCGCGCTTGTCGAAAAACTGAATGCGCGCGGCGGTGTTTTAATCATTGACGAAGCGCACGGCGCGCACTTAAAGTTTTGCCAAAATGGTGGTAGCACACTTGATAGTGGTGCTCACATTGTGGTGCAATCGGCCCATAAAATGTTGGCGGCGATGACGCAATCGGCCTTGTTACATTTTGCTAAAGGCACCGCACAATCAATTATTCAAAAGGTTGATCACTATTTAGAAATGCTGCAAAGTTCTTCACCCAGCTATGTTTTAATGAGCTCAATTGATTATGCTGTTAAAGACATGCATTACAATCAACAAGCGCATTTGACCTTTGAAGCAGACATGCGCAGATTAATTGAAAATAAGTTAACTGATTGGACAGTTCAACAAAAGCCACAAGATCCATTTAAATTGTGGCTCGAAACAGCGCGTCATGGTTACAGTGGCTTTCAATTTGAAAAACTATTGCAAAAATCTGGTATTTTTGCTGAACTGGTCAACGACTGGGGCTTGCTGCTTTATCTCAGTCACTACAATACATTAGCTGACTTAAATCACATTATTAAATCGGTACAAGCAATACCTAAAAAGGCAGCTTATCAAGCAACTCGCATCAGCTATAAACCATCGACAAAAAGGCTTATCGACACCACTAATTATAAAGTGGTTTCAATTGACTTAGCAGATGCAGTCGGCTGTTATAGTGCAGAAGATATCATCCCCTATCCGCCGGGTATACGCTTTGTGATGCGCGGCGAAAAATTGACGCAGGCGCAAATTAAGACAATGATCAAACTGCGTGATGCTGGTCATACTATTATTGGCACGGCAGATAAGACAGTTCAAAAAATAGCTATTTACAAGGAGAAGTGATGGGCAAATTAATTACAATAGAAGCCAATGACGGCAGTGGTAAAGAAACCCAAAGCAAGCGCTTAGTTGAACATTTAAAACAAGACGGTTATCGCGTTAGGCGCGTAACCTACCCCAACTATGCCAGTGATTCGTCAGCACTTGTCAAAATGTATTTAAATGGCGAATTTGCCGAAGACGCCGACGCAGTTAACCCCTATGCAGCTTCAGTGTTCTTTGCGGTTGACCGCTATGCGTCATTTAAGCGTGAATGGCAAGATTTTTACGATGGAGGTGGCATTGTCATCGCCGACCGCTATACAACCGCCAACATGATTCATCAGACGGCAAAGCTATCAGACAGTGCCGAAATTGATGCCTTTTTAAGTTGGCTAAGCGATTTTGAATACAATATCATGGGTATTCCGCGCCCTGATATGACCTTTTTCTTAGATGTGCCAGTTGAGCATTCAATTAAAGTGATCGAAGCACGCGCCAATAAAATTGACGGCAGTGCCAAAAAAGATATTCACGAACGCGACAACAGTCATTTAGCGCGCGCTTATCAGGCGTCTAAAATTGTCGGCCAGCGCGAAGGCTGGATCAGAATTATCAGCATGGCGGGCAATACCTTTCGCCCAATTGAAGACATTCACCTAGATATATACAATCACGTAAAGGCCGTACTATGATCAATCAAACATTTCAAAACGTGGTTGGTCACGAGCGTCAAAAACAGTATTTTTCAGAACTGTTAGCAAAACAAAAGGCGGGTCATGCCTATTGTCTAAAGGGTGCAGCTGGCATTGGCAAGCACTATTTTGCAATGCAATTTTTACGTGAAATGATCTGTTGTGGCAACAGCGCAGACTATGTAAAATTTGACACGTTAAACCACCCTGACTATTTAGAAATCGTCAACGATGGCACTATTTTAAGTGACCAAGTCAATGTCATTCGCGATTTTATTTACAAAAAGCCGTTAATTTCACCAATTAAGGCGATATTAATTGATGACGCCGCCAACATGAACGAACAGGCGCAAAATAAAATATTAAAGATTTTAGAAGAACCACCTGGTCACGTCTTAATGCTATTCATCACCAATCGACCCAATCAACTGTTGCCAACGGTACTCAGTCGCTTGACCCATATTGTTTTTAATCCACTGGCAATAAAACAAGTTGACCTATTAATCGAGCGCCATCATTTAACGCGCGATGATCGCTTAATCGGCATTAGTGCCGGTAGTTTTGGCACTTATCAGCGTCTGCAAAGCGATCAACAATTTGCAAAGCTCAGTGAAAAGACAATTGAGGTGCTATTGAGTGGTTTAAAGGGGTCTAACCAGTGGTTATTAGATGGCGATTTACTCAATCAATATAAAGATAATAGCGCACATCTGTTTTATCTGATGCGCGTTGTGTTGCGCGATTTGTTAGTTTATAGTAAAACCAATCGACTTGACGCCCTAAAAGTACTAAATTCAGCTGATGTCGCTAATATTGATAATAAAACTATCAATCAAGTGTCAATTTATGATATGATAAGAGAGATAAACAGAGCAGAAAGCGCGCTTCAGCGCGGTCAAAATTATAACTTATTAATGGAAACACTGCTCTTTAACATAGAGGAGGCTTTACATGGTTAATGTAATAGGCGTGCGCTTTAAGCGCGCTGGTAAAATATATTTTTTTGATCCAAAAGATTTAGATGTCGCTGCTGGCGATAATGTAATTGTTGAAACTATACGCGGTATCGAATTTGGTAAAGTCGTGACGGGTAAAGAACAGATTGACGAAAAAGACCTTGTTTCGCCACTAAAGCCAGTGATTCGCATAGCTGATGACAACGATAAAGCAAAGCATTTAAACAACCGCGAAAAGGCCAACGCGGCACTCGTTACTTGCCAAGAAAAAATTGATAAACACGGCCTTGAAATGAAATTGATCGATGCTGAATACACATTTGATAACAATAAAGTTATCTTCTATTTTACAGCAGACGGCAGAGTCGATTTTCGTGAGTTGGTTAAAGACCTTGCATCAGTCTTTCGAACCCGTATTGAGCTCAGGCAAATTGGCGTGCGCGACGAAGCAAAGATTTTAAACGGCATTGGCCAATGTGGTAGGCGGCTCTGTTGCGCTAATTGGTTAGCTGACTTTGCACCCGTGTCAATAAAAATGGCAAAAGATCAAAATTTATCGCTTAACCCGACAAAAATATCAGGTATCTGTGGTCGCTTAATGTGTTGTTTACGCTACGAATACGACACCTATAAATCGCTTAGAAAACAAATGCCGCGGGTTGGTGACACCGTTAAAACACCTGATGGTGAGGCATTGGTATTTGGCGTTAACATATTAAAAGAAACCGTTCGCGTAAAACTAATCGCCAATAAAAACAAAGATGGTGAACCCGAACTGGGCGACGATTTTTTAGAATTTCACAGTCGCGTTGTAATACGCGCCAAGCGTGCACGCTATAATGTTTCTAAAAAAATGGTCGACAATAGTGGCAAAGTACAATTACAAGACCAAGATGATTCAGTCTTTGAAAATTTAGAAGACGAAGGCTTTATCAGTGAGTAATAAAGTGAGTGAGCATACCAGTTATCAATTAAGGCGCGATGAAGTAATCGACGATTTACAGCGCGACGGCTTAAAAATTATTCAAAATAATAACTTCTTTAAATTTGGGATTGACGCCGTTTTATTAACATTTTTTTGTAATCCCAAAAAAGCTGAACATATCGTCGACTTGGGTACGGGCAGTGGTGTTATTGCACTACTGCTTTCTGCTAAGTACCGTTTTGCTCAAATTAGTGGCCTAGAAATTCAGCCAGCTGTTGCCGAAATGGCGCAGCGCAGCGTTTTGCTCAATCAACTACAGTCGCGCGTTAAAATTTTCAACGGCGATATTAAAAATTGGCAGCAATATTTTACTGCGCAGTCAGCAGATGTCGTCACGGCTAATCCACCTTATTTTAAAAGTGGTAGTGGGCTGGCTAATCCAAATAACTATAAATTAATTTCGCGTCACGAAGTAGCCTGTACACTTGACGATTTGTTTTCGGCGGCAAGCGGTATATTAAAGCCAAATGGCCAGTTTTATTTAATACATCGCCCCAATCGACTGGTCGACATCTTTGAAACAGCGCGCCAGTACAGGTTAGAACCAAAAGTTATTCAACTGGTTAAACCGCGCGTTGATGAAGCAGCTAATCTGGTTTTAATAAAATGTGTTAAATACGGTGGTGCTGAACTGAAATGGCTGCCGCCAATTGTCGTCTACGACGAAAACCAAAATTATACCGAACAGATTTATGATATTTATAATCAGGCACATTTAACAGCTTTTAGCGAGGGAACTTAATGCTTTATATTTGTGCAACGCCAATTGGCAATTTAAAAGACATCACCCTGCGCGTTTTAGAGGTGTTAGAATCAGTCGATGAAATCGCCTGTGAAGACACCCGCACCAGTGGCAAACTGCTCAGTTATTACAATATTAAAAAGCCACTATTTAGTTATCATGAACACAATGAACGCGCCAAAACTGAAATTATAATCGAAAAGTTAAAACAGGGCAAAAACATTGCCCTTATTAGTGATGCCGGCATGCCGGGCATTAGCGACCCCGGTGAAATACTGATAAAAGCCTGTATTGCTAACCAATTAGACTATACCGTTTTACCGGGTAGCAGTGCTGTTATCACCGCGCTTGTCGCGTCAAATTTAGCGGCACAACCATTTTATTTTCACGGTTTTTTAGCGCGCAAACAAGTTGCCAAGCAGTTAGAAAGCTTAAAGCGTCTACCCATGACAATGGTATTTTACGAATCGCCCCATCGCCTGTTAAAGACATTACAACAGATGCTTGCCGTACTTGGTAATAGGCAATTGACCATTGCCAGAGAACTCACTAAAATACACGAACAATATCAACACAGCGACATTGCAGCGGCAATTGAATACTATTCTGAAAACACGGCAAAGGGCGAATGTGTCATTGTGGTCGCCGGAATGACTGAAATAACTGAAACACTGTCCTTAAAAGAGATTGTCGACCTTGCTAAAAAGCGCATAGCAGCTGGCGAGCGCCACAAAGACGTCGTCAAACAACTGGCGAAACAATACGATGTTGATCGACAGACGCTGTATAGAGAAACACTGTTAGACAATCGCGAAACGGAGCAATGATGAAAGCATTTATCAATGGCAAAGCACTGGTTGATGGTAAAAACAGAGATGACGTCGTCGTACTATTTGACAAACGCATCAAAGAAATTGCTACTGAAGTAGCAAATGATATTGAAGTTATCGATTTAGCGGGCAATTATTTATTCCCCGGCTTTATCGATATACACGTACACGGCGCTGCCGGTGGCGATGTGATGGACGCAACCCCACAAGCCTTAGAAGCACTTAGTCAATCGCTTGCTAAAAGTGGTGTTAGCCGTTTTTTGGCAACCACCATGACCATGCCACTTGCTGACATAAGGCGCGCCTTAGAAAACGTCAGGCAAGTCATCAAAAACGATCAGCTAACAGCTGCTAAACCGCTTGGCGTTCACTTAGAAGGGCCTTATATCAGTGCCGCCTATTGCGGTGGGCAAGACGCCAAGCACATCAAAAAACCAAATTGGGCAGACATTGCCGACTATAAAGACATTATTAAAATAATCACTTTAGCGGTTGAAGAAGACAGCGACTTTCAGTTTATTAAAGACAATTCTGATATTGTACTGAGCATTGGGCACAGTGCAGCTAGTTTTGAACAGGCACTCGCCAGTTACGAACTGGGCGTGCGTCACTGTACTCATTTTTTTAATGCCATGACAGGGCTGCACCACAGAGCGCCGGGTGTTGTCGGTGCAGTGCTCAGCAGGCCCTACGCCACTGAAATTATTGCCGATGGCATTCATATACACCCGCAACTAATCAATACCATTGTCAATTTAATTGATAAGCAAAATATCATCTTGATAAGCGATAGCATGCGCGCCACCGGCATGCCAACTGGCCAATATGAACTGGGTGGTCAACCCGTCATCGTCGACGACCAGTCAGCCCGTTTAGCCAGTGGTCAACTAGCTGGTAGCATACTGACATTAGACCGCGCTGTGCGCAATATGGTCAATTATACCGATTGCAGTTTGGTTGATATCATCAATATGGCAACCTTAAATCCGGCGCGTAGCATTGGACTCGATTGCGATTATGGTTCAATCACAAAAGCGGCAGTCGCCGATTTTGTGGTGATGGACAAAGCGCTTAATGTGGTTAGCACGTGGCGTGATGGCAACTGTATTTATCAGCGAAAATCTTAAGGGGGGCAATATGTCTTGTAATCAGCGGCTTGTCGAAGTTTGCGTCGACAGTTTAACATCAGCGCTCAACGCCCAAAAAGGTGGCGCCGATCGCTTAGAAATTTGTCAAAATTTGCAACTGGGTGGCACGACGCCATCTTACGGTCTAGTAAAGGCAATTAAAGAAAAAGTCGATTTACCACTGGTTGTCATGGTTAGGCCACGTGCTGCCGATTTTTGTTACAATGAAGATGAATACGCGGTGATGTTAAACGACATTGCCCTGTTTAAAACGCTTGATGTCAGTGCCATTGTAACCGGTATTTTAACGCCGCAAGGTGCACTAGACAAGGTGCGCATGGCAGAAATAATTAAGCTAGCAGCACCGACAAAAGTGGTCTTACACCGCGCCTTTGATATGACGCACAATTTAAATCAAACACTAAAGGATGCGGCAGCGCTAGGCATTGTACGCGTACTGACATCGGGTGGTGCGCGAAATGTCAAACTGGGTATGGCAAACTTAAAAATGCTATTTGATCAAAAAATAAATATCGAAATTTTGCCTGGTTCGGGGGTAGATAAGTCGGCTCTTGCTGATCTTGTTAAAATTGGCGCCAAGCAGATACATTTATCTGGTAAGGTAAGTGTTGAAAGCGTCATGCAATACCGTCGCCCTAATATTAGTATGTCATCAAATCAAGCTGACGACTATCAGTATCAAATCACAGAAACCGTTAAAATAAAGGCAATTGCCAACGCGTTTAAAGAATTATAAATTTAGTTAATGTCATTTCGACCGCAGTGGAGAGATTTCCCACTATATGTCATCTCGAGCGCAGTCGAGAGATCTCTGTTTTTTAACTAGCGATTGAAACGCTCCTTGTGCTGAAATCACTTTGCTTTACCGTTTCGCTAGGACAACCTGCGCAAGCGCAGAACATCTACGCGAAAGATAAAGCGCCGTCGCGCACTGGCGTCGCTGACAATCGCCTGACGTTATCTTTGCTTTTAAGCCTTGACTTTAGGTTTTTAAGCTTTTCCTTCAACACTCCACTTTCCACTTTACCGTCATCTCGACCAATGCGGAGCTTTCCACATTCCACTTTAACGAGTGTGCAACCTGCATTTTAGTGGGGTGTAGGCTATTGACAAAATTATAAATATCATTGACAATATAACTGTATACATTAAGCGCGCGCTGTTTGACAATTGTTAACCACATGTTAAATTAATTTGTGGTATAATAAGAGAGGAAAGACTATGTCAAAAAACAAACAGTTGCGTAAGCAATACCGACAATTCGATGAGTTCTTTAAGTTTATGCTGACGGT
>PDWJ01001671.1_pt1 | contig 33941 bp, 48 predicted proteins | sample 1430881 | NCBI WGS metagenome assembly PDWJ01 (sample SAMN01162460, study PRJNA174530) | Oral metagenome, whole genome shotgun sequencing project. | biome: Marine environment; feature: Marine mammal; material: Swab sample of the gingival sulcus; isolation source: swab sample of gingival sulcus...
CTGAAAGTCCATATTGGTTTATTTATAACTAATTATTTTTGTGATAACTAAAGGTGTCATTACTGGAGGAGCTATATTTGCATGGCAAATTGGAGGAGGGTTAGGAGAAAAAAGAAGAGAGTTTTCTTTATCATCTTTTGTTAATTCTCGATATTCAAACTGAAGCTCTGTACCAACGGCTTGTGGAATAGTATCCGGAATTCCTATCTTAGGGAAATAGGGAACTCCAATAGCATTATCATAGCTAATAGCTATATTGCTATCCGTAGTGGAAAAATTATCACGTCTCCCAATATCTAATGGGGTTTCCACTTCAATTAATACTATTTCTCCATAACATCCACCAGTTACAGCAATTATTTTTCCCTTAGCCTGATTTGATGGTAAATCATCACTAGTGTTGCAGCTAATACTCAAAACTAATAAGTAGATAATCGGAAGACTACTTATGCCAATTTTTATTGATTTTAGAGACATATTACAACTTTTTAAATTAATTGAAAACAAAACGGAATTATAAATAGAAGTGATTTAAACTTTTTTAAATTGGCTAAAAAATTGCCATTTTGCACCCATATTTTGCCTTTTTCTTCCTCCGTATCCCTGCTATGCAAAAAAGCTTTTGATAGAACAAAAACTTCTAATTTTCGCTTAAACTCAAAAAGTTTAAACAAGTTTTTTGCATGGCTATTGAGTATTTATATTAGGCTCTTTAATAAATTTTGCAAATGTCAAATTATTTGGAAAAGGGATATTTGCTACAGTATATGTAAACTTATCTATTACCAACTCATTTTGATTATTATAGTGATATACTGAACGTATTACTTTAGTTTCATTTTTTAGTTTCCATGTTATATCCATTTCAGAATCGTTTAAAATTTCAATCGATATAACTTTTTCTTCTACATCGACAGACGGTAAAATAACATCTACTTTTTTTAAAGAGTCTATTATTAAAGTATAATTGTACTGGGGATTATAAACGTTTGTCTTTGATATACTATCATAAAACACACCCTTCCATATCTCTTTGTCGTCAGGTTTCAAATTATCATCTTTATTACAACTTACTAACAAAGTGGATATAAAAAGAGTTAAAATTAATGCTTTCATAGTTTTAAGTTTTTAAGGTTATATTATTAGGTACGAAACCTTAATTGATAGAGCTAAAGACCTTATTTAAAAAAGTCAAGTTTTTATTTTTAGATATTTTATTTTTAATTTAGTTGCGTAAAATTAGTTACAAAATTTGCATAATGTTTACAATATTTTATTGATTATCTTTTTATTTATAGGAGATATTCAAAAACAGTGTTTTATTTATTTTTTATGAAAAAATGCGTTCAGTCTAGTAAAATCAAGAGATTTTTTATTAAAAAATGGAAATTTGAATTGTTTTGATGTGTTTTATTTTGTCTCTAACACATTCGCTTTAGGCTCGCTTGTTTCATTTTTAAAGTAGTGGATTCCCTGCGAAACACCCACCTCTAAATCCACCACTTTAAAAAGGTGTTTGTTTTTCTTTATGATTATAAGACTTTAAACTTTTGCGACCATTGGGAGTAAATAAGGTTCTGCCATAGACACACATCTTGAATTTCTAACCAAAAAGCTGAAATTTTAATTAAATGGATGTGGCTCTAAAACCACAAAAACTTGATAATTTTACAATTACCAAGTTTTTGTTACTATTTGATTTGTTAAAAAGTCGGGGTGGCAGGAAGCCACAATTCCAAACTATATTTTTAATAATCAAAAAGTTATGTTTTTTATTTATAACAAGGTAACCGAATAGGTAACTTTTTGAATAAGAACTTTTAGTGTTATTTGCCTTTATTTAAGGTGGGGCAAATATATAATGTTAATTCTTATTGAGCAATAAAAATTTATTTTTTTATTGAAGGAAGACAGAACTTTGGTGTTATTAATTGATATTGAAATCGGACTATCTAACGTAAGCAAATGATTGGGGTGGGTGTAAATTAAAATCTTTTTTTAAACATTTAGGCTTTTTATACATTTTCTTTTTTTTAACTTGAATAGCAAAACCTTTTTCTTTTTCAGAGAAGTATTCATAGAAGAAATCTTCTGTTATTCCTGAATACTCTTTTGTCAAGCTCCAAAGAGTATCAATATCATCATTAAAAATTTTACCGATTTCAAATTCTCCAATAACTTTTTGTACAGGTGATGAGGCATAGACTATAATTGATTTTACATCACTATTTTTAAAAATAGATTTTCTGAATTCAAATTTTTTGGTACCTTCAAAAATCTTAAATGCAAATTCTGGTTTTATTGATAATACTACTTTCATAAATATTATTTCTTTCGGTAAGCAAATCTAACTAAATTATTAAATTGTTCATTATTTATTTCAATGAATCCCCTAGGCATATTCATAATATCTGGGATTACCCCGATTCTGTTCAAATCATTAAGTGTAGGTTTTGGTGTAGGTAATGAATGTGCAAATAAAAACTTAACAACAAAAGGACGTAAATTCAAAAATCTATTCCACCAATCTTTCTCTAACTCTGATTTAGTTATCATAGTTCTGCGTTTACAAACATTATAAAAATCATCAAATGATTTGAATTGTGTGATTACGTCTTCAACAATGCAAATAGAAGTAACCGTACTTGAATATCTTTTTGGTGTTGTTTCTCCTACTCTATAAATAATTATTACATCCCCCTTTTTTAGATGGCGGTCTTTAGAATGAGATATGTAAACTTTACCAATCCTATTTCTATGAGGTTCATTATCAGCATATTTGCTTTCATCTTCTTTTGTGTTTATACTGTCGGGAAAAAGTTCTGTATGATATTGAGCTTCTATTTTTATAATGTACTTTTTAGTTTCTCTTGATAAAAATGGAAAAGTCATTTTTGGGTTTTCAATATTTATAGGTAAGTCTTTTCCAAAACTTCTAACTAATACAATTTCATCACCATTTTTAGTTGATTTTATACCGTGTTTGACAAATCCCCACAATTTCAACATATCAATTAATTGTACTTGTTCTTGTCTTTTGTCAAAAATAGTAACATAAATTTCTTCTACTTTGTATTGGTTGGCATTATCAAAAACAATTTTCAAAAAACGTTCGCCTATTTTGTAACCATTACTAACTACTTTTAAAGTACCTATTTTCAATCTCTTTTTAACATCAAACACGGGGCTTATTTCAGAATAAGATTCACTATTAGGCTCTTCAACTTTAATATAAAGGAAAGCTGTTAAATTTCCGTCGTTATAACATACATAACAAATTTCATCAGATTTTTTTATAAACCACTTGTCAAACTCTTGATAATCATTTCTAAAGCTATCGAAAAAGGAATCTTGTAAATCTACTTGGGCAAAATCTACTTTTCTAACTGCTAAAACTTTATAATTGACAAGTTCTGGGTTTTCTGTTGTAACCTTTTCTAAAAACATTTGAATAGTAAAAACTCTATTAACTATATCTAATTTTTTAGCTTTGATATGTATTTTTTTGTCTTCTGAAATCAGAATATCCATTCTATTTTGAAAAACTTCGTTAAGTAAATACGTATCGTTGATATCGTTATCATTGACATCAATTTCTTCACTTACCTTTTTTACTCTATCAACTAAATTTAAAGGATGTTTTATTAAATTATAACTATCTAACTTAATCGTGAAAGTCTCTACAGTTTTGGTATCTCTATAGTTTTTAATTTCTGAAACCGTAATTGGATGCACGTATTTTTCTAATTGTAGTTTGTCTATCCATTTGAATAGTTGTCCAATGTCAGGGTTGATAATTCTATTAGTCTCTCTATGGATTATGATATTTGTATCTAAAAGTACTTTCATTCATCTAATTAGGTAGTTTCAAATATAGGTATTTTATTTTTTGGTATTTTATTTTAGAATTACCACACGACTTCCTTTCAACTCTCGAAGTTCCAACACTAAACGTTCATTATCGCCCAGCGTGAATTTAGGTAATACAATTACAAAACGTTCAGATTTTCCATTGCGAATAACCTTTGGAAAACGATGTTTATATAAAGGAAGTAATTCGTTTTTTTGATAGGAAGATTTACGTTTCTTGTTTCCATTAACTTTAAAAAATTTTAGATAATTCACTTCAAAATCAATTCCGGATTTGTTTTTTATTTCGATACCCAAATACACTTCATCAGCATTGTAAATCATATTTTCTATACGAAGTCTAATACCTTTTTTACGTTTAGTAGCAATCTTTTCTTTTGATTTTTTCAATACATATTCGCTAAACTTTTTATAATGTGAAGTAGCTAAAAGCTGTTCATTCATAGCTGGAATACTCGGCTTTTGCTTGATGATTTTTGGAACTTCACTACCTATACTTTGATTGGATTTAATGAAGTAATTGAGTTGTGGCAATTCCTTTTTATACTTTAAAATATAGCTATACACTTTGCCGTCTGATGTAACTGTAAGCAAGTTGCTTTCTTTACCTTTTTGGGCTTGTAATAAGCCAAAGTATTGTTCTTTCTCACGATTGTATGTAAACACAAAATGCGAAGCTCCTGTAATACCTTGACGAATGGTACTCGGAAAAAACAACGCTACATTTTTAGAGTTATTAGCATAGATGGTGTCTAATTGTTGTGCTGAAATGGTGATGCTAAACAGCATCAAAAAAGCAAATATCGTTTTCATAAGTTTTTATTTTGGAAATTGAAATTTAGGTTTGTCTTGTTCTATTTTTAGGATGAGCTTGTAATTATCGGCAATAGTAACTTTTACGTTTCTGTGGTTTTTCTGAAATATTTTTTTAATACCACTTACTTGTGGAACTCCTGTAATATTAATATCATCTATCACATCGCCAATAATCTGATTGGTTACTTCAGCTCTAAAACTATTTTCGATATAAATTCCCTTACTACTATCTTGAAAATCGTGTGCCGTTAGTTTTACCGGTTGATGATTAATGTGTTCTATCTTAATGAATGTGCGGTTGGGTTGAAAACTCACAAACCCATAAATCGCTGTGTTTTTCGGAATGATACTATTGTTAATTCGAGCTTGTTTTAGCAAACGCATCTGCAAACGGTAGTTGTTTTTAACAGTTTGTTTTCCATCTACCCGAACATAGATGAACTCATCCGTAAACTGCGGATGGTACAGTTCGTTTTTAATAGGATGTGAGGCAAAAAATAACTGATGTTCTAATGCTCGTTCTTTTGCTTGATTATTGCTTTCTTTATCGTCGATTACATTTACCGTGACTGTGTCTTTTGGCTTCTCTACAACTTTTGGTTTAGAACTTTGTCCAACAGGAATATTCGTATATGATTTTTGCGTATAGTTTATTTTACCTTGCTCATAAATACTATCCACTAATCGCATCTTTTCTTTCTCTAATAAATTGGGGTCGTATGTTCCTGTTGAGTCTAACAAGCGTTCGTCGTAAATACTTGGTGCGTTGGTTTCTCGCACTTCCTTTAAATCATTAAGTGCATCTAATTTTGAATGGTATTCCTTTTGATTATCCTGTAATTCAGGTATAGGAATTTGGTTTGCATCCAATGTTGGTTCGTCATCATCCCCCATCATATACATTGCATACGAGCCTATAAACAGCACCACGCACACGATAATGGTGATAAAAACGATTTTATTTTTTTCAATTTTCATAATGATATTGTTTTTAAATGCCCATTATGAGCTTTCATAAGTTTCTAATTTTTTAAGTTGATGTTCGTAAAAATTGGTAATCAATAATCCGTGTGTGTTCTTCGGAAAGTTTCTATCTACGTGAATAATATCACCAGAAGTTTTTAACTCATAATAATCGGTAATCGAACCACGATTGATTTCAAAAACAGTTGTGGTTTCAAATTTGTAGGGTTCTTGTTGAATATCAATATTCGATTCAATTTTAAGAACTTTCTGAACTAGAGAAAATTGTAATAATCGATTGTAAACACCGTCTGCTTTTTTCTGTCTGTACAATCCATCGACAGAACTATTACCCAACCACAAGGCTTTCTCCAAGTTTTTTTCGTAATTACTGGCATCGATATTGTAAAAATAGGTGTGAAATAACTCTAAATGCGACAGCACTTCAACTTGTAAATTTTCGCGTTGCGATACCATTTTAAGTGGAATTACATTGCCATCATCATTCACTACAAAAGCATTATTGATACTTTGTTTGTGCAATTTCATTACCATAAAAACGGAAACTACAGAAGAAATTACTGAACCAATTATGGATGCCACCACAATAAAGCGATTGGTTTTTAGAACGGTGTAAATATTTTTATAAGGTGTTTTCATCTGGATAATTTTTATTGTTTTTATAGGTCAGGTGTAATTCGCCATTAAACATCTTGATTAGTATTAAATTGATTTTATTTAGGCTTATTTCATAGGTTAAAAATTTTAAACAGCAAATAATCGAAAAACAAAAGATGTAGCACGTTTATACAATTTAAATTTTAAGAAGAAAATAAAGCCAATCGTACCAAATTCGAGCAAGGAAGCAAAGAATTCACTACCCCAATTTGTACCGAATAAACTACTCCAAAAATGGGTAGTCATTTCGGTATATAGGTTATTTACAAACACATTAACGAGGAAAAACGCAGGCACTATCATATACACACCTGCATACAATTTGAAAAAATTATAGGCTAAATCACGGAACTTTTCAAATACTGCCAGACTAATTACCAATGGAAAAAATGCCTGCATTATTCCCAATAAAAAGAAGCGTTCAGCTAAGAATATAGGATAAATGAACAAATCCATCAACCATAAAAACACACCTCCTATAAATGCTAAATATTTCAAATAAAACAAAGGTGTTACCAATGCGTCGTATAACAATGCCAAGGCTTTTTTGGCGGCTTCCAAGGCACCCACATCCTGTTCGATGTCAATATCCTGCATCTGCAATGGGAGGAGTGCCGGAGCCGTATTACGGTACTGATTTTCGATAGCTACCAAAATACTATCGAACACACTTAATACCTGTGTTGAAAAAATAACCACAATAACCACCGCGAAGTTTTTTGCCAACTCCGTTGGTGTTAATCCCCAAGTGTAACCATTGTCAGTGGCAACGCCTTCGTTGTACTTTTTTAAAATGTTGATTAAAAACAGTAGCACTGCCAAGGCTTTCATTCCGCCAATGGTGTATTGGGCAAAGGCACTGCTTTTGATGGTGGTAAACACGGCATCTACATATTCCAATCCTATTCCTAAAAACATGGCTACTGCTTTGCTTCTCTATTGTTAATTACATCTTGCATTTTTCTAAAAGCGATGATTTCTCGGTAACGCTTTGTTTTCGCTTCGATTTCTGCCACCATTTCTTTCGATTCGAGTTCTTTTTGTTTGAGAACTTCGGCACGTTCGGCATCCGTCATTTTCATACTATTATTTGATAAAATTTGGTCGATATACTCCATACCCAAAATGGAATTTTCAATAATCGAATTGAACGATTTCGAGATGCGGTTCACTTCATCTTCCTTGATATAAGGTGAGTTTAAAATCTCCCGTAAATCTTGTTGTACCACTTCAAACAAGCGTTGGTTATTTCGTGCTAATTCACGCACAGCTTTTAACTGTTTTATCACGTTGTTTACTTTTTCGATATTTTCTTTTTGTTGCTTTAAAAACTTTACGGTTTTTAAGAGCTGTGCCGTTTGCTTTCCTGATTCTAACAGCGATTTCATAAAGGAAATAAAATTGGTATTGTCGTACACGGGCATACCTTGTGCACGCACGGAATTTCCTATAGCTAGGATGAATACAAGAGTTAAGATTGCTTTTTTCATTTTTATACATTTTTAAAGGTTATACTTACTGTAGTCTGCGACTACGTTTATAATTGTTTTACATAGGTTTTTATGGCTTCTTCCATTGATTGATGTTCTTCGTAGAGTTGCATAATTTCTTCATTGGCAGAACCATCGGTGAGATAGGCTGCAAAGGCTTCTTTTGGAACTTCTAATCGAAAAATGTTACTTTCCTTACCGATTTTGATAAACATTTCGGTATATTTTCTATCGCCTGTAAGGTTGTTTCTAATGGATTTTAATTGGTTTAAATCGTGGCTCGACAGGCTAAGCCTGCTTTTTAAATTTTCATAACCTTTTTCGTTGCGTAAGCTGTAAATAACCTGTGTATTTTCTAGAATACTTGCCGATGTAGCATTGTTCGGCAACTGGTTTATGGATTGTAAAATGATACCAATAGCACCGTTTTGTTTACGGATGGCTTGGTAGTAAAACTCTACACTTTCGAGTACGTTTCCGAACTTTAATTGCTTGGCAAACTCATCAAATAAAATGATTCCACGTTCTGCACGATTACGCCAAATGGTTCGTTGGATAGCCGACTTAATCAGTTTGAGCATTACTGATAAAATTTCCTTGTTGTCTTTTACTTCATCGAGTTCAAAGACAATCAGCCTTTTGTCCTCAATTTTATAGGTCTGGTCTTTACTTACGTTGAATAAAAAACTGTACAATCCGTCATCGACATATTCTGAAAGAATGTGTAGAAAATGGTAGATGTTAAAGTGGATTTCTTGGATTTTTAAATCCTTTAGTAAATTATCTTTATGAGCATCTACAAATTGATACAGCGAGGCTAACGAATGGGGGTCATCAACACCATTTTGGTAATAATAGCGTAACACTTTTTTCAGTGCAACTTCTTCGGCTTTCGTTGCACCGTTTTCAAATGCCAATAATTCTAACAAGAATACACTTAAATCCTCCAATCGTTCAGGGGTTAAATCATTTATATCAGCTATGTAAAAAGGATTGATGCCCAGATGCTTCCCTTGCTCATAACGTAAAATAATATGGTCATTTGGATAGAGCTTTGCGAATTTTGAATACGATCCACCCAAATCAATAATCACTAAACGGACGTTGCTTTCAAAATACTGGCGTAAAATATTGTTTGCTAAAAACGATTTTCCTTCGCCTGTAGGTGCGAAAATGGCAAAGTTTCTTGCCTTGATGCGTTTCTTTTTTTCATCCCACACATCTTTTAAAACAGGAATATTATGCTGACGGTCATTAAAAATGATGCCGGTAGCGTCTGATTTATAATTTGTATTGTTAATGTACAGGCATAAAGCGTGTTTTAAATCGGTTACATACAAATCTTCGTTAGAGAAATTCGACGAAAAACAGCAATACGAATTTAAAAAGTAGTTTTTGCGTTCTTCGCCTTTTGGATAGTAGGGAACAATATCCAATTCTTTAAACTCAGTTTTTATTTTGGATGCAATGTTACCCAATTTTTCGGCTTCTTTACTCCAAAAAATGATGTTTAAATGTCCGCGAATAATGCGTGAGTTGTCATCTTCATTAATTTTACCAACAATGGCTTCAATCTTTTTTAAAATGACTTTGTTTTGTGTTCCGAAGTTGGAACTTTTGCTTAACTCTTCGATTTTCTTTTCGAGCAGTTTTCGCCATTTGTGCTTATCATCCAAATAAATAATTTGATTAATGATGTGATTTTCGTTTAGGTTTAAGCCCAAACCGTCAATAAATCCTTGATGAAACACAAAATCATCAGAAGTAAACTTATCATTGGTTTTACTACTCTGTACCACGTCGCCAAAGCATAACTCACTATTAACAGCCAACACATCAAAATTGTGGTCGCCAATAGCAATATGTTTTTTTTTGAGTTGGATATCAGTGCCAAAATCTTCATTGTAGCCGTTAAAATGTTGGTTGGTAAGGGTTAAAATTTCGTATTCACTAAGTGGTTGAAATTGTAGTTTTCGACTGTTGTTAATAAATGAAATAGCATCGTTTACCGAAGCAATAAATTCTTCTACATTGTGGTCTATTTTCTTGTAAATTCCTTTTTCAACCTTACGAAACGGATTGACAAACTTGGCGTTATTTAATGCTTTGTTATTCGGTAAAATGAAAAACAGATAGCATTGGTGTTGCAAGTAGTCTCGCCCTTTAAAATGACGATATGTGGCTTTTTCTAAAAAACTGGTATTTGGTAGATTATCTGCTGAAAATTGTGCTTTTTTATACACATCTTGCTTATGAATTACAGTACTGGTTGGCAATGATTTGAATGCCTGAAACCAAGCACCGTGTAGGTCTTCAAAATCTTTTTCGGCTAATGAATAAATTTCGGGCAAATCGCCTTTGTAGGCTAATACCACGTTGCCATTATTGGCGAAAACGGTATGCCCTTGAATATCTAAAATTGGATGATATGCCGATAAATTAATGCGTTTCATTTTACTTTTTTTGTCAAATGTCCATTATGGGTTTCATAATAGATACGACTGTCTTTCTTGTTGCTAATAGTTGCAGGAAATACGCGTTGATAATGCAGGATTTCAGGGTTTTTAGTAAGCTGTGTTAGTGATACAAACAGGGCAATATTGAGAGTTAGCAGTATTAAAATCAGTAAAAAACTGAATGAGAAAATAACGACTAACAACGAGCCAATAGCACCCATCATTTGCATTGCAAAAAAAGGTAACGGTAAACCCATAATCATTGCCCGTTTGCGGATGTTTTTATACACTTCGAAGCGTTTCATAACTACACAACCAAAGTGGTTAGATAAGTAAAGATGCCAACTACACCACCTGCTATGAGTACAAAGACGAGTACGCGAGTAATTCCTTTTTTAAGGTCAGCGTTTTCGCCAAAAAAGTGTCCTGCATTAAAAAGAAAACCAACTAAAAAGATAACACCTAATAAAATTGGAAATACGGTGCGAATGGTATCGGAAACATCGTTTACAGAATCTTCGATGCCTCCAATTTGGGCGAATAGTGCATTTGAGATAAAAAACAAAAATGCAGTAAGAAACAATGATTTTTTCATATCGAATAGACTTTAAATAAGTTACAGTTTGATATGCTAAAATTATTGTAAATTGAAATACAAAATATTGATAATCAATACTTTGTTGATAAAATAAAACTTGAATTGATTTGTGTTTTTTTGAAACTAAAACACCTAAAATTTTATGGAAAATGAAGAAACGTTTGTTAATAAGTCGAAAAGTTAGTTTGATGAAAGTGTTGAAAAACGTCGTATTTCGATTTCGCTCAATACAAATTTTTTGTTTTTTGCTGTTGCCAATGTGTGTAATTTTTGCTCAAAAAAAGGTGGTTATCATTGATGTTGGACACGGTGGAACTGATACAGGTGCGATTGGTGTAAATGGCATACAAGAAAAAGATATTGTACTGAGTATTGCCAAACAAATTGTACAACTCAATAAAACACTTTTTAATAATGAGTTAGCTATTTATTTAACTCGTTATACCGATACACTTATTAGTTTATCTGACAGAACGCTTTTAGCAAAAACACTAAAAGCAAATGTGTTTATTTCGTTGCATTGTAACGCATCGCCTAAAGCTTCAAAAGGTATGGAAGTGTTTGTGCATAATTCTGATAATCAATTTACAAAATCTTCGATCGGATTGGGGTTGGATATTTTGAATCAGGGAACGCAAAAATTAGGATTTAAACAGCGTGGGGTAAAATTTGCTAATTTTCAAGTGTTGCGGGATTTACGGAACACGTGTCCTGCTGTGTTGGTGGAATTTGGGTTTGTTACGAATGTTGATGAGGTGAATTATTTTACAGATATTGCAAATTTGAGAGCTTTGGGGTTGGTGGTTATATCATCCGTCAAATAAGCTTAGAGATATTAGCGTATACATATTCTTCACCAGTTAAATTAACATCAAAACCATTTTTATCATAAAACCATTTTAGTTTTTCCGGCTCAGATGAATGTTTACCGTCAACTAATTCTCCATAAATTTCACAATAATTTTTACTCTTCGTCCATATTTCGAATTCTCTCAAAGCTAAAGAACCTATGCCATTATTTTCGTCATAAACTCTTAAAAAATGAAGTTTTATTCGATTGCCAAAACCCTGAAACTCTAAAATAAATGCATTTGAATTATCATTAAATTTCCCAAACATATTACCAGATGCAGGGTGAAAAATTATTTCAATTTCTTTACCATTGTGAACTATATTTTTCATAATCTAAATGTAATAAAATTTCATTAAATTTACTGTAAATTAAAGATTATGAGAGTAGTCTTGGTATTTTTCTTCAAGGTAACGGATACTTCATCGGTTGGTTATTTCGTTCTAACTAATCAAATAAAAAATCATTTAATTCATTTTCAAGCATTGAGAAAGTAAAGTTTGTAAAAAAGCGTCGCCAGTTAAGGGGTTATCGAAAATAATGGTCATATTAACAGGTGTAAGGGAGAGGGACTGCTAAAAGAATATAATCAATTGTTTAAAAAAGATGCAAATAAGTTTTTAACCAAGATTTATAAAGAGGATTTTCGTGTTAAGTTTAGCTTTGGAAAATATTGAGGAAAACCTGTTGAGGAAGTTTGGTATGTTGAAAGAGATTATGCAAAACGAGTATCAAAACAAGAGTGGATTAATGACTAATCAGAGATAGAATACACTCCCTTTCGAAAATCTATATTATGAAACAGAGTAATTATCTCTTATCCTTACTACCTTTATCAAAAGCAATCAAATTAAACAACTCACGCATTCGAGAACGCACCCGATTGCCATATCTGTTTTCTAACTCCTGTGCATTTAGGTTGGTGGTACAGTGCGTTTTTATTTTGTGATTGATAAACAATTCGTAACGCGATAACAATACTTCACCCATAACATTGCAATTTTTTCCGTAGTGTCTTCCTATGGGTTCTACGCCTAAATCGTCAAAGCAAAAGTATTTTTCGTTGCCATAATCTTGAATAGTTTTGTAGCCAATGTGATTAAATCCAAAAATTATATTTCTGGTCGGGATAACTTGATATGGTCTAATATGAGGTGTAAGGTGTCGCAAAATTTTCATTAAACTTGTTTTACCGCAGCCCACAGGACCCGTGAGTAAAATACCCTTATTGATGTCTATGCCCAATTTTTCGCAGTTTTCTTTATCACGAATGATGTAATTACATAACTTGAACAATACACTTTTATCTTGCTTAAATATTCTGAATTTATTACCAAACATTGATTTTCCTTTCGCTTCAATGTAAATAAGCATTTTATCAAAATCGTATAAAATGTGATTGCCTTTTAATTTACCAAGCTCGTAAATATTTCCGCTCTCGTAGATGATATGTGGTGGTGTTAGATTCATACTTTTGATTAATGCCCATTATGGGTCTCATAGCGGTTCGTTATAGTTTTTATCTTCGGTAGTTTTTAGGTTGTCCAAAAATTGTTCAATTGCTTTGGGTTTGTTTTCGTTTTTAAAATTTTCATTTTCTAAATTTTTAAAATTCGGTTGTTTGTTATTGTTTTTTTTGTTTGTTAAGGTTTGTATATGTTTGTTTATAGATACCAGTGCTTGTCCATCGCTAGTACAAATTTTGGTCAAGCTAGAGTCCACTGCTTGTCCATCGCTTGTCCAAAAATTGAACATCTTAATTTTACTGCCGTGAAATGAGTTGTGCGAGGGCAAATACTCGAAATATTTCCAGTGATGTAGCTCTTTAATACAACGATGATAGGTGGTTCGAGAACCAATTTTACAGAGCTTCATTACCTCATCTCGATTGATGAAAAATTCGGCTCTAAAAAAATTGGTATTCCAAATGTAGAATAGTGCAAAATACAAACTTATGTGTGTTGGATTTAACCGAGAATCTTTAGAAATATGTTCAAATACAGCGTTTAAATGTCTTATGTAATTGATATTCTCCAACAGTTAAAACTTATTGTGTATTCGATTAGATTCTAATACGTTTTGAATATCGTCGTAATCGTAGTATAACACGCCACCAACCTTGGTGTAAGGCAATGTGCCGTTAATACGTAAATTTTGTAGTGTTCCTGCGGAAATACCAAGTAGTTGTCTAACTTCTGGCGATTTTAACCAACGCTTGGTTTTATGTCCAGATTGATTGTTTAGTAATTGTTTGATATCGTCGAGAAGTTCTAACTTGAACTCTCGCAAATCTTCGGTGGTAATGATAGTTGCACCCATTTGTAGTTGTTTTTAAGATTCATAAATAATTTTTTAAGTACCGATTATTATAAAAAACTACCATTTTCAACTAAAAAGCATCCGATGGTAGTTTCTACGGATTTGACTTTCAGCTACAAATGTGCGGTGGATTTTTGAATGTTTTTCACAAGATGACATGTATTGGGCGTTTTTTTTAAACATTAATTTTAGTTTAATTTTTTGATAGTTAGTTTTTTGTTATTAAATTTTTAATAGTAAGTGGTTGCAAAAAAAATGAGTACCTTATAAAAAGAAAAAACACCCAAGATGCCCATCTTGGGTGTTTTAATCATCCGTTTTATTCATCCGAATTATAAGGTTTTCTTTTAACGAATTTAAAAACTTGGTACGTCCCTTTTTACGCTGTCTAATTTCTAAAAACGCACGGTAAAAGTCGCCTAATTCTAAATTGAAAATGCGTTCAGTTATTTTGGCTATATCTTTTATATCTGCTTTTCCGTAGTTTACGCAATCGCTACTGTGTAGGGCGTAAATAAGCTCTACTAAATCTATTTTATTACCTGTCCAACCTATTTTTTGATTGATATTTCTGTTAGGTTTTGTTCTTTTGTATTCTAATTTTTCTATTTCTTCTGTCAAATAAACTATTAGCATATCGTAGGCAATAATAGTAGCCACTGTACTATCATGACTAGTTGAAAATTCATCATCGGTTAAAAAATGAAAATTATCTGGATGTAGTCTTAAGTTTTCTTTTCCCCTTAAAAAGTAATGCTCGTCTAAATGTGTGGAACGTCTTCGGTAATAATTGTAGAATTCTAAATTTTCATTAAAATAGCTTTGTAGCTTTTCTATATGAAATTTTAGGTACTTTATTTGTTCTTTTATTCCGCTTCTAGGTCGTTTATTTTCAATAGTTATAAGTCTACAATAATAAATAATGCGCCCATAAATTTGAGGCTTCACACTTTTAAAAAATCTAATTTCCTCATAGTTCGTTTTAAATCCTTTTTTAGTGATTATATCTCTTATTTTTTTAAGTGTTTCTTTAGATTTTCTAATTCCTTTTTCGGCTTGAACAAGTGTATTGTCTTCGTATTTTAATTCAATATTTCTTAATATAACATCTAACTGTTCTATAATTTTACAGAAATCATTCATGACATAACAGGGATTAATAACACAAATGTATAACTAACTCTACCATTTAAAAACTACCCTTTTGTGTAAAAATTTATAAACTAATTAGATGTATTTTTGTGCTGAAAACATAAATGTTATGGGCGATAGATATATTAGAAATAGAATATATATTAATGATAAAGAGCAAGTTACAATAAAAAACACCCCTATTTTATTGGGGGGGTGTGGTATTGGTAGTATTGTAGCTGAATGTGCTTTACGTTTAGGGTTTGAAAGCATTACCATTATAGATGGAGACCAAATTGAGTTATCTAATTTAAATCGACAAAATTATACAACTAAAGATGTTAAATTAAATAAAGCACTAACGCTTAAAAATAGGTTGTTAGAAATAAACCCAGAAGCCACTATTAACGCCTATAATTGTTTTATTACAAAAGACAATATTAGTCCATTAGTAAAAGGACACAAGATAGCTATCAATGCTTTAGATTTTTCTTCTGATGTGCCTTTGGTGTTTGATAAAATTTGTCAAGAAAATAATATTTCTGTTTTGCATCCGTATAATTTGGGGTGGGGCGGATTAGTTACTGTAATTACCGCTGATAGTTTGTCATTAAATTCTATAAAAAAGGATGACAATTTTAACGAACTGGATGTTGTTGAATACGTTACTAGTTATATGAAATTTTGGATGAAACCTCAAAATTGGTTGGAAGAAATAATTGAAGAGTATAAAAACGAACAAGAAATTTTGCCTCCTCCTCAATTATCTATAGCTTCTTGGCTAGTAGCTTCAATATGTACACACTTATTGTTTAAAATAGCCATTGGTGAAAAAACAAAGGTGTTTCCCGAATTTTACCTGTCTAGTATTAATAATAATTAGATAAGTTTATTATTGGTGGCAAATGAAATTGCTTCTGTAATATTCGCTACTTCTAGTTTGTCGAACAATTTCTTTCTATGAAATTTTACGGTGTCCGGAGAAACAAAAATAGCTTCTGCTATTTCGTTTATGGTATGACCTTTGGCCGAGTGTTGTAAGATTTCTTTTTCTCTTACAGTTAATTTGACTAGTTCAGATTCTTTCCAAAAATTACCTTTTATATTGTAAGTAAATATTTTATTATTCTTCTTGTTAGTTACTTTAATATTACCTGATTCTTTCTGCGAAGAGATAGAAACTATAGCAATTGCCTTCCATAATCTTCCTTCAGATGTCATAAACAGAGGTGTCATTTTATGATTTACTAAGGTTTTCTTTCTTTCTTTATTAATTAAATGAAAGTCGTAAGATATTGTATAGTCTTTTCGTTCGTTAATTGGTACTCTGTCGTAAAACTCAAACCCAAGCGTGTTAATTTTTAATAACAGATTTAAATCAGACTCCATAACATGTTTAAAATAAAAAGCATATCCCATTTCTTTTACTTCTTCTGCGGTATTACCACATAAAAATAAAGGATTTTCTGAAACATAATCAAACCCTTTTTTTTCATAATCAATAACATAAAGACTTTTGTAAGTAGTTCTCGCAAAAGCATCTATTGATGTTAGATAATTAATAGCTTGTTTTTTGTCTTCTTCTGAAACGTTATTAACTCTATTAATAAAAGTAAAAAAATCATTTATACCTGCCATTGTGGTAATCCTTTATCTACAAATATAAATATTTTTTAAAAACCTATACTAAAGAGTAGTTTTTAGACTACCTTTTTGTGTAGTTTTCTTATAATCAAACAATTACTACACTTTAGTGTAATTATGTTAAAGGAATAGCTAAATAGATTTAGAGTATCAAAACAAAACCATTATGATACTTAAAAAGAATTATTTAGAAAAACTTCCGAAAAGCCAATTACTCGATTTAGCAAAATTTGTGGTAGCTGAAAATTTTAAACATCATTCAAATAACAACTTTCCAAAAGATTATAAAAGCGATGTTAACGCTATTTATGAAGAAGAATTAATTTATTACAAAAATTCAGAGATTTTTACAGTAAAAGATAATGAAGGCTATATTTTGGGTGCTATTAGAATTTTAAAATGGGACTACATTACAGTGTTACCACTTCAAAAGATTTTTGGAATTAACCCTCTTTTAACAATTAGTAGCTCTAATATAAATAATATCTATCATATAGGACGATTTGCAGTAAAAAAAGACGTACGAGATGTTAATTTGTTTAAGCGGTTATTAGTCTGTATAGCAAGTCTTATTTGTAAGAATAAAAGTAATATAGCTTTTGCAGAATGTGATAGCAAACTATTAAGAATACTAAACCTTTTGGGAGTAAAAACCACAATAATTGGTAAATCTATAAATTATTTAGGTTCAGAAACTATACCAATAGTAATGACTTACAATGGAGTTATAGATTTTCACAACAAAAACAAGCATTTAGTTCTTAATGAAAGATTCGGAAATAATATTCAAGCAGAAAAACTACCCCAAAGTGTAGTTTTTGAAGATAAAATAGCAAACTACACTTTTGTGTAATTAGATAACTGTTAATCTGATATACTTTTGAAGTGTATTTAAAATTATACCAATGAAAAGTTTACTTGTAACAATCGTGGCAATGTTTGTATTTTCAATAGCAAATGCACAAATCTTTTTTGGAAAAATTGTTGATCAACAAAACCAGCCAATAGCTTTTGCCAATGTTGTAGCTTATAAAAAATCAGATAACTTGTTATTGACAGGTGTAATTTCTAGTGAGAATGGAGAGTTTGTTATGAAAACTGATACAGACAAGTTATATATAGAGATTAGTTTTGTAGGGTTTGAAAGTAAAAAAATAGCTCCAAATGGTAATAATCTGGGGACTATTGTTTTAAAAAAAGAAGATCAATTAGATGAAGTCGTAATAACCGCAAAAAAGCCAACTATTAAGAGGAAGGTAGATAGATTAGTATTTACTATTGAAAATAGTATTGTAGCTTCTGGGGGAGATGCTATTGATGTCCTCCAAAAAACACCTGGTGTTAGGGTTGAGGGTAGTAATATTAGTTTAATTGGGAAAAACTCTGTTAGAGTGCTTATAAATGATCGAATTTCTTCATTAACAGGAGAAGATTTAGCAAGTTATCTAAGAACGTTAAGTTCTGATGATATTGCTAAAATTGAAGTAATTACAAACCCACCATCTAAGTATGAAGCGGAAGGGAATAGTGGATTAATAAACCTAGTTCTAAAAAAAGTAAAAAGAGACTATTTAGGGGGTAATATTAGATCTACATACAGGCAGGCGACCTATGCTAGTGCTTTTCTAGGAGGAGGAATTACTTATCAAAAAAATAAACTTTCATTATTTGCCAATATTAACACAGGTACTGGATCAATAGAAATTAATGAGACTAATAAAATATTCTATACACAACAAACATGGGATACAGATACTAAAATAAGGTACTTTACAAAGTTTATTTCGGCTAGAGCAGGTATAGATTATGATATTACAGATAAAACTTCAATAGGTTTTCAATATTTAGGAGCTACTAGTAGACCTGATAATGACGAGCTTACCAAAACAAATATATTCAATAATGAGAGTTCGTTAGATTCACTATTGCTGACAAGTGCAAATTCAGATGTAAAAACATATTATCATTCTTTAAATGGTCATTTCAAAACTGAGTTAGATAGCCTTGGTCGTTCAATAAATATTGATGTTGATTACTTTACTTACAACAATAATCAATATAGAAATAATACTACTGAAACTTTTCAAAATGGAAACTTGGTTAAGAACGCTACAGATATTTTTAGAAACACTTCCAAACAAAATCCGATGTCATTTACTACAAGAATCGATGTAAAATGGCCTACTAAATTTACTAATATAGAATTTGGCGGAAAACTTTCATATATCAAAAACAATAGTGATGTTGGTGCATTCAATTTTATAAATAATGCGTTTGTTATTAATGCTAGCCAATCTAATATCTTTGAGTATAAAGAAGACACTCAAGCTATTTATGTAAGTGCAAGTAAGTCATTAGAAAAATGGGATTTTAAAATAGGAACTCGTCTAGAATTTACACAAACCGAAGGGAATTCTATAACGCTAAATCAATTAAACAAAAACAACTATAATAAGTTATTCCCAACTGTTTATATTACACATAACCCCAATGATAATAATTCTTTATCATTGAGTTATGGAAAAAGAATTAATAGACCAAGTTATAGAGATTTAAACCCTTTTAGATGGTATTCTAATCCATTTTCTTATACAGAAGGAAATCCTTTTCTACAACCTTCATTTACAGATAATTTTGAATTGTCTCATACTTTTAAAAGCAATTTAAACACATCTTTTTATGTGTCCATAACCGAGGATGGTCAAGATCAAATTACTCTAACAGACAGTAATGATAATATTCAAGCAACAGTAAGAAGAAATTTTTTAGAAGAATACGCTTTAGGCATTTCACAGTCCTATACTTTTAAAAAGGTAAAATGGTTAGAAACCTACTTACAGTATGATATTAACTACTCTAAGATTAATTCAGCACTGCCTAACACAATCGCCGAGCAAGATGGCTTTAATTTTTATGGAAGAATAGATAATTCATTCACTTTTAATAGAGATAAAACATTCTTAGGAGAGCTCAATTTTTGGTATTCATCACCAGGTGTAAGTGGTGTGGATTATATCACGGAGAGTTATTCGGTAGACCTAGGTTTAAAAGGTTTTTTTTTAGAAAAAGATTTACAAATAAAATTGGTGATCTCTGATATTTTTAGAACCAATCAAAATACCATTAGAAGTCTTGTTAATGAAATAAGTCAAGAGTATAGAAACTATTATGATAACAGACAGTTAAGACTTTCTGCAACCTACCGATTTGGAAACAAAAAATTAAGAAGTAAAAGAAAACAATTTAGTAATGAAGAGGAAAGAAGAAGAGCAAATTAAAAAACGAATTTATGAGTGTTGATTTACATAAAAGGCCATTAAGTAAAGAAACATCCTATAAATATGCTTGCAAGCACCAGTCCGTGAGTCAATGACTTTAAACTTTTGACTTAATAAATAATTTAAAATAAAATAAAATGAAATTACAATCATTAAAATCATTCGAAGTATTAAACAACGAAACAATTAATTTAATTGCAGGAGGTACTGCCAGAGATTCAAAAAAGAAAGATGTTACTTCTACTAGTCAAGACTCTGCAAGTAATGACCACTTTGATAAAAAGTAGTTATATAGTTATGATAGAGAGGGTAATTCTTTATTCTCTCTTCATATAAAAATAAGTATAACTTTTAAAATATAACAAAATGAAATTACAATCATTGAAATCATTTGAATTGTTGAACGAAGATACAATTCATGTTATTACAGGGGGAAGTGCAGCAGCTAAGCCATCTAAGAAAAAAGATGTTAAATCTGAAAAGCAAGACTCTGCAAGCAATGACCATTTTAATGTAGCATTAGCTTAGTAATAAAGGGAATGATGATAGAGAAGAGGGTAAATATATTTTTATTCTCTCTTCTGAGTGATAATGATTAAGTTTCAAATTTAAACAAATTAAAAAGTATGGAATTACAATCATTAAAATCATTTGAGTTGTTAAATAAAGATACAATTCACTTTATTACTGGTGGTACAGCTAGACAAAACACAAAAAAAGAAGCGTAACATCAAATAGTCAAGATTCAAGGACAGATGATGAAACACCCAAATTGGCTTAATTACCAATTAATTTATAAACTGAAAAAAAGTGAAGGGCATACTAGCCAAAGTAACAACCCTTTCACCTAAATGAAATAAAATCATTAATCGTAAAGATAGAAATTATGAAATTAATAACACTAAATAATATTGAAAAAATTAACAAAGAAGAGTTAGTATTTGTTACTGGAGGAACTAGTTTAAGTTATAACCATACGAGAGGTCATGACACCTTAAGAAATGATTCGCTTAGACAAGATGGAGGTGGTTCAGATGATCAAATCCAACAATTATAATTAAATATTATGAAATTAAAAATATTAAGCTCTTTGGAGCCTTTAAATAGCCAAGAACTACAATTTGTAGTGGGTGGTCAGACGTTATGTCATACATCAAAAAAACATGGAAGACCTCATAGTGATACCATAAGAAAAGATGAAGGCAGTTGCGAAACAAAATAACCAATTAAATATTAAAACAATGAAATTACAACAATTAGACTCTTTCGAGTCTTTAAATAATCAAGAACTACAATTTGTAGTTGGAGGTGCTTTAGCAGCAGTAGAAAGTGAATGTTGGGAAGATTCAACAAGTAAGGACAGTTATAAAAAAGACACTGGAGGTTGTAGTAAAAGAAGAGATAAGCCAGCTTTAGCAGCTTACTAAAGAGCTCTTTTATTATCAGAATAAGGTAATAATAACTTTTTATTACCTTTTTTAGTGTATCGTCAATTAGTAAATAAAAATATTATGAAACTAAAACCATTAGACTCTTTCCAATCAATAAATAGTAAGGAACTAGAATTTGTTGTTGGAGGTACAGCTCAAGATTCTTCCAAAAAAAAAGATCCTCAGGATACATCTAAAGGAGATAGTCAGCAATCAACAGATGGAGATTATTTGGGTTGTGGAATACATTAATTACAAAACCAAATATTATGAAACTTAAAAAAACAAATCTTGAAAACATTAATAAAGAAGAATTAAAATTTATTAATGGAGGAACTTTAAAAGATTCTAAAAAGAAAGATTCTGGAAGAAAAGATACAAGCAAAGGAGATAATTGTGATTTGTCTTTTGATCATCCAGATTTAACAGTATAAAACTTAATAAAAACATAAATATCATGAAAATTAAATTAACACAATTAGAAAAGCTTTCTACAGAAGAAACATTCTATGTTATAGGAGGTCAGGTAAACCCAGATAAAAAAAAGAAACGTAAAGCAAGAAGAGCAGAGCGTAAACGAAAAAGAGCTGAACGAAAAGCTAGTAGAAAAGTTAGTTCAGACACAACAGACACATTAAAAAACGACACTTTTAAAATTTAATTTATGATTTTAGTACTATCTTTTGATCATTACGAACAAGGAACAGATCCTGTAATTGACTGGCTTATATATCATAAGGCTGATTTTGTAAAAATAACTATTCAAGACTTAATACAGACTGATACTTCTTTTAATATTGATATTAATAAAGGAAAGATTTTTGTAAAAGGAAAGGATATTACTAATGAAATAAAAGTGGTCTGGTATAGACGATTTGAAGCAGAGTTGTTAGTAAATATACCTAAAGGAAAACATTCCGAACAAGCGTTGTTTGAGCTTAAAAACGAAGTAGAAGTTACAATTACTTTCTTAAAAAGAATTTTATCTAATAAAAAGTGGATGCCATATAATGATGGTATTAAATTAGATAAGCCTGAGGTAACATTTTTAGCTGAACAAAATAATGTTAGAACACCAAAAAGTATTATTACTAATAATAAACAAGATGTTATAGCATTTCAAAGTAATGTTAAATCAGATTTAATTACTAAGCCAATAAGACATAGTTCTTATTTTATAGATGGAGAGTTTACTTATAGTATTTATACACAGAAAATTAAAAAAGAAAAGCTACAAGAATTACCTGAACGTTTTGTGCTAACGCTATTTCAAGAATGTATAGATGCAGAATTTGAAATACGTGTATTTTACTTAGATGGGCAGTTTTATGCTACCGCAATTATCATTACTGAAAAGGAGAACAATGTGGTAGATGTAAAGCTAAACTATGAGTCAGAAAGTATTAATTGGATCCCATATAAGCTTCCCAATGAATATGAAAAAGAGTTAGATGCTTTTATGAAGTCAATTAACCTTAATACAGGTTCACTAGATATTATGAAAACTAAAGAAGGTGAATATGTGATGTTAGAAATAAATCCTGTTGGACAATTTAGTGCACCTGGATATAGATGTAATTATAATTTAGAAGAGAAAATAGCTAATTGGTTAATATCTCATGATCGAGAAGAAAAAAGAATAGGTTAAAATTTAAAATATGATATTAATCTAATCAAAACATATAATATATTAAACTAGTATAAGTCGTTTACGATTTAAAAATCCATAAAAGGTTAATGATTTAAAACTTTAATCTACTTAATAATTTAAATTTAATAAAATGAAATTACAAACATTAAAATCATTCGAAGTGTTAAACAATCAAGCAATTAATATAATTAATGGAGGAAATGGAAGTGCAAGACCTTCTAGAAAGTATGACTCAAATGCATGTAAAGATAATCCAGGGAAGTGTTGTATAATAGATTATGTGTCTAAAAAACTTAAAGAGTTGATTAATTAATTGTAATGACAAATAAAATAAAGAAAAATTCTGTTTTTACAGAAGAGGAATTAAAGCATCTTCCTTTAACTTATAAGAAGATGGAAGGAGAAGAAACTAAAAGTGTTGGTGAGTTATATGTTGGGAGTTTGTATAGTATAAGTAATAAACATTTTAGTAAGAAGTATATGGTATTTAACTCTCATAAACCTATTTCAAATTTTTTAATTGATGATGACACAATCTAAAGATAAATATTTATTACTTTTTAGCTTTTGTAAAGTTGTAAAAGGAGAAGAAAAAAGCATTATATGTGATTTTCAAAAGGAAAAAATTAAATTTATCCCTAATGAAATGGTAACAGTCATAGAAATGCTTCAAGAACAGACTTTTGATTCAGTAAAAAGTCAATTTATTGAAGATGTAGATATTTTTAATTCATATATAAAATTTTTATCAGATGAAGGATTTGTATTTTACAATGAGTCCAATAAGAATTTTGTTGATATAGAGAATTATTGGGCAAGTCCAGAAATAATTAATAATGCAATAATTGAATATAGTTTTGATAATTATAATCTTACAGACGTTTTAATTCAGTTAGATAATTTATTGACAAAATTTATAGAATTTCGCTTTACTAAATTTACAGAAGAAAACATCATAGAATTTACTGAAATTTTAGAACATTGTACCACTTCGGTATTGAGAAGTATTAGGATATATATACCATATGATTCAAAAGAAATGTCACGAAAACTGATAGAATTAGTAAAATCTTTTCCTGTTGTAGATTGTATTGTTTTTTATAGTAGTAAATTCAATAGATTGATAGAAAAAGATGACCAGCAAACATTCTTTATTACTCAAACAATTGAAGATATTACAAAGGCAAATATTGACCGTAAATTTTTAGTAAATAATATTGAGTTTTTCTATGAGTGTCAAAAATTCAATCCATATTATAATAAAAAAGTAGCTATTAATTCTAAAGGAGAAATAAAAAACTGTATAAAGAATAAATCAGTTTTTGGAAACTTAAATGATTATTCTATTGCAGATATTGTTATGAATAATAAATTTCAAGAGTTTTGGTTTGCAACACATGATCAAATTGAGGAGGTTAAAAACAGTGAATTAAGGTACAACTATATTATTACTAATGATTTGGAAAAAACATCTAATGGAAAATTCAAAATTATCCTATAAAAAATTTCCTTTTTTTAAACAATTAGAGTCTGCAGATTGTGGACCTACTTGTTTGAGAATGATTGCTATGTATTATGGAAAAAAAGTAGATATACATAGTTTAAGAGAACTTTGCCACATAAATAAGAGTGGGGTTAATTTTGCAGATTTAATTGATGCTGCTAATAAATTAGAATTAGAAACAGTTCCTGTTAAACTTACTATAGATCAATTACTTTATGAAGCCCCTAGTCCTTGTCTCCTTCATTGGAAAGATAACCATTATGTTATTTATTTAGGAGTTACTAAAAAAGGAACAATTATTATCGCAGACCCAGGTTTTGGGAAATTAAAATTAAGTAAAGAAGATTTTTTAAAATTTTGGAAGCGTGATGTAAATGAAAAAGGTGTTGCCTTGCTTTTTGAACCAAATGAAAATTTTTCTACTGAAGAAGTAAAAGTTGAGGAAGACTTTAAAAAGGTAGAGTATTTTATGAAATACTTAAAACCATTTAAAAAGAAATTCATCTTACTATTAATATTATTATTAGTTATTGCAGGAATTAGTGTTTTTTATCCGTTAATTAATGAAAAGTTAGTAGATGACGGAATAAGCAATAGTAATATTCAGTTTGTTGTTTACCTTTTAATAGCTCAACTTATATTATATACAAGCACTAATGTTTTAGAATTTATACAAGGATGGATATTCCTTAATGTAAACACTAAATTAAGCATCAATCTTATTTCAGATTTTTTAAAAAAATTAATCACTATGCCATTATCTTTTTTTGATAGTAAGTTAACAACAGATATAATGCTTAGAGTAGATGATCACAATAGAATAGAAGAATTTTTTTCAAATCATTCTCTTCAGTTTTTGATATCTATTATCGTTTTTTTAATATATTCCGTTCTATTATTAAATTATTCTTGGCCTGTATTTATATTTTTTATCATTGTTTCGATAATATCAGTTTTATGGGTGTATCAATTTCAAGGTCAAAGAAAATATATTGACTATAAGCGTTTTGAAATAGAAACTGAAAATAAAAATATTTTATATGAGATTGTAAATGGAATTTCTGATCTTAAAATTAATAATGCAACTGATTATAAAACTGAACAATGGCAAAAAACAGAGACAGATCTTTTTAAACTCAATAAAGCGAACATGCTTTTAGAATTAAAACAGAGCATCGGAATTAATTATTTATCTCAACTTAAGAATACTTTAATTATTGGGTATGTTGCATATTTAGTAATCAATCAACAATTAACTTTTGGTGCACTTCTTAGTATATCATTCATTATTGGTCAATTAACACTTCCTATAGAAAGCTTTATTTTATATTTATATTCTTATCAAGATGCATCAATTAGTATTGATAGACTGTCTGATGTGTATAGAAAAAAGGATGAAGAACAGCTTTTTTTAGAGCATAAAGAAAATAATGGAGAACAAATATCATATAATAATAACTCAATCCAATTTTCAAATGTAAAATATTCCTATCTAGGTCCCAACTCGCCTTCTTTATTCGAAAATTTGAATATTGATTTTCCTCTTAATCAGGTTACAGCAATAGTAGGAACAAGTGGAAGTGGTAAGACCACAATTATTAAACTCCTACTGAAATATTATCAATTATTAGAAGGTGAAATTAGATATAAAGGAAAAAATATTGATTTAATTAAGCCAGGAAAATGGAGAGATTTAATTAGTGTTGTTTTTCAGGAAGGGTATGTTTTTTCTGATTCAGTAAAAGGAAATATTACTTTAGGATCAGAATTTGATGAGGAGCGTTTTAAAAAAGCTATTCACCTTTCTAATAGTTACGAATTTATTGACAAACTCCCTCAAAAAGAATTAACAAAAATAGGTGAAAATGGATTGGGACTAAGTAAAGGTCAAGTTCAACGTGTTCTTATTGCAAGAGCTATGTATAAAGATCCTGAAATTATTATATTGGATGAAGCCACTTCTGCACTTGATGCTGAAAATGAAAGAATAATACATGATAATTTACAAGAGTTCTTTAAAGATAGAACGGTAATTATTATTGCACACCGTTTAAGCACTGTTAAAAACGCTGATAAAATAATAGTTCTGAAAAATGGAGAAGTTATTGAAGAAGGAACTCACAAGGGTTTGGTTAATGAAAAAGGAAGCTACTTTCATTTGGTCAAAAATCAATTAGAATTGGGAAGTTAGACTCTGAAAAATATAACTATAATTTATTTTTATATTTTCATTAGAAATTATTTTAACTCTGGGTGGAACTTCTTTTTCAATATTCTGTAATTTTAATTGAATCCGCTTATCCTTCCCATCTGCAAAAGCAATAAACTCACCCTGTTTCAATCTAAAAAACATATTCGCTCTACGTTTTGACACTTCTTTTTCGCCTTTAGTAATTCGGGTATCAAAATTGAGATTGTGTCCTTTATTTACACTGGTGGTTTCTTTTTTAACCAATTCAAAAAAACGTTCGTAATATTTGGCAGTATCTGGGTCGTTTACTTTTCCAAAAAACTGATACGATAAATTACTCAAAATTGCTTTACTGGCTTTATCGCCATAGAGCATATCATTTTGAATTTTGTCTTGCATTACATAAATTGTAGAAACATCATAACTACGAAGTGTGGCAGGAACACGGTGCATGTTGAGCAGTTTTATGGTTGGAGCTTCTTCCATCAACACAAACGACGATTCTCGATTGCGTACACTCATTTGTTTAATTACAGTGTGCATTATGGTTGCAATTATTGGCGAGTAAGCTGTTTCATACTGCGGATTATTTACAATAGAAACTACCGCTTTATTATTCGGATTGTTGATGTCTGATATAAGGCAATCAAATGAGGTAAGTTACAATACTTAGGGTAAGCAGTTTTCAATTTCCAAATCAAACCACTTAATAATCCTTCAACAGCATCAGCAAAGAATTTAGAACTACCTGTGGCTTCCGATAAGTTTTGTTCTAATAAATTTTCAATTAACACTTTTGAAAGTTCATTTACACTTTCTTCATTTGGTAAATATCTCGGTGCTATTGGATTGACTCTCGAATGGATTTTATCAAACGAAATGGTATAAAAATTCACTTCACTATCCTTAAAAAGAGGATAGGCAATTTCTGTGAGTTCAAAATCTTTGTAATCGTGAATAATCCCGCAGAAATTGTATTTGCTAAAATGTTGTAAAAGGTTGTAAATAACGCTTTCGGTTTTGCCACTTCCCGCAGAACCGATAATGGAAACCCCTCTTTTAATATTATCAATTTTAAAACTACCACGTTCTAATTTAAAATAAACTTGGTGTTTTTTACTTTGGATATTAGACGTTTTGGGCGTGTAGAAATAAGCATACAATACCGTACCAATAAATAAAATCGGGACAACATAAAATAAAACAATATGTACCGGAGATAACATCATATACCTATAGAGCCAGAGTTTACAGCGGTATCTAAACCACGCTTTAATTTTTTAATAACCTTAAACACCAACTGTGCTTTGTTGGTAGGAATATTCATTTTTGGCATCGGAATACTAGATTTACTTAATAATTTTAAAGCAATTGCTTTTTGGCTAGTTGGTAATCTCATAATACTCATAAAATATTTTGTCGGATTTTTAATCAGTAATTTTCGAGCCTTATATGTTTCTACATAATTTCGATTATAATTGAACAATTTATCAAATGTTTGTTCTGCCTTTTGGCTAAACTCATCGCGATTAAAACCTCGCTTAACCGTTTTTCCGTTCATTTCTACGGTAGAACTTTTGTAAGTACTACCCGGTGAAACACTAATGCTATTAGACGCATCTTTTCTGCTCACAATAATATGTATATGAGTTTGTGAACCTTGTTTCGCCATTCCTTGTGTTATCATTTCGCCATTAATTTTGTGTGGTGCTTCTTGTTGTAATCGCTCGCGTGTAGGCTTTTAAATCAGTACTTGGGTTTTGTAAACGTTTCAACTCTCGTGAACTCGGACTAACCACCATCGAATAATATTTAGGCTCAGTCTTTTTTAATTTGGCAATGTTTCCATCTATGTTTTTGATGACTTCTTTACTGTCAATTTCATCGCTATATTGATTGAAAAAATGTTCTATTGTTTCCATTTCTTTACCCTCGTTTTCTTTTTCGAGATACGCCACAAAATCCGATACACTTGACGAATAATTCTCGCCCATTTTCTGTTTGCTAATTGTGATGTACATTTTCTAATGCTGTTTTTAGTTGTTGTAATTCGTCTTTGCTGATATTCAATTTTACATATCCACCGCCAAAATTGCCACGTACAAAAGATGCTTTTTGCAACAATTCTTTTAATTGGTTTTTGGTTTGATGAAATTTTTGCTGACACTTTTCGTATTCAGTTCGGTAGTAGGTGAGTTCTTCATTTTCGGTGATGAGTTGTGGCGAACCAAAATTATAAACTTCTTCTTCGGGTTCTTGCATTTTAGATGTTTCCTCGAATAAGGTTTGCAACATTGCCGTAGTAGGTTTGGTCTGATTTTTTTCGATGTCTTTAATGATGGCAATTAAGGCGTTAATTCGCTTTTTAATGCTGCCTTCAAGCGTTTTCATATTATCGCCTAAATTCTCATTGGGTGATAAATTATGGTCTTCAAAAAAGGATATAACGAGCTGTAAAGTTTCGGTGTGAGAGGTCGAAACTTTCTTTGAAAATCGTCGGAACTTTTTAGCAACATCTGCTTTGATACTAATAGCCGAAAATTCGTATTTTTTGGATGCTTTCATCAAATTTACTGTAGAAAAATGCCTGTTTTGGGGTGTTTTTGCCCGATTTACTGTAAAATTCCTACCTCTTGAAAAATTTAAAAATCGCTCAATCCCTTTGTAATAAAGGGATTGCACTAAAAATCGGATAGCTGTAACATCGCTCTGCGTGTTACCCTCTTGCTTTTCCGATTTCGTCCTGCATAAGCAGGACAAAATTTTTCAAACAACCTTCCTTCAGGTCGGTTGCTGATGTCTGGAATTTTAATTCCGAGAAAGTCAAATTCTATGAAAAATGTAGCTAAAAATGAAAGTCAAAAATTGAATAGCTACATTAAAAAATGTTTTTTTTCAACAGTCTAAAAGTACGAATTCATTTTGAATTACAACAACTTATATAATAATAAAACCCAGTATTTTTAATATTGGGTTTTAAAATTTATCTCTACCAAACGCATATTTATTTTACAATTTTACGTTTCGGTAATTTTGCCGTTTTCAACATCTCGTTTGCTTTTTCTAACTTGTCTGAAAACGTATTTTTCGTGTCAATAGTCGCCAATGAATCGTCAATTGTTACAATGGGTACTTTTCTATTATTTAATTCGTTAACTGTTTTCATGCCTCAAATTTAATAAAATTTTCGTTGTACTAGAAATCCATCATAAACCTTGCCAATTTCAAATGGATAAAATTCGTTTTTTACTTGCCCGTACAAATAAAAATCGTTCTGCATTTCTTCGTAATATTTTGTGATGCCCATGCGGTATAATCGTGTGCGTGCATCGGTACTACCTGTGGCATATAAAAATACGTTTGGGTGCTTATCAAAAAACGCATATACAGCCGAAACTACCGTAGCCAATACCTTTTCGGTATCGCCATTATTGGTAACGTTTAAATCATCAATTTTGTTGTTTTCAGTTTTATCGCCAAAGGCAAGATTAAATAAATTTGGCTCGTTAGTTTCTTGAAACAGAATGAGCTTTTTAACGTTGCCATTAATTCCTTGACTGATAAACTCAAACGCTCTAAATTTTCGTTCAGCTTTTAATGGATATTTTGGTACATTCACATTGTAAAAATTTAATGCTCAAAATTAAGTGATTATGATAATACGTGCCAAGTAAAAACGCTCATTTGATTTGTGCTTATTTGGTGCGTATTGGTACTCTACACATTAAAAACAAACTGATACGAATACAGATTTTTAACAGCTTCTTCGTATAATAATTGTTCAAAATCTACATAATGTGTTTTGGCATATTCTTTTAATTGCTTACCGTTTTTCTTTTGTACATCATCTTTAGACATTGCCAATAATCGCTCTTGCGTTTCGGCATCTAGATTGTTATAATTTAGATAAATCATCATAATTTGTTTTAGCTATTATAAAATTCCGTTATCGGCAAAGCTGTAGTATTTACCGTTTGGTAGTATAATTAAATGGTCGAGTACCTTAACATCGAATAATTTACCTGCCTTGATAATTTTTTGCGTAATTTCTTGGTCGGCTTGGCTTGGCGATGCTTTTCCGCTTGGGTGGTTGTGTGCTAAAATGATGCTTACCGATAGTGATTTTAACACCACTGAAAACAATACACGCATATCTACCAACGTTGATGTAATTCCTCCACTCGATAATTCAAAAATGCCTTTTACTTTGTTTGAGTTATTGAGTAATAACACCTTAAAACTTTCGGTTAGTGCTATGGTGTTTTTGTTCCACTGTTTAAATAATATATGCCCTGCATCTGCCGAACTGCTTATCATTGCCGTTTTGTAAATGTTCGCATTTTCTTGATAACTGATTTGTATTTCGTTAACTTTGTTCATCTTGTTTCGCTTTTGGAAATTAGAAAATTAAGAGGGTAGAGCGGTCGAATGTCGTACCCTCTTTTGTTTTTTTACTTATCGTTCATTAATAGAATTTCATTAATTACCACTTCTGAAATAGAACGTTTTACCCCCTCTTTATCCTCGTAAGTGCGTGAGGTTAATTTTCCTTTAATGGCAATTTCTTTGCCTTTACTTACATACTTTTCAATAATACCTGCGGTTTTTCCCCACGCTACTAATGTGTGCCAGTTGGTATTGGTTTGTTTTTCGCCATTGTTATCGTAATAACTTTCATTGGTGGCTAACGACACGCGGGCTACTTGCTTACCGCTTTCAAGTTGTGTAATGGTAGGCTCTTGTCCTACGTTTCCGATTAGCTGCACATTGTTTTTTAAAGAACTCATAACTTAAAAGATTTAAAAATTAAACATTGATTTACTTATTGTATCCAAAGCGTTTTCCTTTTTTGATTTTTTAATGTTGCTGTTGGATGATATGTTTGTAGATGATTTCATTATTTTTTGTTTTGATTTACTTCCCGTAGAGCCGTCGCTGTTACCTTTTTTTGATGCTTACCCGGTTTCAATATTTAGTAGTAATAAGGACATATAAAAAGAGCGACAACGAAGCCTGATTATGCTGTCTGTTTACTACTAAATGTTGTTGTTTTGCTGCCAAAAAAAGGAAATAGTGGTGGGTCGGAATTGAATTAAAACTTTGACTTTGTGAAATCGACAAACATTCAACAGTAACATTAAATGTTAAATTTGTTCTAACAGAATACCTTAATTTACTTATCTTTATAACTCGTTAAAATTTAACACCTTGAGAGTAGATGTAATAGATTGGAATAAACAAACTATACTTTATGTATTGGTTGTTAATTCGTTTGTAAAGTTTGGCATTACATCAAACTGGAACAGGCGAATGAAACGTTATGATAAAGAGTTAGAATCTGTTGGTTACACTGTTGTAAAAAAAATAGATTTCGATTTTAGGTGGCAAGCAGAACTTATCGAACAAATTGTGAAATGGCGACTTCGTAGATGGGCTGTAAATGGTCGTCACGAGTGGATTGAATTACCTCTTCAACCTGTTTTGGATTGTATTTCACAAAGTATAAAAGAAATTAAACCTGAATTTGATAAACATAGATATATCCATAAACGAGAAAATCATCGGTGGGATTTCTACAAACAAATAGCTCAAATTTATTTTAATTGATAAAATAAACCTACTCTTTTGAGTAGGTTTATTATGGTTATTTACACCATTTCGTAAATAACATCAAAGAGTTTTTTATCTAACCGTTCTTGTTGTGAAAAGGTCTTTTTAATGTTGTTGTGCAATACCGAATTAAAGGCATTGTAACCCAACCATAAATTCGGATTTTGATTGAGTAACAAACTTTCATAATCTAAAATCTCTAACACTTCACGCGATTTTTTAGATGGATTATCGTTTTTGTCGCTACATTCGTATCGAAACAATTTCATTTCATCTAATACTTGCTTTACAAAAGCTTTGTTGTCGATAATTTCAATCGATTTTAATTCATCAAACTTTCTGACGATTTCGTAGTATTCGTTATCCAAAAACTTTTTGAATAATTGATTGAGTTTCGGCATAATTAAATGCGTACAATTCTTACTGTGCTTTATCGCAAAAGCAATTTCAGATTGTGAAACGTGTAATCCGTTAGAGCAAACTTCACGATAAAATCCAAAATGCCCTGATGTTTTTTCGCTACCATCGTACGAGTTTTTAAATCGTAGCATTGGTAAAATGTTATCGTTGGTGTTCTTCAGTGAAAATTGATTTCCGTCCGTAATGATAAAATCAGTGATAAACGAACGGTCGTTTCTGTTAATGGTTTGCTTGTGATAATTTAATCCGGCATCTACCATCATTTTTTCAGCTTCTCTAAAAAAGCGTTCATTGGGTATGTGTCCGTAGCTTTTTGATACCACGTTTACAATTTTTCCGTTAGAAACAATGATGTTTTCTAATCCTTTTCTTGTTGGCATTCCTGTTAGCTCGCTAAACGATTTCATTTGTGAAGTTACATAAATGTTGTCCTGCTTTAATTTGTCTAAATACATAATTTTAAATTTTAGTTATACAATATTTATGCGGTTACCAAACGGAAGCTAACAATTCAGCTCAAGAGGAAACGGAATAAATAAGCGTTGGCAGAAGTAGGGCTTTATGCCGTAGTCTTTTGATGGGAATTTTTACGAGTTTATCTTGCATTACTATTGTATGAATAGTAGTAGTTCTTGTAGAAAATGAGCATAAAAAAACCTACTCTTTCGAGTAGGCTTATTCAAGGTTTTAAACCTTTACAGTTGAAATTCGAGAATTTGTTTTTCTAATTCAACTTTTCGATTTTCTAACGTAGCTTGTAAGTTGTTTGCAACCAATTTAATTAAGTTAGAATTGGTGGTTTTAAACTCTAATCCCGACGTATCTTTGATGTAAAACGATGATGAATCGCCTTGATTGTAATTGAACTTTGTAAGTTCATTTAAGGTTTGCACCAATCTTTCTCGTTGGTTTGCTAAACCTCGAAGTTTCTCAAAATTCTGAATGCGGTCGTCTAAATTAACCACTTTTTGAGTTTCGGTAGGTTTGTTAGTTATCGGTGTGGTTGGTTTTCCGATAGCTTCTTCTGCTAACTTTTTTTGCA
>PDWJ01002463.1_pt1 | contig 33936 bp, 27 predicted proteins | sample 1430881 | NCBI WGS metagenome assembly PDWJ01 (sample SAMN01162460, study PRJNA174530) | Oral metagenome, whole genome shotgun sequencing project. | biome: Marine environment; feature: Marine mammal; material: Swab sample of the gingival sulcus; isolation source: swab sample of gingival sulcus...
CTTTCCGGCGGGCAGGGATCGCTGGTGGGAACACTTTTTGGCGCGCTGATCATCGGCGTCATCAATAACGGATTGGATTTATTGGGCGTGTCCTCCTATTATCAACAGGTAATTAAAGGCGCGATCATTGTTGGAGCAGTCTGGCTGGATTCGCTCAGAAAAGGAAAAGATTAATGGGAGTTTGTGACCGTCACTTCAAGCAATCTCAAACGACACCTGCCAGGTATCCAAGGGAGGTGATGCCGGCGAATCGAAAAAAAGCAGCACGTTTGTTATTGGGCCGTTCTTAAACAGGTCAGGCTGAAAAGACACTTGTGAAATGAGTACAACAGGCGTTAAACAAACATGTGGACGCCTGCTTGTCCACTAAACCATTTGCATGGAGGGAGTTTTACATGAAAACGAAAGTATTGAGTATCGTCGCCGTTGTGTTTCTTGTTGTCGGAATGATGTCTCACTCAGGTTTTGCGGCCGAAAAAAGCTATAAAATCGGTGCGGCAGTTTATGGGTTAAAAGCTGAATATATGCGACTCTGGACCACAGCATTGGAAAGACATCCGGCAGTGAAAAGCGGTTTAGCCGACATCACAGTTTTTGACGGAAATTATGATGCGTCAGTTCAGCAGAGCCAATTCGAAACAATGGTCACGCAGGGATTCGACGCGATTATTTTTGTGCCGATCGATATCGAGGCCGGAGCAGCAGCCGTAGAGTTGGCTGCAAGCGAAGGGATTCCTGTCATCGGTTCGAACACCAGAGTAAACAGCGAAAAACTGACGTCCTATATCGGATCGAATGACGTGCAATCAGGCGCAATGGAAGCCGAGGCTGTGCTGAAAAAAATCGGCTATAAAGGCAACGTTGTGATTATTGAAGGTCCTATTGGTCAATCGGCTCAGATTGAGCGCCGCAAAGGAAATCTGCAAGTTGTCGAACAGCATCCGGACGTAAAAGTGCTTGAGATGAAGACCGCGAATTGGTCGCGCGCAGAAGCAATGGCGTTGATGGAAAACTGGTTAAGCGCTCATCCTGACCAGATCGATGGTATTATCGGACAGAACGATGAAATGGCTCTGGGAGCAATCCAGGCTCTCAAAGCTGCGGGATTGAAACCGGCAGATTTTGGAATTGCTGGAATCGACGGCGTAACCGATGCGATGTTAGCGGTAAAAGAAGGTGAAACCGTCAGCATCTTACAGGATGCGAAAGCTCAAGCTCAAGGTGCGTTAGATCTGGCATTACGCGCATTAATCGGTGATGACTACACACCTCAAGCTGATTGCTGGACCCAATATGCTGATGGAATGCCCTGGGGCGATACTCTGGAAAAAGTCTACAATGTGCCCTGGACACCAATCACTCTTGACAATGTTGATGACTTGTTAAAAGAACGGGAAGCGTTAACAAAACGTTAAATACCCTTTCTGGATTCAGCGTCCCAATAGAGAAATCTATTGACAAATGAGTGATTTGTAATTGGGATGGGTTCGTCAATATCGAGACAGAAAAACCGGGTTTTTTCAAAAGACTCGGTTTTTCTGTTTTATTTCTGAATGATTATCGACAGAGAATGAGACGCAAAGCCTAAAAATTTTATGACTGGTGAAAAGCAATAGATAAAGGCATATATCATGAAAGAACAGTATATTTTAGGGGTTGACAGCAGTACGAGCGCGACAAAAGTGATCGCATTCAATGCGTCTGGGAAGACAGTTGCAGAAGGTGTGCATCGCTATCCGTTGTATGCCGAGAATCCGGGCTGGGTCGAGCAAAACGCGGAAGACTGGTGGGAAGCGTTTAAAAAGGGATGCCAGCAGGTCGTCTCTCATCCGACCCTCCCAACCAATCAAATCGCCGGGATCGGCTTTACCCATCAGCGCTTTACCTTTGTCCCGCTCGATCGTGACATGCGTCCGCTTCGACGAGCGATTTTGTGGAACGATCTGCGATGCCCCCAGGAAGCAGAATACGCCCGCCAAACTGTCGGAATACAGAAGATCTTCGAGCGAACCGGTTATCCCCCCGGACAATGGACACTCTATAAAGTACTCTGGTTGAAAAACCACGAACCTGAATTGTACGAACACATTTATAAAATTGTGCTGGTGCAAGATTATTTGATTTACAAATTGACCGGGAATTTAGTCATGGCCGAAGGCGCAGGCACGATGACAGGAGCGCTCGATATTGCCAATCCGAAACGCTGGGCCATGGATATTATCAAGGCTTTGGGGATCCGCGAAGACATCTGGATTGAAAAGATTCTTCCTGGCGCGACAATCGCAGGCTCAGTAAGTAAAGAAGCGGCTCAGGAAACCGGATTACCGAAAGGTCTGCCAGTCTTTACCGGAGCCGGAGATCAGCCCTGTGGAAGTCTCGGTGCTGGAGTCACAGAGGTCGGAGAGTTAGGAATTAACGGCGGAACCTCCTGCTCGAACGAATTCGTGGTCGGGAAACTGCCGGAACGCAAAGCCCCCAATTATTTCATCGAAATTAGCCCCTCTGGCGATTATATCATCGAGAATGATATTCCCAGCGGAGGTTCGGCTGTGATGAACTGGTACAAAAATAATTTCGGCTCCCATGAGATTCAACTCGCAGAACGCGAGCAAAAAAATGTCTGGGACATCATTTACGGACAGGTCGGAGAAAGTCCTCCTGGAAACCGAGGTCTTATGATTGTACCATACCTGCAAGGCGTCTATGGGCCATACTGGGATCAGCATGCCAGGGCCGTATTTTTTGGCCTCCAGACGGATCACGGACGCCCTCATCTTGTTCGAGGTCTTCTGGAAGGGGTCGCTTACGAGGCCCGTCGCGAAGTTGAAATGATGGAAGAAGGTAGCGGCACTCAGGTGGAACAGATCAAAATGTATGGTGGATCGGCCCGGAGTGACCATTGGAATCAGATCTTCGCGGATATGTTTAACAAGCCGCTGCATGTTCCAGACACTGCCGAGACAACGGCATTAGGAGCGGCTATCAGCGCAGCAGTCGGCTGTGGCATGTACTCGGATTTTCACAACGCGGTCGCGGCCATGGTGAGCATCAAAAAAAGCTATACTCCGAATGCGAAGAACGCTTCACGCTACGGACAGTTCTACCGACGCGTCTATGTGAAGCTCTATGAAAGTGTTCGAGAATTTACCTATACGATTGCGGAAATCAATGAAGGATTTTAAACATGGATGTGACGCTCTCTCTAGAGAGGCATCCTAAGTGAGTCGTCGCACAAAGGCACACGAATTTTTGACCTTCCGTCGTGTATCTCGGTGTGCCTTCGTGGTTCTAAGATCTGAAAAGGAGAAATATTCATGGCAAATATCGTCATTTTAGGGGCCGGGGTTATGGGAACAGCGTTTGGCTTTCCATTAGCCGATACCGGCCAACAAGTACACCTGGTCGGAACCCATCTCGATCTGGATTGGATTAACGGAATTCGCGCCACTGGCATTCATCCGAAACTTCAGGTAAAACTTCCGAAAAATATCACCTCGTACACCCACGATCAGCTTGGCGAAGTATTAACTGAACAAACTGACCTCATCGTGTTAGGGGTCAGTTCTCCGGGAGTCAATTGGGCCATACAGCAGCTAGGACAACATCTCAAAAAATCCATCCCGATTCTTATGCTGACAAAAGGGCTGGCAGCTCGTGAAGGACATCTGGATATCCTACCGGCCATCGTCCGGGAAGGTTTGGCAGAGCATGGCTTTCAGGATGTTCCGGTCGGCGGAGTGGGGGGACCGTGTATTGCCGGAGAACTGGCCGCTCGGCGCGACAGCAGCGTTGTGCTTGCGTTTTCGGATCAGGCATTACTCGATAAAGTATTCCCTCTGATTGCGGCCCCATATTACCACGCTCGTCCAAGCACCGATCTCATCGGCCTCGAAGCCTGTGCGGCTCTGAAAAATTTTTACGCCCTGGCGGTCGGTTATGCCAAGGGGTTATTAGAAAAACAGGGAACGGCTGAGAACGGCGCGTTGATGTACAACCCGGCCTCTGGTCTTTTCACGCAGGCTGTTGCCGAAATGGGCTACCTGATCGAATGTATGGGAGGAACCCAGGCGAATGTGCACGGCCTGCCCGGCATCGGCGATCTGTATGTCACCTGTCAGGCCGGACGTAATAGTCGGATGGGACGCTTACTCGGGCTGGGACTCTCTTATCGAGAAGCTAAACAGAACCACATGGCCGCTGACACGATAGAAGGCACCGATCTGGCGTTAACGATCGGGCCGACAATCGAAGCGTTACTCGATCAGGGACAGCTCGATCCGTCCAGACTTCCCCTCGCAAAAGCGATTATCGAATCGATTTGTCACAATCAGCTTATGAGCATTCCCTGGACCCGTTTTTATGCTTTATAAACCACGAAACACACGAAAGACACGAAATCGGAGGAACTGTTATGAGCGGGACATTCGCCTGGCCTGATGAAATGGGCGGGGCGGAATTCTCGCTTCTACTCAATTCCTGTAGTGTTAATAGGAGAACATATTTATGACTCAGGTTGTCATTTTAGGAGCCGGCATGATGGGAAGTGCTTTCAGCCTACCTCTCTGCGAAGCCGGGCAGAAGGTGCATCTTGTAGGAACTCATCTGGATCGAGAATGGATCGAAGGGATACGAACAGACGGTATCCATCCGAGACTCAAGGCAAAACTCCCGGAACTGGTCACGCCTTTTACTCATGACCAGTTGGAAGAAGCATTGGGCGACGAAACCGATCTCATCGTACTGGGAGTAAGTTCGCCAGGCGTAAAATGGGCGATCCAACAACTCGGTCCTCTGTTGAAAAAATTACACAAACCGATCCCGATTCTTATGCTGACCAAAGGTCTGCTGGCCGATGGCCAGCGTCTTCATATCCTGCCGGATGTCGTCCGGGACGGTCTGACAGACTATGGACTGGAAAATGTGACTGTCGGCGCGGTCGGCGGGCCATGTCTGGCGACTGAACTGGCTGTACGACGCGACTGTTGCGTGATGATCACCTTTCGCGATCAAGAGAAAATCGACTGGGTTCGTTCCCTGGTCGCAGCTCCATATTATCATACTCTCCCAAGCACTGATACTGTGGGAGTCGAAGTGTGCGCGGCTCTGAAAAATTTTTACGCATTAGGCATTCCGTACCCGCGAGGGGCTGCGGAAAAACAAGAGAAACCCAGTAATAATGCGCTGATGTTCAGTCTGGAATCCGGCTTATTTACTCAGGCTCTGATCGAAATGAAGTATCTGGTCAAGTTTCTGGGAGGCACAGATGCGACTGTCGATGGCTGGGCCGGATCCGGTGATATGTACGGAACCTGCCAGGTTGGCCGCAATGGCCGTATGGGGAAATTTCTTGGATATGGATTGCCATACAAAGAAACCAAAGCAAAATATATGCCCGATGATACAATTGAAGGCGTGGATGTGGCTCTGATGATCGGTTCCACGATCGAGCATCTTGTCGATCAGCAACGGCTTGACAGCGCGTCACTGCCGTTTACTCTCAGCATTATTCGGGCAATCTGCCACGATCAGCCGATGTCTATTCCGTGGGATCAGATGTAAATTTACGTTTCAGTAAAAATTCAAACCTCGTAGGCCGGCTCAAGCGAAGCAGAGCCGATAAACGGGCCATCAGTTCCACTTCACTTGAGCCGGCCTGCGTACTTACTTTTTCATAGGAGATCTCATGAACAAATACCCACCCGACATGATGAAACGGGTGGGTGGAATTCCTGTTTATACCAAATTCCTGTAGTCTCGGAGGAGAAAGCACGTATGAAATATGTTGTAAGTATCGATGTTGGGACCGGAGGTCTGCATGTCAGCCTCATGGATTCAGAAGGGAAAGTGCTCAATAATGCATATCGCGAACTTATTTATAGCGCTGATGACACTCATCATGCTCTAACCTTTGATCCGGATTGTGAATTTGAAAAGACGCTGTGTTTGCTTGAAAACGTTCTGGACCAGGCAGCCATCGATCGAAAAGACATCATCTCCATCGCCGTCACCAGCCAACGTCATGGTGGAGTGTTTCTCGATGCAAACGGACACGCCATCTATGCCTGTCCGAACATGGATGACATGGCAGGGCAAGAAGCCCGCGCACTCTTGCCGGAAGAGACACAAAAAGTCTATGAACTTACTGCCCGCTGGCCTACCGGCCTATTCCAGGCCGTAAGATTGCGCTGGTTCAAACATCAACAACCAACGCTGTTTGCAAAAATCTCCACATTCCTGATGATCAACGATTGGTTTGCGTTTCAATTAACTGGGAACATGAGATCAGAATGGACAAACGCCGCTGAAACAATGCTGTTCGATGTCAGAAAGCTGTGCTGGTCCCATGAATTACGCACACTTTTCGGTGTAGAACACCTTGAATTACCGGACGTCGTCGAACCCGGCACGATTACCGGAACGTTGAAACCTGACCTGGCGAGCCGCCTGAAATTGGAACAGGAAACAACCGTTGTGTTGGCGGCTGCCGATACTCAGAGCGCGTTGATCGGAACAGGAGCGCTGGAAAATGGCGATGTCACAGTCGTCAACGGATCTACCACGCCGATTCAGATGGTCGTCGATGATATGTTGGTCGATCCGCAGCTGCGCATCTGGTCAGGCCCATATCTGCCAGGGAAATGGGTATTAGAGAGCAACTGTGGTAAAACCGGCATGGTATATCGGCAATATCTAAAACATCTGTCACAATTTTTACGCCTGTTTGTGACTGACGCGACATTCAGCTATGAGGATATGGGGGAAATTTTCGACCAACACCTTGACGCAGCCAAAGGTGTTTTGCCGTTTCTGGGGCCATGCACCTGTGACGTCTCCAAATTTCTGGGGATGCTGAATGCCTTATTCATCGAAGGGGAGGATGTGAACCCGTTCACGGCTATCATCCCAGCCTTTATTGAAAATCTGGCCTTTGCAATTGTGGCGAATATCGAACAATTGGAAGAGATCAGCGGTGTGCCGATCCAGACAATTCGCATGACAGGAGGAGGGAACAGAAATGCCCTGCTCATGAAAATACTCCCTCTATTGCTCAAAGATCGCAAAATGACCAGAAGCTCATCGACGGAAGCCACTTCGAGAGGGGCCGCCATTCAAGCATTCCTGGCCAATCAGGTTTTCCCGGATCTTGAAAGCGCCATAAACAGGCTGGTAGAGCCGCATGAAATCGTCGATTCCACGTCAATGCACGAAGATCGCGAACGCTACATCGCCAAATACGCTGAATGGAAACAACGTCATCAGCAGATCAAAAATTATCTGTAGAAATTCTTCGGTTGGGCCCGCTTTTGGGCCCGCCATAAGGCTCACAACATCAGCCATCAAACGGTTCCGGCGGCATGAGTTTATACTTCCGGATCTTGCTGCGGAGTGTCGGCAGAGATATGCCCAGTTGTTCGGCGGCGGCATTTCGGTTCCATCTCACTTTGAACAGAATTTTCTCAATGTGCGCGCGTTCAACGTCTTCCAGAGAATAAGAGGCGATCTCTTGCGAGGAGTTGTCATGTGCCAATCCTAAGATTTTTTCAAGATCTTTCACTAAAATCACCTTGCCTCTGGATTGAATCACGGCCTCAACCAGAATATTTTCCAATTCTCTGACATTTCCGGTCCAAGTATGGGCAAAGAGAAGATCCATGCCACCCTGCTGAATCTGCCACACCTCTGTCCCGAGTTCAAGATTAATCTTTCGTAAAAAATACTCGGCCAGAAGAGGAATATCGGACAGCCGTTCTCGCAGCGACGGCATATACAAGGTCGCCACCTTGAGGCGAAAGTACAGATCTTCACGGAATGTGCCCTGCTCGACCATTTCAGCGAGTTCTCGGTTCGTAGCCGCAATAATACGGCATGATGCCCGAAGAGTCTGAGTGCCGCCTACTCGCACATATTCATGGGATTGAAGAAATCCTAGAAATTTTTTTTGCAAATTTAGGGAGAGTTCTCCGATTTCATCTAAAAACAGCGTTCCACGGCCAGTTGCCTCTATTTTGCCAATATTGACGTGATTGGCCCCGGTAAAAGCCCCCTTTTCATGGCCGAACAATTCGTTCTCAAGTAAGCTTTCAACCACTGCCGAACAATCCAGGGTCACAAAGGGTTCCTGAAAATATGGGCTGTTACGATGAATCATCCTGGCGGCCAAGCCTTTGCCAGAACCGGTCTCTCCTTGAATCAGGACCGGGGCGCGATGCTGGCACAACAACCCGATCTTTTTGAAGATATCCAGCATACGCCGGCTTTTTCCGATAATCACTTCGATATCTTCGGGCTTCTCAACAGTGTCCAGTAACGGAAAATCCTGCTCGATGGTCAACACCTGGATCGCCCGATCGACCGATGCTTCGATTTCATCGATATCCAGGGGCTTGCGGATATAATCGTAGGCTCCGTTTTTCATGGCCTGAATCGCAGTTTTCATATCCTGATAGGCCGTAATCATGATGACTTTTGCCACGGATTCCTCATCGTGAATCTGGCTCAAGATACTGAGCCCATCGCGATCCGGAAGCCGAATGTCCAGAATCACGAGATCCGGATTCCATTGATGATAGAGCGAAAGCCCTTCATCTCCTGTTTGAGCGGTATAAACCGTGTGTCCTTTGCCACCGAGAAAAATTTTTAGGGTTTTCAGAATAGAGGGTTCGTCATCGATCAGTAATATTGTCGCCATAGAAGTACGTTATCCTACTGGAAGATACATATGAAAAGAAGCTCCGCGCGGTGAGCGGTTTTTAACCTCGATTCTCCCGCTATGGGTTTCGATAATTCGCCTGGCATTTGTTAAACCTAAGCCGGTTCCGTGAGCCTTTGTCGTGAAAAACGGTTTGAACAGATCGTGCAATTGCTCCTGATTTAACCCGACGCCTTCATCTTCCACGATCACCTCAATCTCCGGAGGCTCGACTGCCGGATGGTACCGGCTGGCAATCCAAAGCTGCCCGCCTTCCTCGGATGCCTCAAAAGCATTCAGCGCTAAATTAATCACGGCCTGTGACAGCTTTTTCGTATCAGCACGAACTGAGGGAATCGTCTTGTCAAAAGAACGATGAACCTCCAGATGTTTTTGGTCGAATTTCGCCCGTAATAATTGTAGGCACGACTCCACGGTTCCGTTAATATCGCATTCGCTAAACGTGGGATACAAAGGCTTGGCAAAATCGAGGACTTCGCTGAGAATGCCTTCTAATCGAATCATTTCCTCAACTGAAATATCGATATGAACTCGAGCGCTTTCGACAAGCTGGTAATTTCGTTTGAGGAGTTGCAGATTCATTTTAATGGCGGACAGAGGATTGCGGATTTCATGAGATAACGAGGCCGTAATTCTTCCAATGGCGGCCATACGCTCGGCTTCACGCACCCTCTGCTCCATCTGAATCCGTTCGGTAATATCTCGATCGATCCCGACCAGACCGACAATCTCTCCATGTTGATCTCGAAAAGGAACTTTCGTGGTCAATATCCAACTTGTCTCGCCTGTTGCATGATTGACGATCTGTTCTTCCCGATTGCGCAGCCCCTGGCCGGATTCGATTACGGCTCGATCGTCTGCAGAAAATTTTTCAGTGATTTCAGCCGGAAACACATCTCGGCTTCTCTTTCCAATCAGATCGTTGGGTGACGCCACGCCAACGAATTGCGCGATCGTGGTGTTAGCAATCATGAAGTGTCCCTGCGTATCTTTCACATAAATCCAATCCGGCAGGTGATCGATCAAGGTCCATAACAGATTGCGTTCTTCAGCCAGATTTTTCTGGGCCTGTTGGCGTTCGGCGGCTTCCTGCTGGATACGATCGAAATTGTCACGCAATTGTACGGTCATTTTTGTGAACGCATTTCCCAAGACATCTTCATCGGTTTTTGGCTGAATATGGTACGTGAAATCTCCGGTGGCAATGACCGTTGCGGCGGTTGCCATACTCTCCAGATAGGCAGACATGTTTAAAAAAGCCTGCCCCAACACATCGCGTTTCGATCGAGGACGTATCGTATGTGAAAGATTTCCCTGGGCAATGCGAGTGGCGATGGCTGCCGTGTCTTGAATATACAGGATAAATTTTTCAAAGGAACGCGCTAAGGTTCCCACTTCATCATGTGAGACATAACGCCGCAGTTTGTCGAGATCGCAGGCAATATCGCCGCCGGCCAACCGGTCGGCAATCGTCGCAAGATAGGAGAGCGGTTTTACCATGACGTGGGACAGCACAAGGGCCAGAACGAGCACCACACCGACTCCGACGATCGCCACGATTCCCATGGCATATTTTAAGGCGTGAGTGGCGGCAAAGGCTTCGTCCTCATCGATCTCGGCAATTAAGGCCCACACCGTGTCGCCGACATGAACCGGGGTGTATGATGAGAGCACTCGTTTTCCCGCATATCCGTTGATGATGCGAGCCCCGGTTTCCCCTGAAAGCGCAGAACGAGTGGCATCTGTAGCCACCTTTCCGGTTCCAGGCTCTCTGAATGAAGCCAGTACCGAATGATGCTCAGGATCGCGGAACGTATTGGATCGCATCAGCAGATCACTCCCAACCAGATACGTTTCGCCGGTAGCTCCGATGCCGGATCGTTCCAGCATAATCTCGTTAATCGAATCGATGGAGAGTTTCAAAGCCACGACGACTTCCACCATCCCATTATGAACGACCGGTTGAGCGATAAACGCCGCCGGTTGATGATTGTCCGGCGCATAGAGGGCCACATCAGCAAGGGCAAACTGTTGTGTATCGAGCACGCGCCGGACAAGCACGCCAAGATTCGAAGACTTGTACTCGCCGGTGAGGATATTCGTTTGATAGTCAGGATGATGCACAACCGTATAGAACACTTCACCTTCAGGATGAATGAGCAGCAGATCTTCATAGCCATATTGGAAATTATAGCGGGTGAAATAATCTACTTTTCCATCGAATCTGGGATTAATTGCCTCCTCCAGACTCATAGAACTGATCATAAACCATGAGAGACCGGGCAGATTCAGAGGAGCGTAACTCCGTACCTCCAATGCACCATCGTTCCCAGGCTGAATATCTTGTCCCGCCTGCCCCGATAAAACCGCTTCACGACCATTGATCACACTCTCCTGTCCAATTCGGCCATCTTGCACGATCCGATCGCTTCGGAGCTGCATAATCCCATCGTGCAAGCCGACAATATACGTTTCACCGGTTTCTCCCATTCCTTCTCGCCGCTGAACGATTGTATTGAGCATGGCTGGAGAGATTTTGAGGGCCAGGGCACCGAAAGCTTCACCCAAATCGTGTTTGCTAAGAGCGCTGGCTGGCGTAGGATGCTTGCTGCCGGAAATAATAAAATCACTGGCATCTTTCCCGATCTGATCGGAGATTGGAGCGACCAGAAACGCGCAGTATTGATGATCAGGAACCGGGTAGGGTGCAAAGTCCTGAAAAGTAACCTTATGCAGTCCCTGCTGGAAACCGGCAGAGAGCGACGTGTGCCGTAATGAACCGGTTAACAGATTTTCTCCCTCATCAGCCTGTTTCCCTACACTATACACAATGGTCCCGTCTTTGGCGATCAGATAGAGGTCGTCGTAACCATATTCTGCCATGAATTGCTGAAAGGATTCTCCAAATAAGGTATCCAAGAAGGTATAGAGTTCTCCACCAACCTTCCCCTCCTCATCAGATCCAAAGGCCACTCGAAAGCGTTTCAACGCATCGATGACAGTCGTGGTTTTCGATAACACCGTAATATTTTTGAGATGTTGAATCAAATACGTTTCAACCTGCGCTTTCTTGATCTCCTGGGCAGTGGCAAGTTTATCGAACGCCGCCTGCTTCAGTGTGGCAACCGTTTCGATTAATGCGCCCATCTCCCTCTGTCGAGCGGCAAAGTAGCGCTTCAGCTGGGTTTTCTTGACCTCGCGCAGACTTTCTAATTGTCCGAAAGCTTGTTTCGAAAGGGCCTGGCTTGAGATGAGAAGCGCCACAATCCCGATAAACAGGAAAGGGACTAACCCTACTGCAAGAAGTGCAATCGAAAATTTCGTTCGAATTTTCCTATCTTTGACCATTATGTTCAGTGATATTGGATCGCCAGCAGAATGCTGGCGTAAAGGATGCCGACGATCAGATCAATCATAGCCAGCAGTATGCAATAAGGTTTCTAAATTCGCAACCAGAGAGTTTAAAGTCTGTCTGACGAGTTTTCCCCGGTACATGTCATGCAAAGCTTCCGTCCACATTGTTGTGGTTTCAAAGAAGAGGGGCTGTGGTGTAAAATAGACTCTGCAATTGGGCATGATCGTTTGAAATGTCTCGTAATAATTGGTATACCCCTTGAGCTTGATCATAAATTCCGGCGAATTCCAGATCGATTTTCGAACCGGGTCGACCAGAGAGAATCGCCCCTGAACGCCTTTCAATAAAAACTCTTTTCCAGTCGCCCATTGCAGGAAATACCAGGCTGCGTCTTTTTCTTGCGCGTGCGCATTCATCGCCAATGCCCAGATCCACATGTTCGAGGCCGGAGACCTCGCCGGCCTCCCTGGTCCTGGAGCCCATGCCAGCTTCCCGGCCGCCATTGACGCCCCCATCTGATTCTGAAAATATCCGACGATGTCCGCATCATACATCATCACGGCTCGGCCATTTCCTAACGCTTTACTGCAATCGTACCAGGTGTATAATTCCCAATCGTCAGGGCCATAGTGTTTAATCATCTCCATCCACAGGCCTGTCATTTCTATCGCTTGGGGAGAATTCATCGCCGGACGCGGAAACGGATGATAATCTTTGGCTCCGTATCCGGCATAGCTGGAAAGAAATCCCGGATGGATCGTGGCCCACGATTGCGTTCCTCGCACGACAATAGGAATCATATCCGGTTCTAACTCCTTGAGTCTTGCGCACAACTCAAGCAATTCAGGCAAATTATCGGGAGGAGTTAAGCCATGTCTGGCAAAAATATCTTTGCGATAGACCAACGTGTTGGTCTCAAAGCCCCAGGGAAGCGCCCACTGTGGGGCCCCTGGGGTTCCTAAAGGCGAGCCGGGTTTCAGGTTCCAGGATAATGGTTGCAGCAGGTTCTCGAAAAAATCTGCCTGATCCCATGCCGAATTCGTTTTGTCAGGATTCTCCATATACGGACGCAAGTTTTCCATATAGCCCTGTGGGGCGTATTGCCAGATTTGATACGCTCCAGTCATAAAAATCGCATATTCGGAAGACTTGGAGGAAAGGACTTCGGTCACTCTGTCAAAATAATCTTCTTCATGCACCACCTCAAAGGAAACCTTGATACCGGTTTTTTCCATGAAGTCGACAAGATGGTACAATAACGCATCGGAATAGGGGTGTTTATTGAGGAGAAGCTTGATCTGTTTTCCCTGGTGGGCTTTCCAATCAAAACCTGAGGCAGGCAATGCAAAAGCAGCAAGAAAAATACTGCAAAAAAACCATCGAGCCACTAGCGGTTTTGCCATACTTTTTCCCTATGGATCATTTTAGAAATAATCAGTGATGAGACAAACTCACTGACCAACATTCTTAGCTGGTCGTCTCAAAAACGGACCGATCGGCCAACAAGGCTTTTAGCCGTGATAAATTCAATGATATAATTTTTAAGCAAACAGGCAAGAAAAAAAGCAAAGAGATGACAAAAAGCGGAAATCTGAAGGATTCAAATAAGAAACGTTGAAAATGATAACTCCAGCACGTCTTATTTGAGCAGCGCTGTGATTGTCGTCGCCATCGATCGTAAAATCAGCCAGCATGAGGTTGCGCCCGTATCCAGCACTCCTCGTGAACGTTCACCTAAACAACTGGCTCGTCCGATTTTCGCAATCAGGTTTTTGGTCGAGTTCTTTCCGATTTCAGCCGCAGCCGTCATATCTTGCAAGGCTTCAGAAAAGGATGTCCTCGCATCGAGAGCATTTTCATACGCTGTCAAAGCAGGGATAAGAGTGTCCATCAAGGTCTTATCTCCGACCTTTGCCTGGCTTATACTCTGAATTCCAGTAATTGCAGCATGTAGCATCTTCCCGAATATTCTCGCATCAATGATGTCGCATTCCTGGCAGGCATTCGCCATTTCCTGAAAGAATGTTCCATAAAGGCGGCCCATCACCCCATCAAGTTCCACGAATAAGGCCTCACCCAATATTTTCAGTGCCATGCTCAAGTCGACCTCTTTGCCTTCAAGACGCTCTCGGCAAGTCATAAAGCCTTTTTTCATCGAAATGCCATGATCGCCGTCGCTAATCGTGAGATCGATATCACTGAGATGCGCGGCGTTTTCTTGAATCATGGAGATCAAATTATCTACAATGACTCGGCCATCTTTATTGCGAAATGATGCCATATCGTTCAGCGTTTTCGTCAGTTCAACAGGCTCAGATCGAGCCCGTTATTATTCACTGTGAGATAGCCGATTTCGCCAAGAAATTCGAATAAGGCTCCCCTGCCGGTCAGGGCCTCAGCATTCTCCTTAGGAGAAAGACTGATATGCTGAGGCCGAATCCCAACAGTGACCGCTTTGTGGGAGTAGCGGGATTGGATGGCTTCTTTTTTGTCTCCGATAACCTTAAACGCATATTCGCCTCCTGACGTGATCGCATACAAATCGCCATTCCGCGATTCCAGGCGGCTCTTATAATAGAGATTAATGGGAGGTTCCCCAACAAAATCGGCGACGAAGACATTGGCGGGGGTGTCGTAAAGTTCTTTCCGATCGCCAACTTGCTGCAACTCCGCAAAGTTCATAACGGCGATTCGATCGGCAAGAGCCAGGGCTTCCAACTGATCGTGCGTCACGTAAATAAAGGTTCCCTTCACCCGTTGGTGAAGCCGTTTAATTTCGATTCGCGTTTCGAGGCGTAAACTAGCGTCGAGATGGGACAAGGGTTCATCGAGCATCGTGACGCTTGGGTTACGGATTAAGGCCCTTCCTAAAGACACTCGCTGCTGCTGTCCACCGGAAAGATGAGAGGGTCTGATATTGAGAATGTCAGTAATTTTTAAGATCTCCGCAACATGTTTCACCCGTTCTTCAATCTGACCGGAAGAGACTCCTTTGGCTTTCAGACACAAGCCTAAATTTTGTCCCACGGTTAAATGCGTATACAAGGCGTATGTTTCAAAGGCCATCGCAACGTTTCTTTGGGCAGGACTCCAGTCGTTGACGACTTTTCCATCGATAAAAATCTCCCCTTCGGTAATCCCTTCCAGGCCGACAATCATGCGAAGGGTGGTTGTCTTTCCGCAGCCGGAAGGACCTAAAAGTGCCATAAATTCGCCATCTTGGACAGTCAGGTTTAAATCTTTTACCGCAACGACCTGTTCTCCACGCCGTTTTTTATCGCGCGACTGATACACTTTTTTGACATTACGAATCACAACTTCTGCCATTGTCTTTATTCACTCCATAATAAATTGTTTTCTGTTGCCGGATCGAAGAAAAGCAGCCGATCGTCTCGAAACGTGATTCCAAACTCCATGTCAGGGTCTAATGACGATTCAGGATCGACGAGCATTTCAAGATTAAGATCGTTATTGATCATCACTGACAGTAAACCGACCGATCCCAATGGCTCGAAGACATCGCATTTGGCGCTCACCGGGGCATCTTCGGTAGTTTTGGTAATGTGAATATCAGCGGGTCGAACCCCAACGATAAGCTGTCGAGGAGCGCCAGCCTGTTCAAGAGCTTTCATACGCTCCTGAGTGAGCGGGAATGTGAAATGCCCTTTCGGAATATGAAGCCATGAGACTTGTCCGTCTGTTTCGATCGTCGCATCTAAAAAATTAATAGGGGGTTGCCCGACCAGGTGAGCGATGAACATATTTTTGGGCGTATAATAAATTTGTTTCGGCGTTCCTACTTGAAGAATACGCCCTTCATTGATAATGCCGATTCGATCCCCCAGGGAGAGCGCTTCGACATAATCATGGGTGACATAAATCGTCGTACTCTTTTGCAGTTCCTCTAAACGATGGAACTGAATACGCAGATCGAAACGGATTTTCGCATCAACATGGGTTAAGGGCTCATCCAACAAATACACCGATGGTTCCCCGACCATTGTTCGTCCTAATGATACACGCTGTTTCTGACCTCCAGAGAGTTCCCCCGGACGACGATCGAGCAAATGATCGATCCTCAGAAGCTTGGCCATTTTTGTTACACGGTCGTTAATTTCAGATTCCGAGAGATTTTTCCCCGGAGCCCGAAGAGGGTTCGCAATATTTTCAAAGACCGTAAACAGCGGATAGAGCGCATAACTTTCGAATGCCATCCCCACATGCCTCAAGTTGGTCGGAACGGAGCTGACTACCGTTCCATCAAAGAGCACGTCTCCTGAATCAATATCTTCCAGCCCGGCAATGACCTTGAGAGTCGTCGTTTTACCGGCCCCAGACGGGCCGAGCAGTATAAAAAATTCTCCATCCCTGGTTTCAAAATCTATGCCTTGCAAGGCGGGTTCTCCATCGTAATGTTTTACGACATTTCTGAGTGCAACAACTGCCATAATTTTATCCTCACACGCGAAAATTGTATAGTAAATTCTCTGTCCTCTACTGTTTTACAGCTCCCAAACTTAACCCGCGAACCATATATCGCTGCGCATATACGGAGAGGAGGAAAATTGGGATTGCGGCCAAGACGCAGGCAGCGGCAATGTCGCCATATCGTAATTTTTCTGCCGTAATAAATTTTAACGCCGACACCGTCACAGGTTGTACTTTCGACGAGCCCAGAATTAAGGCAAAGATAAAATTATTCCAGGCGTAGATGAACGCTAACAGGGACGCGGCAGCGATTCCAGGTTTGGCCATCGGCAAAATAATCCGCCAGAACGTCCGTAATGGAGGAAAGCCATCGACTAAGCTTGCTTGTTCCAGTTCGATTGAGATCTCTTCGAAATAACTCATAAGGATCCAGATCACCATCGGCATAGTAATCAATTGATACACCCAGATTAAGCCGATATAGGTGTCATACAATCCAATTTGCTGGAAGATGAGATAGATCGGGATAATCACCAACAACTCAGGCGCGAACCTGAACGAGAGAAATGTAAAAGCAATATCATCTTTGCCTTTAAATCGAAACCGTCCAAGCGCGTACGATGCTGGAATTCCGGTAATCAAGGACAGGAGCATTGCTGAAACGGTAATAATGAGACTATTGACAAACCCTTTTAAAAAATCAGTGCTCACTGCTCCGACTCTCGCAACTCTGACGGCTGTGGTAATGTTTTTAAAATTTTCTAATGAGGGTTTAAACAGAAATTTTGGTGGCCAAACCAATATATCTTCATGGCTTTTAAACGCCATTGTAACAACCCAATACACCGGAAACAAGAGAAATGCGAAACATACGATCAACAGCAAATTCACCACAATTTTTTGAAACAGTGAATATTGAGATTTTCCAGTTCCAAATTCCATAAGATTTCTTCCTCCACGTTACGATAAACGATCCTGGCTTTTGCGCCAAAATTTCACAAGAAATGTACTGATAATATAAATGATGAGCCAGTTAATCAGCATGATTGCTGACCCGTCGGCGACTCGGGTATAGGTAAATGCATTGGTATAGGCAGAAACCTGAAAATTCATCAAGGTATCTCCCGGCCCGCCCTTTGTTAAGCCAAAGATAATATCAAATTGCCGAATCGAATCGATCACCCTGAAGACAGAGGCCACAATAATAAACGGGGTTAACATAGGGAGTGTGAGATTTTTAAAAATAAACCATTTCGACGCACCATCCACCATCGCGGCCTCAAAAGGCGGAGCAGGCATGGCCCGCAAACCTGCGAGTAAAAGGAGGGCAATGAAAGGCGTGAACATCCAGACATCGATCAGCACAACCGAAAACATGGCGGAATTCGCAGCTGACGCCCACTGAAAGTCTCTCTCCCCAAAAAACGACAGAAAATAATTTAAAACACCAAATTCCGGGCTCATCATCAATTTCCACATCAAGGTTCCAACAATGGGAGCAATCATCAGTGGGAAAAGCAGCATCGGGCGTAAAATTTTTGCCAGAAATGTTTCCTGGTTTAGCAGTACTGCAATCAGCAAGCCCAATAAGAGTTCGATTCCTACGGCGAAAAAGGTATAGATGAATGACACTTTCACCGAATTCCAAAAATCAGATGAGGTGAACAGCCATGTATAATTCTCAAACCAGATAAACTTCTTGATGGGATTTGTCAGCGAGTATGTGGTCATTGAGTAGTACACACTTTGAAAGAATGGAACCAGCACCGGTAGTGTCAGTGCCAGCGCCGGCAAAGACAAAAGATATGGAAGCCAGGGGGTGCGGCTGCTGACCCCTTTTGCAATCTTTTTTTCTGTTTTTTTACGTTTTGCGACCATTGGATTTTCCCTACTATACGTTTCACAAGCAGAGGTCGAGCAGTGCCAACGCTTGCAAACAAATTGAACGGTATCCTAATTATACTATGCGTGATGTCTTCTCGTGCTTGGAGATAGCAACGACATGAGGGGCTTTTTGAGCACAGCCTGCCTGACAGGAGTGAGCCTGTCATCCTCATGAGATGTCGACGAGCTTGTGTCGATTGACAACTTGTCTGAAAATTTCAGATAAGGGCCGCTCTATACGAGCAGCCCTCGGTTTGCCATTAACGAGGAGGTTTAATACCCGGCTCGCTTCAGAGTACTCTCGAGTTTTTTGACCAGTTTATCAAGAGCTTCCTGGGCGTCATTACCATTGTAAATATCATGTAATGTTGCTGCCCATTCTGTCGTTGTCTCGAAGAACAACGGTTGTGGCGTAAAATAGACTTTACAGTTATCAATGATCGTCTGGAAGGTGGAGTAGTAGTCGGTGAAATCTTCCAGTTTTTTCTGGAACTCCGCGTCAGCCCAGACTGATTTCCGGACCGGATCAACAAGTGAAAAATTTCCTCGTACAGCTTTTAGTAAGAAGTCCTTCCCTGTTGCCCATTGCATGAAATACCACCCGGCATCCAGAGTTTTCGAGTGGGCATTCATGCCTAATGACCAAATCCACATATTCGGCGCCGGATCGGCTCCGACTGCTCCGGGTCCTGGGGCCCATGCGAGTTTTCCTGATACAGGGGAGGCTCCTGTTTGATTCTGGAAGTATCCGAGAATATCAGCATCATAAATCATGCATGCACGTCCCTGTCCTAAATCGTTTCCAACTTCATACCAGATATAGGATGTCCAGGCGGTCGGTCCGTATTGTTTCACCATATCGACCCACATCTTCGTCATTTCGACGGCTTCCGGAGAATTCATAGCTGGTTTCGGAAACGGATCGTAATCTTTGGCTCCGTATCCATTGAAAGCGGACAAAAATCCTGGATGAATCGTAGCCCATGAGCGAGTTCCACGAACAGCGATCGGATACATCTCCGGTTCCAATTCTTTCAGCTTAGCGCACAATTCCAGCAATTCCGGCATATCTTTCGGAGGAGTCAGACCATGTTTATCGAAAATATCCTTGCGGTAAATCATGGTATTCGTCTCAAATCCCCAAGGCAGAGCCCATTGTTTGGCATCGTCTGTGCCTAAAGGATCGCCGGGTTTCAGGTTCCAGGCCAATGAATCAAGCAAGTTTTTGTAGATATCTTCCTGATCCCAATCAGGATTGGTTTTTTCAGGATCAGCCATGTAAGGCTTTAAATCTTCCATGAATCCCGGAGGAGCGTACTGCCATACTTGATATGCGCCAGTCATAAACACGGAATATTCCGGAGATTTACTCGAAAGCGACACCGTGACTTTGTCAAAGTATTCATCTTCCGGGAAGACATCATAGGTGACGTTAATGCCGGTTTTTTCCGTAAATTCATCCAAATGCGCCAACAGAGCATCAGTATAAGGATGTTTGTTTAACAACAGCTTAATGTCCGTACCGCTATGCGCTTTCCAATCAAATTCAGCCAGCGCCGAAGTAACGCCAATGAGGCTTAAACAACCGATGATCAACAGTGTTATCGCTACTTTTTTCATGTGCCTTTTTCTCCTTGTGATTATAAAGTTGCCTGTCATTGTGAACACATTGTACTTTTTGCTAAAAAAACAGAACCACGTGAACCTTCTTCTTCTCCCCTACCACCTCCTGTAAAATTGGTAATTATCAAGAAATATTATCCTAACCAGATGAGCGTCTCACTCATGATGCCCCCTCTTGCGGATTTTGTCCCTCTAAATTGGATTTATCGAATGTTCCGACAGGTTGAATTGAGAATCAAAGGGGAGGCGTCCACTTCTCAAAAATTTTTTCCCTTATTCCTTAATATAGATAGAGCAAACATCATGCCAACTGCTATGCGGATATCTTATCCCCTAAAACGTAAGGTTTTCCTGAATTGACATGCGCTTTATGTGAAAGATTCTTTCATTTCCCGATGAAAGAATCTTTCATGGCGGCCGACATCATCGCTCGAATTAGGTATAATGGAAAATTCTTTTTGGCTGCGATAGAAATCCTTATCATTATCTCGAAATGAGAGTCTCAATATGAAGCATTGCATACACTCAGGCATCATGAAGAAAATACTGGCATGATACTTGCTTTGCTATTACCACACAGTTACCTCCAACAACTCATTATGTAACGACAGGGAGTTTTTTCATGCCGTTTTTATTAGGGATCGATGTCGGCACAACCGCTGTAAAATCTGCCATTTTTTCGGACGAAGGCGTCCTGGTAGGTCAGGCAAGTTCAGAGTATCCGACCAGCTATCCTTCTGCCAACATGGTCGAGCAGAGCCCTGATGATTGGTGGCAGGCGGCAGTAAATACGATTCGGGAAGCGTTGAGCGCAAGCCGTCTGAGTAACAGAGATATCGCCGCAATCGGAGTCAGTTCTCAGGCTCCGACAATGCTTGCGGTTGATACACAGGGCAAGCCGTTGCACCCAGCTCTCATTTGGATGGATCAACGGGCCGATGATGCTTGTGACCGCTTACGCCAAATTCCTGGTGAGGATGAGATATTCCGCATCACGGGAAATATCGTCAACTCATACTATGTGCTGCCTGAACTCCTATGGTTCAAACAACAGAAACCCGAACTCTATACACAGACCTTTAAAATCCTTCAGGCGAACGGGTATATCAACCTCAAACTCACCGGAGCATATACGATCGACCGTTCACATGCCGGTTTAACGCTGCTCTACGATATACATCAGCAGCAATGGGCCAAAGAGCTTTTTGATGTCACAGAACTCTCACCTACGCTTTTCCCGGATATTTCCGAGTGTCATGCTGTGATTGGCGAAGTCACGCAAAAAGCCGCTGGAGAGACCGGGCTTCATGCCGGCACGCCTGTTATTGCCGGAATGGTGGATGCCACCGCCGCCACACTTGAAGCAGGTGCTGTTTGTGATGGAGCAGTGTGCGAGATGACCGGAACCTCAACGGTGATCATGACCGCATTAGCAAACATCATCACCGATTCCCGCCTGACGTTTTTTCCTCATTCCATTCAGGGAACCTTCCTATGGGTCGGGGCGATGAGCGCGAGCGGCGCCAGCTTGAAATGGTTCAAGAATCAACTCGGTTTTGCCGAACAGAACACATCAGCTCTTCTGGGCATGACCCCCTATGATGTCATGAATCAGGAGGTACAAAACCTTCCAGAAGGGCCATCGGGTATCATCTTTCTACCCTACCTCTCCGGCGAACGCTCCCCAATTTGGGATAATAAGGCCCGTGGAGTCTTCTTCGGATTATCTGAAAGTACGGCACGAGCAGAGCTGATCAAGGCTCTACTCGAGGGAACCGCCTTTGGTCTGAAACACAATTTGGATGTCTTTACAGAGGGAGGGATGACTGTCAGAGAAATCCGGACGGTGGGAGGAGGCGCAAAAAGCGCAGTATGGAATCAGATCAAAGCCGATATTACCAACACTCCGATTCTCATTCCTGAAACAGCGATCGGAGCGCCTTTTGGTGACGGAATTCTCGCCGGACACGGAATTGGACTTTTCCCCGACATTACCCAGTCGATACAGCAGCTTGTTACAATACGAGAGACCTATAAACCTCGTCCCCGATATGTGCGCACGTATCAAGAAATGTTTGCGATTTACAAAGATCTTTATCGCCATTTACAAACGGATTTTGCAAAACTGTACGAATTGAAACGACACTGAAAAACCCTTCTCTGGGAAGATCGATAGTGAAACCTGAGATCGCCGACATCCTGTTGGTATACGGGCAGACAGCGATGTCGGCGATCTCAGATTGAAAGGAGGAATTATATGCCAAGATATGTCTTAGGACTCGATGCCGGAACCGAAAGTATCCGTGCCGCAATTTTCGATGAAAACGGAACCTGTATCAGCTTTGGAATCAGTGAAAACAGAATGAGCCATGAACATCCGGGATGGGCGGAGCAATCGATAGCCGACTGGGAGCATGGGATGATCGAGGCCATTAATCAGTCAATTGAAACAAGCGGCATCTGCCCGGATGCGATCGAAGGATTAAGTGTTGACGGAACGACCTGCACGGTCGTTTTCCTCGATTATGAGGGCAAACCGTTACGTGACGCCGTAATGTGGATGGATGTGCGCGCGCATCAGGAAGCGGAAGAGATCGCCGCGACCAACGATCCAGCCTTAAAATATGTGGGTTTCGGCAATGTGTCTGCCGAATGGTTCCCGAGCAAAGTGCTCTGGGTCAAGCGCCACGAACCCGAAGTTTTCGAAAAAGCGCATACAATTTTCGAACAGACCGATTGGCTGCTTTACCAATTAACCGGAGAAATCACCAGTAATATCAATACGACCTCTGTCCGATGGTTTTATGATATATCAGAAGGAGGGTTGCCCAAAAGCCTTTATAAGACCGTCGGCCTGGAGGATATTTTTGAAAAGCTCCCTTCCAAAGTGTTACGCCTGGGTGAAATCGCAGGAACGTTATGCAAAACCATTGCAGACAAAACCGGTCTAAAAGCTGGTCTTCCTGTCGCCAGCGGCGGTGGTGACGCCTTTGTCGGCCTACTTGGGCTCAATGCCGTTCGCTCCGGTCAGTTGGCTCTGATTACGGGTTCGTCTCACGTCCACATGGGGTTATTAGACAAAGCGATTCATGCTCCCGGCATCTTCGGAACCTATCCAGACGCGATACTCCCCGGTTTACATCTTGTCGAAGGCGGTCAGGTCTCGACCGGTTCTGTGTTGAAATGGTTTAAAGTCAATTTCGTCAACAGTGCTCTCGAAACCGAAGCCAGTCGAAGAGATATGGATATCTATGACATCTTGGGAGAGAAGGCCCAAACCATTCCTCCGGGTTCCGAAGGGTTGGTTGTGCTGGATCACTGGCAAGGCAATCGGACGCCTTGGACCGACCCGACATCACGCGGCGTGATCCGAGGCCTGACCTTGCGCCATACTCCGGCTCACATTTTCAGGGCCATTATGGAAGGCGTAGCATATGGAACCGCTGTCATCCTTCAAAAAATGGAGCAGGAGGGTGTTTCAATCGACGAACTCGTCGTCTGCGGAGGAGCCACAAAAAGCGATCTCTGGATGCAGATTCATGCTGATGTGACCGGGAAAACAATCACGATCACGGAGGAACAGCAGGCGACCGTACTGGGCTGTGCCGTGCTCGCCGCCGCAGGCGCAGGTCTGTATAGCTCGATCGAAGACGCTGCGCGTCACATGGTGCAGGTCAAGAAAATCATAGAACCTGATATGGATGCACATAAAAAATATCAATTTTATGTTGACCAATATATCAAAACCTATGAAGCTCTGAAAGACGAATCGAGGAAGACGGTTCAACAGTTAGAAGAACTTTAAGGAGGAAACCGATGCAGCCAGTCAAAAAAATCATTAATAATCCCAAACATGTTGTCACAGAATTACTTGAAGGAATGGTAGAAGCCTATCATGGCCAAATTAAACCATTGAGTAGTGTACAAGCCCTGGTTAAAACTGACATCCCAAGAGGCAAAGTGGCCTTGTTGATCGGCGGAGGCAGTGGTCATGAACCGGTATTTCACGGTTTTATAGGCGACAATATGGCTGATGGCGCAGCCTGTGGAAATATTTTCGCAGCCCCAACCCCAAACGTTATTTTCGAAGTCACACAGGCCCTTAATCAGGGGAAAGGCGTTCTCTATCTCTATGGCAATTATGCCGGTGATAATATGAATTTTGACATCGCAGCAGAAATGGCTGAGGATGAAAATATTGAGGTGAAAACGGTCCGGGTTTGGGACGATGTGGCATCGGCTCCGCCTGAACGAGCAGATGAAAGAAGAGGGATCGCCGGGGATTTGTTCATGATCAAGATTGCCGGTGGAGCCGCAGCCACTCTTGAGAGCCTTGATGAGGTCTATCGAGTGGCAGTAAAAGCACGCAATAACCTTCGTTCGATGGGCGTCGCAGTATCAGCCGGGGCCATTCCGGAAACCGGAGAACCGACCTTTGAGCTGCCAGACGATGAGATCGAAATTGGAATGGGCCTGCATGGGGAACCCGGTGTATCACGGGAGAAGCTCCTACCGGCCGATCGGCTTGTCGAGAATATGATGGAGAAAATTCTTGCAGACCTGCCATTTCAGAACGGAGATGAAGTCGTTTTGCTGGTCAATGATTTAGGCGCGACAACTATGATGGAACTCTTGATTGTCAATCGTAAAGTGCGTCAGATATTACGAGAACAGGGTATCGCAGTGTATGATACGATTCTCGGAAGTTTCTGTACATGCCAGGAAATGGCAGGGTTTTCAATTTCTTTGATGAAACTCGATGAAGAACTCAAAAAATACTACGATATGCCAGCAAGTTCTCTGGGGTATTCCAAAAGCCTGTAGCACAAGCGTCCTCGCTTGTGACATGCGTTCATGAATTAGCGCGAACGCAGGCACTACACAGGAGATGATCATATGGGGAAATCGCAATTAGGGGTTCAAGAAGCGCAGGCGATGATTATTCATATTTCTCAAAAAATGCTTGAGAGTAAGGATCTGTTAACGCAAGCGGATAAAGCCATCGGAGACGGCGATCATGGAATCGGCATGGCGAGAGGATTCGAAGCCGTCCTTCAAAAAATCGAAGGGCAGGAATTCTCATCGATCGACCAACTGTTTAAGGCTGTCGGCATGGCCCTTATGATGTCAATCGGTGGGGCCGCAGGCGCAATTTTCGGCACCCTTTTCAGAGGCATGGCAAAAAATCAGGGTGGAACGACAATCTTAGATGCTCGACATTTTTCTCAAATGCTGCTTGATGGCTTACAAGCCGTCAAAAATCGAGGGAAGTCCAAGCCGGGGGATAAGACAATGGTCGATGCTTTAGAACCGGCAGCCCTGGAATCGAAGAATCAAATTTCGTCTCCGCTGGACCAGGCTCTCGCCGCGATTGCGGAATCCGCCAGACTCGGCATGGAGAGCACTAAAGAGATGGTGGCGACCACCGGGAAGGCCAAAACCCTCGGTGAACGTTCTCTCGGCCATCCCGATCCCGGCGCAATTTCGATGTCGCTGCTCCTGAAATTTATGCACGAATACACGGCAGTAGACGGCATGCCTTAACTCTAATGGGCTCTTCAGGGTTGTTATTTCGATCAGAACGCCAATTAGGAGTGCAAACGAGCGTTTGCACTCCCTGCTTTTAGCCTGCAAATTTCTGAGTTACGGCTCAAGAGCGCTCATGCGCCCCAACGTTTCCCTTGTTTTATTCGTGGCTTATACAATATACAACTTCAACCCGCGAGCCCGGATAATTTCAATATATTCCGCAGAAATTTCAGAATCGGTAATCACAATATCAAATTCCTGCAAATCGGCAAAGTAACCAATTCTCACTTTGCCAAATTTCGTAGAGTCGGCGATAAGTATCTTTGTTTTTGCCGACTGGAGGGCTGCTCGTTTTGTCTCGATTTCGTAGGGGTTTACGCAGGTGACTCCTAATTGTTCACTGACCCCGGCAACAGAGATAAAGGCTTTATCAACACGTATTTTTTTTATTAGATTGATGCCATCCTGGCTTTCGAACATGAGAGTATCTTCATGAAAATATCCACCGGCAAAAATGGGATGGCACTGTTTTTTACGATAGATTTCTACCAAGATGTTGAGTGCATAACAAAGAATTGTGACCGGAAATTCCTCTCTGATAAATTTCGTCATATATTCTGTTGTCGATCCAACATCCAGAATAATTGTATCATTTGCTTCGACCAAAGAGGCAGCTTTTTTACCAATTTTTATTTTTTCTCGCGTCCGTTTCGTTTCCTCAAGCGTAATAAGATATTTTTCTTCATCATTCTCAGCACGATCATCGATCCTCAGTATCGCGCCCCCAGGGATTAATTCAACGACACGATCATCGACTAAAAGATTCAGATCTCTTCGTATCGTCATTTCCGAAACATTGAATTGTTTTGTGAGTTCTTTGATATTTACGACATTTTTTACCTGGAGAGTATTGATAATATGTTTAATTCTCTGATTCTTATCCAATGTGCACTATCTCCATTCGGATTTACTCTATTTAATGTTAAAAAATACACAATATCTATTTGATAATATTCTATGATATATTTTCAGTAACAATTTGTCAAGTAGAAGCATTTTAAATATAAATCAAGAAGAGCTTTAAACTTATTTTTAACTTTCTTCTTGACAGATTAAAAAAAATAAGTCAGTTCTGTTTGAGATGTATCAAAAAATGTTGTAATTTTTTCACCAATACATTATCAATCGTTACATTAGAAAAAGGAGTCCGGGTATGTTGAAAAAAATAAGTATCATCAGCGTAGTCGTCGTATGTGCGGTCACTTTTTTTAAAATCGGAGGTGCTATCGCAGAAGAAAAAGTGCTGCTTGGGTTCTCTCATGTGGCGATGAATTGCCCCTATTACCTCGCAATGGATAAGGCTGCAAAAGATACCGCTGCTGCTCGAGGGGCTGACATCATTGTGTTCAATGCTGAAGAAGATATTTCAAAGCAAATCTCAGACATCAACAGTCTTTTGGTGAAAGGCATCAAGGGACTTATTGTGAATTCAACAACAGAATATGGAACAATGCCCGTCATCAAAAGAGCAGCAAGCATGGGAATTCCCGTCGTTGCTATCGATAGAAATCTGTACGGAGATTATCTGGCATACGTGGGAATCGATCAATGGAAGGCTGGGGAATTGCAAGGTGAATATATCACAAAAGAGCTCCTTCCCGATGGCGGTAATATTGTACTGATTATCGGCGATCCTGGATGCCCAGCCTCTATCGGGCGTGGCAATGGTATGAAAAACGTTCTTGAGATGCCTGATAATAAAGGGAAATACAAAATTTTGGCAACCTATAAAGCCAGTTATAATAGAATGCTGGGTATGGAAAAAATGGAAGAGGCTATTGCGGCCTTTAGCGACCAGATTGATCTGGTATATTGTGCGAATGATTCAATGGCATTAGGAGCGTTGGAAGCTCTTAAAGAAGCGGGAATGACTGATATTCCTGTTGCCGGAATCGACGGTCAAAAGGAAGCTTATGCCGAAATCCTGAAAGGCGGCCAATATAAATCAACCGTTATTAATAATTCCTCAGAAATTACGGAAACGGCTGTCAATATCCTGATGGATTACCTGGAAACCGGAGCAGAACCGAAAGAACAGAATGTCATAACAGGAACAATCCTCGTTACGAAAGACAACGTGGAGGAGTACTACAATCCTAATTCAGTCTTCTAAAAAACGTTCAGCAGAAAGTCCGTTTGAACAAGCTCAAACGGACTTTCTGCTCCTCATAATTTTGATACATTACGCCTTTCACACCCCTTGACTCAATGAGAGGATGCCATGCAGGAAAAAGTTTTATCCGTCTTGTCTAATTATGGTTTATTTTTGATACTTCTGGTTCTTATTATTGTATCATCAATTATCTCACCATTATTCTTTTCTTATCTAAACATTGCAAACTTGCTCTCTCAATCGAGTTTTACCGGCATCTTAGCAGTAGGAATGACATTTGTCATTCTTACTGCCGGAATTGACCTTTCAGTCGGCTCCATCGTCGGTTTCTCTTCTATTCTTTTTGCGACATTATTACATGGTTCCATCTTCACGTTCATGCCAGAAACAATCTTTGTCTATGACGGTCTGCCCGAGCTGACTCCGGTATTTCCCCTGTTTATCAATTTGCTCTTCGTGCTGTTCGTCGGGGCCTTTTTAGGCTGTATCAGCGGACTCATCTCCTACAAGTTGAACATTCATTCTTTTATTATCACATTAGCAATCATGATTTTCGTGAGAGGCTTGGCGGTGTCTTATACCCATGGGCAACCTCTGTTCGGAATACCAGATTATGTGAATTTCCTGGCGTATGGAGAAGTCTTACGTATTCCTATGCCAACGATCATTTGGATTGCCGCATCCATCTTCTCGATCCTTCTTCTGCGGTACACCCGTCTTGGACGTGGGATTTATGCTGTAGGCGGCGGAGAGGAAGCCGCTCGTCTATCAGGAATAAATCCGGGATTATACCGGGTATTTCCATTTGTGATGTCAGGATTTTTTGCTGCCTTAGTCGGTGTTATTATGTCGGGACGTATGGCTTGTGGCGATCCCAAAATAGCCCAGGGTTGGGAACTGGATGCCATCGCTGCGGTCGTCATTGGAGGAACGAGTCTTTTTGGTGGAAGAGGAGGCGTCGGAGGCACAATTGTCGGAGTTCTGATCATGGGCTTGATTATCAACATGATGAATCTGTTGGAAATTTCGGCGTATCCACAACAAATGGTAAAAGGAATCATTATCGTCGTGGCTCTGGCCTTTCAGAATCTTGTGTTAAAGAGGAAATAGAGCATGAAGCAATCAATGCAACCTGAGATGCCCCTCTTGAGAGTCCAGGGGATAGGAAAAAGCTATCCAGGGGTACGGGCGCTGGATAAGGTGGATCTTGATGTCCGACGTGGAGAAGTTCACTGTCTCGCCGGAGAAAATGGGGCCGGAAAATCCACACTGATTGAAATTATTGGGGGAACTCACAAAAAAGATGAAGGATCGATTTTGCTCAATGGCGAGGAAATAGACTTCACCAGCCCCAAACATGCTCAGGAACAGGGAATTGCCGTATTGCATCAAGAGCTTCCCGTGCTTCCTTATCTAAGCGTTGCAGAGAATATTTTCCTTGCCCGTCAACCACGAACCCAGTTCGGTATGGTAAACTATGCCGAAATGAATCGGCAGGCGAAGCACTGGCTCGATATTATCGGGGCTGATGTAAATCCTAAAACATTATTAGGAAAACTCCCTCTGGCGAAACAACAACTTGTCAGTATTGCGAAAGCACTGTCACTCGAAGCGCAAATTATTATTTTAGACGAACCTTCAGCAATCTTGACCAATATAGAGTTACAACGCCTATTCGAGATTATTCATTCCTTAAAAACCGAAGGAAGGGGCATTGTTTATATTTCTCATCGTTTAGAAGAAATTTTTGAAATTGGAGATCGGGTGACGGTACTGAGGAACGGCACGCTAGTTGATACGAAACCGATTGGTGAAACCTCGAAAGAAGCTCTCATCAAGATGATGGTTGGTCGGGAAGTTCTTGAAGAGACTGAAGCAGCGCATCATGACACAGGAACAATCGGAAAAAGTATTCTTTCTGTGAAGGGGATCACACGCCATGGTCTACTCCATAATATTTCTTTTGATGTCTACCAAGGAGAGATTCTGGGAATATTTGGACTTGTCGGTTCAGGCCGAACAGAATTGGCTCGGGCAATTATTGGAGCCGATCCTATCGATTCAGGCGAGATCTTCATCGAGCAGACGAAGGTTGATATTCGTTCTCCAAAACACGCGATTGAACAAGGGCTCTGTTTAGCCCCTGAGGACAGAAAACACCAGGGCCTGTTTTTGGGAAAGTCGGTCCAAGAAAATATTGTATTGCCGAACCTGAAAACGTTGAGAAATGGGTTTATCCTTAATTATAAGAGCATCATGAGCTATGCCACTGGCTTTGTTAAAAAACTCAATATCGCAACTCCAACAATAACACAAAAAGTGAAGCTCTTGAGTGGAGGCAATCAGCAGAAAGTTGTCCTGGCAAAATGGCTTGGCATACAATCCAAGGTCTTTATTTTCGACGAACCGACAAGGGGGATTGATGTTGGTGCAAAAGAAGAAATCCGGGCATTGATCGAAATGTTAGCCCGAGAGGGAAAGGCGGTTGTCATGATCTCATCGGAATTGCCGGAGATTATGAGTATGAGCGATCGCATTCTTGTGATGCACGAAGGGGGGATGATACAAGAATTATCCCGAAAAGACGCGACAAAAGAAAAATTACTCGCCTATTCTATGGGTGTGACATCATCATAACATGAGAGGTCGTCATGGAGACTACCATGCGCACGCAGAAATTGTCAGATTTGAGATCTACCTTTGGAAGATATTTTGTTTTGATTCTATTAATTGTGATTGCCTCAATCCTTGCTCCTGGATTTGTAACGGCTCAAAATATCATGAATTTACTGCGAAGCTTTTCCTTTCTCGGCTTCATCAGTATCGGAATGACATTTGTCATTCTCTCTGCCGGAATCGACTTATCCGTCGCCTCAGTTCTTGCTTTATGCGGAGTTATAACCGCGTTGTTGCAGCATTGGGGAATCTATCTAGGTTACACTGAGGAGCTTTCCTTGCTCTATCCGATCCCTTTGATCCTTATTACTGTTCTTGTGACCGGCAGTTTTGTTGGCTTCATCAATGGTGTCATCATTGCGAAATTGAAAATAGCGGATTTTGCAGTTACCCTGGGAATGATGGTATTTGCCAGAGGATTAGCATTTTCGATCAGTGGCGGCAGAACAATTTTTGGAGTGAGCGAGGAAACCCGTTTCATGGGGCGGGGCATGATGGGAAATATTCCTTTTGTCGCTCTTCTTTGGATTATTGCAATTGCCATCTGCAGCTTTATTCTCAAATATACAATCTTTGGAAAACATCTTTATGCAAGTGGAGAAAACCCTGAGGCCGCAAGACTTTCAGGCATTAATCCCGACTTTTATAAAATAGCTGTCTATACGATTTCAGGATTTTTTGCCGCACTCGCCGGCATCTGTATGACCGGTCGACTGAATGTCGGAGAACCACGAGTTGCTCAGGGATGGGAGCTGGATGCCATTGCCGCAGTCGTTATCGGAGGAACAAGCTTTGCAGGAGGCGAAGGCGGTGTCATAAAGACGATTGTCGGTGTTATGATCATTGCGTTAATTCGGAATATTTTAAGTTTACTTGGTATTCTTCCTGCCCCTCAGCAAATGATTATGGGAATCGTGCTTCTGGTTGCGGTCGTCCTCCAGCGTTTAGGAACGAAACAGGAAGTGTCATGATGGATAACATCATCATGCGATTATTCAATCTAACATTAGCAATCCCCCAGGCAAAAATTTTTGTTTACATTCAATTCTTGTAAATATGTAATTATAGCTATGAACAATAACGACGAGGAAATAAACAAACTATGACTGCACATGTAAAAGAGAGATTCAAAGGAAAAGTAGCCATTATCACAGGAGCCAGCCAAGGGATGGGAAAGCAAGTTGCCCTTGATATGGCAGCAGAAGGAGCAAAGATTGTTGTTGCGGATATTGTCGAGCAGGGAATCATGGCATTAAAGCAGGACATTGAAGCGTCGGAAGGACAATGTTTGGCGCTGTATTGTGATATGGCAGAACGAGAACAGGTTGACGAGCTTGTGAAAAAGACGATGGAAGCATTTGGCAGAGTTGATATTCTCATTAACAATGCCGGGTTATTAATCCCTGGAACGATTGAAGAAACCACTGATGAACTCATCGATAAGACGCTGGCCATTAACGTCAAAGGGATTTTATATGCCATTCGGGCAGTCACACCAATCATGAAAGCTCAGGAGTATGGCAGAATCATCAACGTGGCTTCGATTACCGGAAAACGAGGCGATAATTCGACTGTGTTCGTCTATGGCGCATCCAAAGGAGCTGTCATTTCATTGACCAGATCAACGGCCCGCCAATTGGGGGCCTTTGGCATTACCTGCAACGCGATTGCTCCTCATGCGGTCATGACCGAAATGATGAAATATTGGGATGACGAGAAAAAACAGAGGATGGCTGAAACGATCCCGGTAAAACGGCTTGGGACCGTAGAAGATATGTCATATCTTATGATGTTTTTGGCATCTGATGAAGCCTCGTTCATTACCGGTGAAACAGTGAATATCAATGGCGGATACTATATGGATTAACTCCATCTTGTCACAAGAATTGCGTCACCAAGCTGCTGGTAGGACAAAAGGCAGGTTCACCCATCGTGAAATTTATTCCTCGGTCTTCTATGAGCCCTGACAGGAGGGGGTAACTCCTGTCAGGGCTTTCTCTATAACTGCACAATTCATGCTGTAAACGACTTACGCATATAACGCACTGCTGAAATCGCGGCGATGTTTTTGGGAAATTTCATGATCGTTCCCCAAAAAATTGAATATCGCGACACAGGCTTTCCGTGCGCCATCATTATGATAGCTGCGGGCAATTCCGAGCAGTTCGATGAATTGCGATAAGGCTGCGTCAAAATCCCGTTCATGAAGTCGTTCAATCGCCGCAAGATAGCGTTCTTTTACCGTTCCATCCGGCAAATTTTCAGGATGTTCGCGCAAATCGAGCAACTGACTGAGAGTCTGAACCGCTTCTGCTGTTGAAAAGTAATCGGAAGCCGGCATAATCTTTTCTGCAAATCCGGCAGCCTTCAGATGCTCGGAAAATAACAAACTCGTTGCTAATAAAATAGCGGCCTGGTCATTATCAGGTTCCTGTTCGAGCACCTCTTCCAGCAGTTGTTGCGCTTCGGGAAAACGATCCTGCACCAGCAATTCCTGAGCCTGCTGCAACTGATGGCGCAATGGGCTCGGCAACGCATCTTTCAGCCATCGACCGATCGCTTCTTCCGGCAATGCGCCGACAAATTCATTCACGACCTCTCCATCAACAAATAACTTCACGTTCGGAATACTCTGAATGCCATATTCAGCGGCCACCTGGGGATGTTGTTCTGTATTCACCTTCGCAAGTGACCACTCTCCGCTTGCCCGTGCTGCAAGCTGTTCCAGCACCGGGCTGAGCATGCGGCAGGGCGCACACCATTCAGCCCAAAAATCGACCACCACCGGAACCTGATAGCTCCGTTCAAGAACCTCTTTCGCAAAATTTTGTATATCATAACTCATCGTGTATTTCCTTCCTTTTTGTACACTATCGAGTGAATTACATCTTAACATGACGTCATTTCCAGAATGCTAATACGCACCGTTTCAATTTTGTCAAAGAGAAATACACAAAAAATTCGTTCAAAGACAAATTTGAAGTCCAGGACAGTCTTTCGTAAGTATGTAGACATGCATTCTGGTCCGGTTGCCTCGCCCCTGACAGGGTTCCAACCCTTTTCAGGGGTATGTGTGTAGTGTACATCTTTCCAAAAGTGTGTACTAGACATGGACTTGTCTTTATTCTCGATATTCATGGGAATCCCTGGCATGCAGAATACCGCAGCGGGTATGCACCGTAGCGGTTCAGTTTCTGCTGAAATTCACATTTCTTCGCTTTGAGAACGGAAAGAAGACATTGCTCCACGGGCCTTTTGCCTTTTTAGAAGATGTATGTGAACGTGTTAACAAAAAAAATTACAGGATTTTCGTCCGAGGTGATTCAGCTGTTCGAGGAATATTATTGGCCGGCAACGTCTGACAATTACGAAAAGAAGGCAAGCGTGTGAGCGTGTGATCGTATGACCTCCAGCAGGGGAGCAGAGTACTCCTGGGCTATGCTCGAAAGAATTACACCAATTTCATCTGTCGCAGAACCATCAAAAGGATTGCAGGCGTCGCTTGAAAACCTCTCCTGGAACCGGAACAAAGAGATCTGAAGCAATCAAACGGGGCCA
>PDWJ01001261.1_pt1 | contig 33927 bp, 48 predicted proteins | sample 1430881 | NCBI WGS metagenome assembly PDWJ01 (sample SAMN01162460, study PRJNA174530) | Oral metagenome, whole genome shotgun sequencing project. | biome: Marine environment; feature: Marine mammal; material: Swab sample of the gingival sulcus; isolation source: swab sample of gingival sulcus...
TATAGGGCATAAACCAGAATGTAAAAGATAGAAAGAAAGGAAAAGAGCCTAAAAAAGCCTAAAAATAAGGGAGTTACGAAGAAAGAAGCCTAAAAAAGCGAATTTTTGGAATGTGAAATAACTACCATTTATTACTATTTAACTACCATTTAAAAGCTGTTTAAATACTATTACAATATAGAATACTACCATTATAACCCTAAAAAGCCTTAAAAACTACTATAAACGCCACTTACGGCGTTTTTTTTATGCCCAGAACCCATACATCTGAAAGCATTTTGTTGAGATTAACAATATGGTATTATACAATGCCGAAAACGCCATTTTTGAGTTTGGAGGGACACTTGGGGGGACACTTGGAGGGACACTTGATGTGTTTTTTTTACATCAATAATACCTATAAATATACACAAAAACGGATTTTTGTCGGTAAAAATGCATGAATTTAACCCATAAGGGATAAAATAATATATTATAAAGTATTGATTTTCATTAGTTTATAAATAAGCGCTTAAAAACTTTTATATTTTTCCCTATATAAATGCACATTTTACTACTCTTTTTACTCTAAACGAACAACTCCAACAACTAGAGCGATATTTCTAATATCATCTACTGGTACTTCAAAAGGTTTATATTTTTCATTATCAGAATGACAGATTAGCGTATGTTCATTGTTACCTTTGTGAAGTCTTTTCATTATAACACCTTGACTGAAAGTATCTAATACATATACCTTGTTCCACTGGTAAAAAAGCCTATCCGTAACCAATCTACAAGCAACCACATCTCCACTACTATACTTTGGGTACATAGAGGATCCACGAACTGGCAACATAAAATCTACCTTAATACCGTCAAATAAAGGTATCTCATACCGTTCTTCGATCACATCGAAATTTACACCTTCTACATCCGTACCAATACCTGCAAAGGCATCAAAAGGTAACATAGGTATTCCTTTATTAGTGTTAGCCTTTACAACAGGAATATTTTCCTTCAACATTTCGCCATTTCCTGTTAAGAGCCATTCAGGATTTAAATATTCACATTTTTTGAATATTAATTCAATATCAATTGAGTTTCGTTTGTACCACATAGACAAAGTTGTTGGTTTTATTCCCAGAAAATCGGCGAAATCTTTATTTGTTTTAAAATTCTCTTTGTCTTTTATCTTATTTAAAATCAGTGTCTTATCCATAATTGTAAAAAATTAATTCAAAAAAAGTGAATTGAAATTTGGATTTATTCAAATTTTGTGAATATATTTGCAACATCAATTAATATTAATCATTTAATGCAACAAAGTAATGAAAAAAATCCGAGTTCATCCTGATATTAAGAAACAAATCGCAAAGGAATTTAATGTTTCCTATCAAACCGTAACAATGAGCCTTGAATTTGTATTTAATTCAGAAAAGGCAAAAGCAATTAGGCAAAGAGCCAAAGTCTTATTACAAGAAGAATTACAAATTTTAGATTAAAACATTATGAACCAATTAATTACAATCACACAACAAGGCGGTAATCAAGCCGTAAATGCAAGAGAGTTACATCATTTTTTAGGTGTAAATACAGAATTTAAAAACTGGATTAAAAGAAGAATTAAAGACTACAAATTTGTCGAAAATGAAGATTATGTTTTGGTGGTCAAAAATGACCAGCAAAATTCTCACGGAGGACACAACCGAAAAGACTATGCCATCAGTTTAGATATGGCAAAGGAGTTAAGTATGGTGGAGCGAAACGATAAAGGTCGCCAAGCGAGGCGTTATTTTATTGCAATGGAAAAGGAAGCGAGAAATCCAACTCGTAAGACTTTGAGCATCGCCCAAAAAAGAAGATTGCAACGCACAGAACTTGTGGAGAGCATCAAAGATAATTTATTGCGTGGTGATGTTACGGCAGTGGCTCGTGCCAATGGATTTAGCCTTGAATCCACCCAAAATGTAATGCGTGGCAAAACTTTTCGCCCCAAAATTGTAAAGGCACTCTTTGACAAAGCAATGCAACGCAAACAAGAACTTAATGGCGAAGTACAAGAAATGATAAACCAATTAAACAACTTTTAAAAGTCCTTTAAATTATGATGGAAATTATTCGGAATAGTTGTGAAAACAACTTACGAACCATTAACCAATGTTAATTCTTAAACAATATTAAACATTAAATGCCACACCTATTAGAACATATTAACGCCGTAGCGGTTACTCGTGAGGAACTGATTCCAAAGTATTGGAATAATTGGGAGCATCTTCGTAAGGAACTTACACGCTATAAGGATAAGCCTTATGGAATTAAAAGATGTCAGCATGGTGGTGGTCGTGGTAGAAATGTATTAATTGACTTTGATTCTTTACCAAAGAATATTCAAGAGGAATTAGGTGATCCAAGGAAGGTGGGAAACATTCTTGAAAGGTATTATCAAAGAGATGGCAGAGCGTATCGTTTTTATCAAGATTTTGAGTACCCAGATGGCTCAACACTATTGCCAAATACCATAGAGCAATACACTGTTAATGCAAGTGTGATGAATGCTCTCTATGAATTGAAAGAGGCAAGATTAAACGAATGGCAACGAATGGGAAGAACTTCTAAAAAAGGTCTTATCACTTCATTAATGGAAGATGCCGAAAACTTCAAAGAGACAATGCGTGTGAAATATGGATATGAGCATAATATACCGACTTCAAGGAGGTTTAAAGACGCATTTGAAAAGTATGGAGCAGAAAAGTATCAGTCATTAATCAAAGATATTAATAAAAAATCATCTAAAAACAGATTGAAAATGACAGATGAGACAAGGAGCCTATTAGATTCAATGTTTGCTACTCAGTCGCATAAGCCAACTGTTACCGAAGTAACTGACCAATACGAAGCCTTTTTGAGTGGATATATTGAACTAATCAATCAGGCAACAGGCGAAGTATATAATCCAAAAGACTACCCAACACTTAGTGAATCAAGTGTTAGAAATTACCTAAATCAATGGGAAAGCAAAATCGGAACTTATGCCAAAAGAAGTGGAGACAGACAGAAGTTAATGACTCAGTTCTCGCCATACCATTCATTTGAAATTCCTCAATTTGCAGGTTCTATTATTTCAGTCGATGATAGACAACCACCATTTGAGTATGCCAAAGGTAAAAGAATGTGGTTCTACAACGGAATAGACCTCGCAAGTGAGTGTTTTACCACTTTTGTTTATGGTAAGAGTAAAGAAGGTATTATCCTTGATTTTTACCGACAAATGGTAAGGAATTACCACGCTTGGGGCTTTAATATTCCTGCTGAAATAGAGGGCGAAATATCATTAAACCACCATTATCAAAAGTCTTTCTTAAAAGATGGTGTGATGTTTGAAAAAGTGAACCTTCACGCTAATTCAGCAAGGTCTAAAAAGATAGAATCTTATTATAAACCATTAAGATACAACCTTGAAAAGAAAGAGGAAGGCTGGATAGCAAGACCTTTTGCAATCTCTGAATCTAACCAAAAATCAAACGAAAAAGTACCATTAGTACCATACAATGAACTTTCGGAAATGTGTGTAAGAACGCTTTTCAAGTGGAATAATATGGAACATAGCAAAATCAAAGGGAAAACTCGTTGGGAAGTATTCTGTGAGAACCAAAATCCTGACCTTTTACCAACCAATTACAAAGGTATCATCAGGCACTTAGGTTATAAGACTGAATCGTCTTGTAATGCAGGTATTACGAAGTTGAACTATGGCGAAGTATTACTCGCAGAAAATGGAGAAATAGTAATAGGCGAAGACCTAATCAGGTTGATGAAGAAAGTGGAAGGAAAAGACTTTGATATTTATTGGTTAGACACCAATGACGGTAAGATTTTAAAAGCCTTCATCTATATGGATGACCAATATATCTGTGAGTTAATGCCAAAACCAAAGCCGAATAAGGCATTCAAGGAAAGAACGGCACAGGATGACGAAATGATGGAGTTGATGAGTAAATACGCTAACACTGTGAACGCTTTCCAAAGAATACAGAAAAACGCTATTGAAAAGGTAATCATCAACGATAAACGACCTACAACACTGAATAATGGCTTTAATATTCCAGGTTTTGCTTTTCAGAGCCAAGAACCAAGAACCGAGAGCCAAGAAGTGAAAATCATAGAGAACGAAGAAACAGAAGAATACGACTATATGAAGTCAAGGAGACCAATACCAAGCACTAACCCATTTGCACTATAAAAATAAAAACAATGGAATTACAAAAAAACTTTAAACAAAGCGTCATTAATGCAATCCTTCAGGGGAGAGAGAACTTCGGAGGTTCTGACGCACAATATGCCAAGACAATACAAATTAATGGCTCTGTTTTTAACCGATTAAAGAAAGGACAGACCGAAAAACTATTGAGTAATAGCGAGTATATTCGTTTGGCAATGCACTTTAATATTAACCCCAATAAAACCAATTGGAAAACAGCAAGAACACAAGTGTATGACGCTATTGAGCAAGATTTGAACTTTTGTAAGAGTTACAGCAAGTCAATGATATTAATTGAAGTGCCAGGCGTAGGTAAAACTTATTGCACCAAGAAAGTGATTAAGAAAATGCGAAATGCTTTTTATTTAGATTGCTCACAAGCAAAGACAAGAACGCAATTTATACGAGCCTTAGCGGATGTAGTAGGTGCAGGAAGTCAAGGGCGAATTAGCGACATTAAAAACCGATTGAAATACACTTTAAATATCCTTGAAACGCCATTAGTAGTATTGGATGATGCTGGATATTTGGAAAACCCTGCATTTTTGGAAATTCAGGAGTTTTGGAACGGAACGGAAGGTCGTTGTGCGTGGTATATGATTGGCGATGATGCTTTGCAGACCAAAATAGAACGAGGAATACAACGCAACCGCATTGGTTATAAGGCGATTTTCAGCCGATTTTCAGAAGATTACAAGAAACTTCTCCCAGTTGGGAAGGAAGATAAAGAATTGTATATGCGAGCCTTAATTGGTGATGTAGCATCGGTAAATGTGAGCGATACAAAAACAGTTAATAAAATAATCAATAAATGCTTAACGGGAGGTAAGACTTTGAGAAATGTAGACACCGTAATAATGAATTTGAAGAATGAGAGCGAAGGGATTAGACAAGCTGTTTAGTAGAAAGCACATCGTTTTTGCTTTTAAAGGGATTTGGAGAAAAGTATTTGGAACGCCTGAAAGGTCTGGTATATGGCTGATTTATGGCAAAGAAAAGAACGGAAAGACTTGGTTTTGCTTGAAGTTAGCCGAGTATTTAAGTCAGTTTGAAAAGGTGTTGTATGTAAGTGCGGAAGAGGGTTTTGGATTAGCGTTCGTTGAGGCGTGTAAACGTGCAAAGTTAGATCCAAAAAATAAGAACCTCAAATTCCTTGAATATACACCGATTGAAGAAATTAAACCGAAATTAAAGAGTGAACGAGGTTACAGAGTAGTGTTCATAGACAATATCACAGTCTATAAAGATGAGTTAAAGTATGGTGTTTTGCGAAAATTAGCGGATGAGTTTAAGAATGTACTGTTTGTTTATATCGCTCACGAAGAAAAGGGAGAACCTTACACCGCCACCGCAAAGTTAGCGAAAAAATTGGCTCATATCTTTTGTGTAGTGGAAGGTTTAGCGACAACAATTGCAGGAAGGTGTCCAGGCGGCGTTTTGACCATTGATGAAGAAAAAGCACAACTTTATCACGGCACAAAAATAACAGAAAATAACGAACAAAAATAAATAATATGGAAGAATACGACAGAATAGACGACCTCTACAACTGTTTAAAATACGACAGTTACGGAGAAAAGAAATTAGACGACTTTGACCGAATGGAGATACACAAAGAGATAGGTTCTATCATTGGACGACGAAGGTTCAAAGTATCGGACGAAGTAGAAATGAAAATAACGGATATACTATCCATTATACAAAGATTAGAATGGGAATCACCTTTTTAAATTAACAATATCAAAATTATATACAATGGAATTAATAGGAGTAATACACACGCTCGGAGAGGAGCAGAAATTTAGCGAAACATTTGAAATGCAACTGGTTTATTTGGACTGTTCAACTTATGAGCAAGGCACAGGACGAAAGTTTGAAAACATTTTGAAAATTCAATTTGTGAACGCAAAAATAGACCTTTTAAAAGGTTTTCAAGTAGGCGAACGAGTGAAAGTATCATTTAATATTCAAGGGAGGTTTAGAGAGGTAGATGGCAAGACCTATCACAACCAAAATTTGAATGCGTGGAAAATTGAAAAACTTAATTAAGATGATAGTTTACCAAATAGGAATTTACACTGTGGAAGAGTTCTACGGAGGATATAAGGTGTATGTGAAAGATGTAATTGATAGTGTATTCATCAACAAGGAAGATGCAATTAACTATTGTATTAAACAAAATTCAACTAACAAAAATTAAATAAAAATGGAAAAAACAAAAATTTATGACATCAAAATTAAAGTACAACAAGAACCAAATGGAAGCATTCAATATAAACCATCTTATGTAAGGTTTTTGGTTATGTCGGACAATTTACAAGATGCAAAAAAGAAAGCATTAAGTGTATTTACAGGTGATGATATTGATAAATTGAAGTTTACAATTACAAAGACTTCACTAATGAAAGTAGATGGAATATTTAAAGTAACTAACAAAAATTAAATAAAAATGTCAAAAATTAATTTACAAGACCTCACACCAGAGGAAAGAAGACAACTTTTGCAGGATGCAAAAGAGTTACAGAAAAAAGAAAAGGCTACGAGAAAACAGAACATTGTAGCGTATAAGCAACTATCCGAAGAATATGTCAATGAACATATAGATAGTTTGGTTCATCACCACGAAATTACCGATGTTTTAATTGAGAAACTTTGGAAAGGATTCAAGGATATTAAGCAACTAAAAGCAGAAATCTATGGCAATAAAGTAAACGAGCAGGACAGCCATACTTCTACGCTAAAAGATGGTTCTGCGAGTATTACCATAGGTTATAATACGAGTATTGGATTCGATGGCACAGAAACAGAAGGAGTGGCGAAGATTAAAGATTTCATTAACTCACTTTCTTCGGACGATGAAAAAAATAGAAAATTGTCGGCGGCGGTGAATACCTTTTTAAAGCCGAATGGCAAGACGGGAATGCTTAATCCTTCCAAAATCATTGAATTATCGAAGTTAAAAGAAGAATTTAACGATGAACGATTTGATGAAGGATTGGAAATCATTTTCAATGCTCAAATCAAAAGGCAAAATTCGATGTATGTCAGCGGTTGGAAGTTTATAGAGATAGACGGAAAACCGAAAAAATTAGAATTTAGATTTACAATTTAACAACCCATAAAAAATAAATAAAATGTCAAAAAAACAGAAAAAACAACAGCGTAAAATAGAAAAGAGAAAAAGAAAACTCTTGAGAGAGAAATTTGAAAAAGCGTGTAAAAAACTAAAAATAATACCGAGTATTCCAAATGTCGAAGGTTTACCATGCGATTATCAACAGCGATTAATAACTACTTATATGTTAATGGTAGTGTTAGATTATGAGAGGTTTAAATTAAGTTTAAAGTATTCAAAAAAGCGACTGAAATAATTTCCCAAATGGTTCAAGAGGGCAGTTCGATTCTGCCCTTGGGAGCAAAGAAAAATTAATATTATGAAAGAAAAAATAGAATTGTATTTAAAATTAATGTTAAGTAACGCAGACTCACAAGGCTATTTATCTCTGAACTTTGGAGAATTAGCCAAAGCTGTAGGAGTAAGTAAAGAAATCAGCAGGTATGTTCAAAAATACACCGAAGGAAGGGCAAAACAACGTAAGAGAATTAATTACAAAAAGGTTACAGAAGAAATGGTAAATGAGTGTTATATGAATTATGAAGCTCATTTACAGAGATTCAGAAAATACAAAGATGAAAAGAAAGGAGATGAAGAAATTTACATTAGTCATAATAATAAATTACTTGTTGAAAGTCTTAATGAAATGAGTAGGTTAACAAATGAATTACAAGAAATAAAGAAAGAAAATATTTGCTTGAAGGCTGAAATTTTACAGATAAAAGAAATGGTAAAGTACATCAATGATATTACGATAAAATTAGAAGAATATTTGAGTTAAGTTATGATAGAACAATTAAAGGAGATATTAAGCGAAAAGGACGACTTCAGTAGAATATTACTCATTAGCAATGTCAGCGATAGAAGAACTACGAAATTAGAAGAACTTACCCAACAGGAACTGCAAGACCTTTGGGAGCAATTTCATCCAGAGCTTCAAAATTTGGAAGAACAAAACGAGTATTTAAAGACCGAAATCCTTAAAAAAGAGTGGAAGTCTAATATTTTAGCATTAGCCGAAAAAACAGGCATAAAAGACAAAGACGACTGGCGAAAGTTCAACCATTGGATGTTTAATTCAAGCCGATTTAAAAAGCATTTAAACAGCCATTCATTAGGAGAGTTAAAGTTACTATACAAACAACTGAAAGGCGTTCAGATGAACAACGAACGCTCAGCACGAAATCCATTTACTAAAGCGTGGTTCAGAAAAGGAGAAAAACTTAAAAATTTGAATTGATATGAAAACATTTAAAGATCTAAAATTTAAAAAACACCCAATGGGAGATGGGATACAAGCAAAGATGAATTTCAATAATAATTATGGGGTTAGTGTTGTTAAAACTTCATTTTCCTATGGCGGAAATAGTGGATATTATGAAATTGCTATTCTATATAAGGGTGAGATAACCTACAATACACATATTACTGATGATGTAATAGGATGGCAAACAGAAGAAAACATTACCGAAGTTATGGAAAAGGTACAAAAACTAACTGATTGATATGAAAAGTACAGAAATACTCCAATATCTCAATGAGATTACAGGTTCAAAGTTTAGACCGATTAAAACCAACTTAACCAAAATAGATGCATTATTGAAAGATTTCACGCATGAAGAAATAATCCTTGTTATTCAAGTTAAGACCTTTCAATGGCGAAATAATCCAACAATGGCAGGATATCTCAGACCTTCAACATTGTTTAGGCAAAGCAATTTTGAAAATTATATTAATGAAGTAGAACGATTAAAAAATAACCCACAATTATATGAGCAATTCAGGAAACAATATGGTGCAGAAAAGCCAGCCGACAACATTGACGACCTTAACGACCTCTACGGATGATAAGCAAAGTTTTTTAGTCTTAGCCAAAGCTGAACAACATATCACGATAAAACAGTCCTTAGCATCAAATGAATTGATTTATAAGCAAAAAAATAAGGTCAATGTAATTCAGCAAATAGTGAAAGCCATCTCATTCTTTTTAAAGGTTACAGCCAAAGAAATGGAGCCTTTTCAAATTCAAATATTGGCAGGTGATTTATACGAAAAATTTAAGTGTGAAACCTTTGAGGATATTATTTTAATGCTGAAAATGGCACGAATGGGCGAGTTTGGAAAGGTATATAAGGTAGATTCATTTGTAATAATGGAATGGGCTAATAAATATTTAGACCGAAAAGCTGAGGAACGAGAAAAGCAGTACACCGCACAGAAAAATGCTCATAGACAAGTAGAAGAAAGTAATGGTAAATTCTTTCATCAATTACCCAGGACATTACAGGAAAAATTTAACAATCGCTTTAAAAAAGAAACTCCCAAAAATAAAGGGGTTAAGGAGTTTTTAACCAATGAAAAGCGAAAAGATGAAATCAAAAAAACAATAAAAAAAGAAAGGTAAAATGGTAAATTTAACTCAAGAAAACAATATGTTTATAGTGCATATAAAGGTAAAATACACACAACTTCAAATATTAGATTTCTTAAATAAACAAGGCTATACCGTTAAGTCGTGGCTGTGGCAATATAGTGATACTTCTTTCCCTAATGGCACAACCTACCACGAAAAGTGGACTTTCACCGCCACCATGGGCGATGAGCCACAGGGAGAATCTAATATCTACACCAAAGTGTTTGAAAAGGAGGTTAAGGAACTATTAAAATTTGAATAAAAAAGGCTCGCATGATGCGAGCCTTTTTTATTATTTACAAGTGTGGTGAGTTAAAACTTTTTGAACCTCATATACATCAACTGATTTATTGAACTTTTTACTGACACTTGGACTATTTTCACTACTAATCCAAATTTTTAGTTCAGCATCTAAATCAAAAGTTCCTGCAGTTTCTAAACTGAAACGAGAAATACTTTTGTAAGGCAACGACATATATTCTATTTTTCTACCTGTTACACCTTGTTTATCAATGATGATGAATCTTTTGTTGGTAAACATAAACACATCTCTGAATAGTTTAAACCCTAATTCTACATTTTCTTCATCCATTAATAATTTTGAGTATTCACTCTGTAATTCTTCCGAAGATACTGTACTCGAATTTCCTAATAATTTGTTAAATAATCCCATTTTTGATATTTTTTGTTCTGCCAAATATAATAAAAATTGCTCTTGATTGATATTAAAAGCCTTTTTATTTTTGTACTATGGCATACAATAGAAATAATTACTTAAAGAAAGCGAGATTTATCGTTTCTATTTACAATAAGTATAAGGAGCCTGATGTTCCTGATACAAAGATTGTGCGTAATTATTTCCCAAAGCATAATATTTTCCTTTCCTATAGGCAATGGATGAATATTAAAGGAATGGTTATCCCAAAAGAGCCAAAAGAAAAACAATTGACATTATTCAATTGAGCCGTTGAACTTAAATTCCACTTCCTTAAATTCTTCATCAATAGTGCTATAATCTTCATATTCGGTGGTGAAAGTAAGTTGCCTTACACGAAGTCCAATATCGTTATTATTTTGACTTCTAACGCTTGTTTTGATTAAAGGTTGAAAATAATCCAAATGCCAACCATTAAGACAATTATGTAACCTTTGTTCGATATTCAGATATTCCAAGCCTTTCATGATTACTTCTTTTGGTGCTTCATGCCAAGTTTGAGCATAAGTATCAAACACCAATTGAAAGGTGATCGGACAATTACCTAACTGAGCCGTCGAAGATAACTCTGAATAGTCAGTATTTGGAAAATCAATTAGAACCGCAGGATAAGCTAATGGAGGTCTTCCGTCTTTACCTCTTTGTCCTAACTGTCCTAAATCTTGGTCGATAAATTCAATTTCAGGCACTTCTGTTGAAATACGCTTGTATAAGTCTATTAATATTTGTGAAAAAAAATAGTCCATTTTTTTAGTTTAAAATTTTAATTAAATCTCGTTTCATTTCTCTTTCAATAGCGTTATTAAGCACAGGGCTTGGGTTCTTCTTAGTAGGCACGAATTGGCGTTGTGGGATATTCATCTTTCGAGTGTGAGCTTTAACATTTACTTCTCCTGATTTAAAGGTCATTTTTCGCTTTCTTTTATGTCCTTTTCTCGTTACTTGTCCTGTCTCAATTTCCTCCGTATCATATCTATTCCTTGTATGAGCTTTAACGCTTACTCTTCCTTTAAAACCCTCATTATGAGCCTTTGCATAAGCCATTGTGTTTTTAATGGTTATTTGTCCAGGTTGCGTGGTATAATAGGTTGATGCTCTCAATTTATCTGTGTTTACCAAAATAGTTCCACCGCCTTTTTTGGGTTTCCATTTTTGAAAGGTTCTTCCTTGGAAACCTTGGGCTCGAAAATTTCCATTGATAAATCGCAAGGCAGTATCTCCTGCTTTGGTTGGAAATCTATTGGTAGCATAAGCCTTAATTTCGTTGGCGTTTTCGATTAATTTTTGTTGAAACTCTTTGGGTGTCATATTTTTTTTATATATTTGCGATGTAACAGGGCTTGGGTAGGACTAATCCTCCTTGTCCAATAACCTTAGAGTTACACAAGCAACATTTTTAAAATGTTGCTTTTTTTATTTTAGAGATAATAAAATACCTCTCCTTGTACCTTCTAACCTTCCGTTATGTTTCTTTTCTATTTTGTAGAGTGTAACGGCGGTATTTTCTTGGTCAACCACTAATTCAATTACTCCATTTTCGTAGTATTTTAAATAAAATTTTTCTCCTGTTTTATTTAGCCAAATCTCATCAGGATTTTTCAATACATTTATAGATTCAGTACCATAATGGAAACGATTTTCATTATCTTTTTTTATAATGTGGTCTTTATAAAATTCGTGAATTTTCTTCTTTTTCCCAATACCACTATCCAAAAGAATGTCATTTCCTAATTTATCTTTAACTAAAATATCATCTGTTCCTTTTATTTTAGCTTGTCTATTCCACCACTCAAAATATTCTTCCTTGGTTGTAGGTTGATATTCAGGTAATCTATTTACCCTTATTTTTTGAAGACTTGGAAGTCCGTATTGCTCCCAACTCAATTCTTTTGCCTTACCCTTAGCATTAATGAAATAGGGGTGATTTTCTTTAAATATAACCTTTGACAAACCTACATTGTTATAGAACGGTGTGTGCCTGTTTTCTTCTTTCAATGCGCTTCCTGCCTCTTGTGCTGTAAGTTTGTTTTTATAATTTGGCTTTCCAGGAATAACAAAGCATCGACACTTCCAACCATTCGGTGGGTAGTTATTCTTCCAAAAGGAATCAGACTTTGGAGCCGTGTATTTGTCTAACATTGCGTGAGATGGTCTTACATTATTATCTCCAACAGTTGAATATTGCAACCAACTATCCTCGGCGAACCTATCCCATTGCTCTGCCATAATGGTTGAGTAGTAGGCGTTTTCATACTCAGCAGATAAATACTTTTTATTGAATATTTCTCCTGTATCGGCAATTTTTTTAATGAATGCCGAATAGCTCAATATCTTACCATTATCGCCAATCATCATATCACGGTAGTATTGCATTTGCGTGAATGACTTTGCAGCACTAAAAGGGTAGATATTTTGCTTTAACCGTTGAGCCAACTTCTTTTGGTCTTCTTCCGAAATTTCCAATCCTCCAACACCTTGATGAATAGCATCAGAAAGTTTTTCAATCGTTTTCAAATGTAAATCAGCATTGATGAGTACACCTTCATCATTCAATATTTGCGATGCGATCTGATTGTAAATATCGTCCCAATTATCATCACTCATTAAGTCTTCGTGATAGCCACCACAATGTTCACAACGAGTACTATACAGGTCATTGAGTTGCCCAACTATTGTTGGGCGTGGTCGAAAAAATCAGCTAACTTTTTAAAGAAAGTATTCATCGCACTTGGCTTTGTCAGGTCAATTAAACCCTTTTCTTTTACTTCTTTATCCTCTTGACCTTTCGCTTTTGGCTCTTGGTTCTTGGTTTCTGATTCTTGATTCTTGAATGGATTTTTTTTCTCTTCCATTTCTTTTTTTAGTTGGTCGTAGTTATCTGGCTTTGGTATTCCGTAGGTTTCATACCAATAATCATCAGCAATAGGTACTTTTTCAGCAACTCTGAAATCAATTTCAAGGCGTTGTTTTAATTTCGCTAAGTTCAGTTCTAAGTCAAACGCAAATTCACCACCTGCAACATCGTATCCATAGGATTCCAAGATAGAAAAAAACTTGTCAGAATTAAGATAGTTTTCAACCATAATCAAGTCCGATGCAGTAATCTCGTCCTGTTGTTCTCCGTGTTCTTTGGATTGGGCGTAACCAGAACTACTCGAACTTGAAGTGGTCTCGGTGTTACCCAATATACGAATTGCCATTTCCGAATTACAAGCATCTTTCAATTCCTTTTGCAGCTTTCCATCTCCGTTAGAAGCTTTACCATCTAACATAGAGAAAGAAGCTTGTTTTGGAATCATCATCGCTAATGAGTTTCCAGACTTCTTTAAAACGCCCTTTAACTCTTGCTTTGTCTTCGTGTCGTACGCATCGTATTCCATTATACGCACAGGCTGACCGAAAATTTCAACATATTGAGCCCAATCACCGAAATTTCCACGCTTATAAATAGCGTACATAGAACACGCCAACAACTTACCTAAATCGTTTTTATCTCCTATTACCCAAACGAATGGTAAATCTTTAATCTTGAAACCATTGGCTTCGGATAATCCATATTGACTCTTGGAGATAATTCCTTTTTCTGGCTTAATGTGTTTTCGTGGAATTTCCTCAAAGTCAAACTTTGTACCGACCTTAAACTCAACGCCTGATATTCCCCAGAAAATAGACTCCAATATCTTACGAATTAAAGGTCTTCCCTCTTTCTTCATTAACTTGGTAATATCCTCAACTTCCTTTCCGTTCTTGTCATAGAATTTCAGTTTTTTATTAAGGACAAAATCAATCCTTTTATCAATGATGCCCGATAAAAATCCATCCATTGAATAAACATCGTGATATAAGTCATAGAGTAGCACACGATTTGGGAAATGCACTTGCTCACTACTGACGACAGCATTTTTAAGAGATGCTATATCTTTTCTACTTCTATCAGGAGATACAATGGTTAAGTCATGAATAAGGTAGGTCGGATTTTCTCTTTTGTTATCTTTCATAGGTTAAAATCTTTGTGTTCGTTTTGTTGTTGAATGCCAAAATACTTGGTCGTGTTCTTCACTCTCATTTTCTTCCGTGGATATATCATCTGGTTTATATGGCCAGTCAGGGTTGATTTCTCCATTTCTAATTTCATACAACCATCCAGGTTCTTCTTTGGTACCAATCATCATCATATAGTCTTCACGGAAAAGTTCAAGACTTACATTTGGGTTGGACTTTCTTACCAAGAAGTAAGCAGCGATTATTTTAATGCACTTTCTCAAACCTTCATCGTGAACACTTGGATTGGCCTTATTGTCCCCAAAAAGAGCCTTTAAATCATATTTGAACAGAAAACCTTTGGCAAAGTCCTCTGCCGCTTTTATTTGCGTAATTTGTTCCTCTCTATTCGTTCTCGTGATTTGCTCAATCACTTCAGGGTATAACTCTGTTATTAAATCTTCGGGTGTTATTAAACTCATTTTAAATGTATTTTAAATTCTATTTAAAGGCGATGTTTGCTCGGCATTCGCTCAAACATTTCTACTGCTCCAAGAGTTTCTGTCGCTTTCTTTTCGTCAATAATTGCGACACCTCCTTCTACCATATCGGGACCATCTAATAATTTTGCCTTAGCGTTGGCGTTTTTGAACTGAGATTTCAAACGAACCATATGAGGATTATCCTTTTCTCTTTCGTTAAAGGTTAATTTCTCCAACCTCACTAATGGTTCAAGTCGCCCTTCAATCCTTGTCCATTTAGCGGGCTTTTTTCGTTCATCAGGACGAATAGGTAGAATGATGCCTAATTCATTCGATTTAGCATAAATTAATGGTAATAGCACTTGTTCGTAGAAAGGGTTTTGAAGGGTATTATTTTCAATATAAATGTAGATGACTTCCACTCCTGCTTTCTTACAAATTTGGTAGGCTTCAAAGAGGTAATCAATGAATTTAGCATTGGTCATTCTATCCACCCAAGCCTTATGTATATTGTAGTTTAACCCTTTGTTCGCTATAATACCTATCGCTTTTGATGATGATGCTTTACTTTCACTATTACTCGTTGCGGGGTCGGCATAAATCACAACATAATCGCAATATCTTAATCTAAAAGGTTGTTTATCAATCAAATTTTTAAACACCTTACCACCGTCCATTGGGTTGTTGTAATATTCTTTTTGAATGGACTCATAACTCGTAGTCCTTAAAGCAATATCAATAAGTTCTTCGGTGTTCTTTTGTGGCCAGGTACTTTTACCATTTTCATCACGAATATTGATAATTTCCCAATCGTCGGCTTTTGATCCCATTTCGGTAATACAACAATAATCAGCAATGATATTACCACAAGCAATAATAAGTAAGCCATTGGAAATCGAACGAGTAGGTATTAACGCTTCATCTATCCACTTCACTCTTTTAGCGATGATTTCAGCATTTCGGCAATCTTCATCAGTATCAATATCGTCAATGATAATAACATCAGGACGAATGGCATTGTTTCTCGTTCCCCTTGGCGATTGACCTGCTCCTAACGCACGAAATGCAACACCTTTTCGTGTTGTAAATTCGCCACTCGTCCAAGCTCCTATTTTTTTCTGTGTGCCATAATCATTGATGATTCGGTTATTTCTTTCCAAAATCATCATATAAGGCATCAGAAGTCGCTCTGCATTGTCGTAAGAATTAGATACTAAAAGGATATTTTTCTTTTTTCCTGTTAGTACCAATTTCAAGACTTCCATCATAGTTCTCCCTGATTTTGATAATTCCCTTGCCCAAGACCTTACTAAATAGTATTCAGCACGATTCATCACCCTTTTAGTTGAATCTATATGAAAGGGTGCAGGCTCAGAAGTGTAAAAGTTTGGAAAATAGTACTTGAACCATTCCTCATCGTTACTCTCTAAATATTTAATCCTTTTGAGCTTGGCAACCGATAATTCGTGAATATCAATAGGTGTGGCATTGTCGATATTATCACCGAACTCTCGCCACTCGGTCAGCCATTCCTTTTCTGATTTCTTTCTTTTAGCCATTTTTCAATCGGTCATTTATGTATTCATCGAAATAGTTTTTGAACAACTTGGCATCGTCAAGGTTAATCTGCTGAATGAAAGAGATGAGTTTTTTACCAGTTTCTACGATTTCTCCCAAACCAATTTCAACTTCCAATTTCTTAATATTAGAAGTCGTTTTACTCAGTATGTCAGATTCGGCACTTGTTGGGATTTTCTTTGGCGGTCGCTTAATCGGTTTACCCTTAGCATCTAATAATTCTGGTCTTTCAGCAATATCTATATTTATTGCTTCCAACTGATTATAAAAGTGCGTTAATTGGGTTTCTCTTGTTGTTAATAGACTTTTTCGGAGTTTATCCCAATTACCCTCTCTACACCATTTACTAACTGTCTTTTGTGTTACATTTACTCGTTTAGCGACATCTTTGAGATATATCTTTTCATTCACATAAAGGAGTCGTGCGTGTTCCCTTTGTTCTTTCTTTCTTACTGCCATATCATACTATTTCATGGTACAAAAGTGAAGATTTATTAGACGAACTTAAAATAAATGTGAAACCCTTACTTTCTTATTTTCAGATAGTTAAAAGTTTTAAAATCTTTGCAGTGATAAAATTGTAACCCTAAAAACAGAAGTATGAAATAATGAGTGATAAGTTTAAGAAAATAGATAAAGAGTACTGCATTACAGATAACTCTGTGAATGTGTATAAGTACCGATGTCTAACAGCAGGATTACTTTTAGATGAAGTCAAAAAGAACCCTATAGGCTACTTAATGCACAATAGAGAAAAAGGAGTGGTAGTTCGTTGGGAGGATTTCCGAGTGGAAGGCGATAAGGTATTTGCAAAGCCTGTTATTAATCTTTCTCACCCAGAAGGTCAATCTATTGCCGACCAAGTGGAAAGTGGCTTTTTAAATGCTGCATCAGTTGGTAAGATAGTAGTATTGGAAGCATCAAATGCTCCTGACCTTAAACTTGAAGGTCAAACGAGACCAACAGTAACGAAATGGTTTCCAAGAGAAATTTCTCTCGTCGATATACCAGGAAACTATAATGCACTTGCGAACCTTTATGACAAGGATAATAACGAGTTGAACTTGTCTGATTTAGAAAATTTTAATCAAATAAATATTATGTCAAAAAATGCAATTGATGCCGTAAAGTTATTAACGGCGTTGAACTTAAAAGATACTGCCGATGAGAACGAAGCATTGGAAGTAATTCAAGATTTAATGGACAGAGCGGCGAAATCTGACGAATACAAAGCCGATTTGGACAAAGTAAACGCTGACTTGAAGGATTTGAAGTCCGAAGCAGTAAAGAAAGAAGTCGAAGACTTAATTGCGAAAGGGAAAACTGATAAAAAGTTGACCGAAAAAGTAGCGAAAAAGTTATCCGAAGACTATGCCGAAAATCCATCAGGATTAAAAGATTTGATTAGCTCAATGCCTACACAAGTATCGGTTGTTGATGAAATCAATGATAAAAAAGGTATAGAGAAATACGAGGGCAAAACTTGGGATGAATTATACAGTGCCGATGAATTGGAGACTGTAAGAAGGAAGTTCCCAGACTTGTATGCAAAATTGAGAAACGAGAAATACCCTAACTTAAAACAAGATTAATAAATGGCAAATCCAAAAGTACCACAAGAATTTTGGACTTCCTATATCGTTGAGAAACTATGGAAGACCAATCCGCATTTGAAATATTGCGTAGATGAATCGAAATTCGTGCAGGGCGGTTCTATCGTCCACATCCCACAAGCGGGAGCAAAACCAAATGTCGTAAAGAATAGAAGCTCTTATCCAGCAGTCGCTGTGCAAAGAGGTGATACGGCAATATTCTATCCGTTAGATGTCTATACGACTGATCCAACGCATATCACTGTTTCAGAAGAAATGGAAATTTCTTATGAAAAAACTGATTCTGTATTGGGAGATCATACAGGCGTGTTAGCAGAGACTGTTGGAGATGAAATGCTTTACAATTGGGTGAGAGGTTTCAAACCTGTTGCAGGAGGCGGTTCACAAGTTGAATATTTACCTGTATCTCATCAGATTGGCACGACAGGTTCTGCAACCGATGTGAATGATGAAGATGGACAGACAGGACAGAGAAAGGCTTTGCATTATAAAGATTTCCAAAAAGCACAAGCGAAAATGAATAAGGACAATGTCCCGAAAGACAATCGCTACGCAATGGTTGAATCAAATATGTACCAAGAGTTCATTGATTCGCTTTCAGAAAATCAAATGGCAGCATTCCAAGGGGCAGCAGACTTAAAGAATGGTGTGATTGGAAAATTTGCAGGGTTTAAATTCTTAGAAAGGAGTTCTGTATTAGCGTTCGATCCGAGTACTAACCAACCAATTATGCCAGGCGAAGCATTAAATGCTGATTCTAACTTGGCGTGTTTAGTATGGCAAAAGAACTCGGTGGCTAAATCTAATGGAGATACTGAGATTTTCCAAGATTTAAAAAACCCAGCGTATTACGGTGATATTTACTCGGGACTTATTAAGTCGGGAGGTAGATGTCGTAGAGAGAACTGGGAAGGAATTTACGCAATCGTTCAAGCGGAAGTGTAACTTATTTACAAAAGGAATCAAGTTAATGATAGCGAGTAAGCGAATAGTATTAAAAGGAGTATAAGCCCAAACACGGCAAAAGTCCTAAAAGTAAAAAATGGACTCACTTGACTTCGCTTGATTTCTTTTTTTAAACATCATTTAAAAAACAAACAAATGCAACATAAAAATAAGGCGTTAGACTACTTTAAACGCCACCCATACAGTAAAGAATGTCATATTACCTCAGATGGTAGAGTGTTTCATTCTATCGGCACGGCACAAGGTTTTGCAGGCACTTTGAAAAACCGAAAAATTGAAAGCTATCAAGTAGATACGCTTTTGAAAGAAGTCGAAAAGGAAAAGGAAATCCAAGATGCTACTGGTAAAGTAGAAGATGTAGTAACTAAGGAGGATGTAAAGGAAATCGAAAAGGCTACTAATGAAGTAGAAGATGCAAAAAAGTCGCTTATCAATACTAATGTCGAAGACATTGAGTATAACGAGATGAAAGGTTTAGTGAAACTTTTCAACCTTGAAAGTGAAAACCAAAAGAAAGAAACTTTGGTTAAAGTGTTGAGTGAATTTAAAAATACCTTAATCCAAGACTAATGGGAGCAGGAACTGGAACGCCGAAAGTAACGGCAAATGTAGCTAATGGCAATTTGCAACGCCGAATAGTCGTAACGGACGGCGTTGCAGGAATTGTTGGAACGGCAAATGAAATTCAGAATATTGGTAAAGTTCAAGTAGTTGTATCATTACCTGATGCTGAAAAGAAAGGTTACACCAAAGAAAGAGAGCCTTTTTTACACCGTCAAATTTCGGAATTTTACGCAGAGATTGGAGGTTCTCAAGACCTTTGGATTTTTGGTGTAGAAGATACGATGACAATGACCGATATGGTTGATGTTAATCATCGTAACGGAGTGAGAAAACTACTTGCTTATACGCAAGGAAAAGTGAATTTAGTTGGTGTGTGCAGAAATCCATCGGAAGGCTATAATGCAGGTAATGGATTTCTTGATTCAGATGTTCAAGATGCTTTAATAAAAAGTAAGGCGTTAGGACAATATCAGCAATCTATCAACAGACCTGTAAGATTTCTAATTGAAGGTAGAGTGAACGATTTATCGGCGACACCAATTGACGAGCCGAAAACTACTGAAAACACTTATTCAGGAGTGGTATTAGGAGGTTCAAAAAACGACGGCTCAGCATCAGTAGGTCAAGTATTGGGTAGAGCGTGTAAATATCCTGCTCATATCAAAATCGGAAACGGGCAGAACGGAACACTGAGCAATACAGATAGTTTCATTGGTGATAAACCTTTGGAAGAATTTGAGCCAGCCGAAATGGACGCATTCAGTGAGGCAGGTTATATTCATCATCACATTCGTGAAGGTATCGCAGGATATTATTATAGCGTTGATACAATGGCAGGAATTGATGATTTCAGAAACCTTGCATTAGGAAGATTGATGGATAAAGCTCAAAGAATAGCAACGACAACAGCGATGCCATTCTTGGAAACTTCCGTAAGAATTACCAAAGAAGGAACGATTAACGAATCCGATGCAATGTATATTGAGCAGGTAATCAAGTCGCAGTTATTGGCACAAATGAATGGTCAAGTAAGTGATATTGATGTTATTGTTCCAACCGACCAAGACTTGATCAATACCAATACCCTTGATATTGAAGTAAAAATTCAGCCACTCGGTTATTTGACTTGGATTTCAATCAAATTAGGTTTAACCAAAAAACTTTAAAAGATGAATGTAAATATAACGACAAAAGAGTGTGCGTGGTCAAATTTTGAGGTTAAAATCTTGAATAGAACGATTAAAGGACTTAGAGGTTTTTCATCTAAAAAAATCAAAGAAGCAGAACATTTACATGGTGCAGGAGATGAGCCAATTGATATAATGACTTCTAATATTAAATATGAAGGTAATATCAAGGTGTTAGGCTTTGAGGCTGACGCAATGAACAAGGCGGCACAAGATGCAGGATATGACGACATCACAGAAGTGCCTCACGAATTAATCGTGATTACCATTTCGTATAAGCGAAGAAAGACTGATAAAATGAAGACTATCTTATCAAGAGGTATTCAGTTTACAGAAGACGGTGTGGATATAGAACAAGGGGCTAAACATAGAGAAATAACATTGCCGTACTTGGCAATGAGCAGACAAGTAATTCATTAATTTAAAATCAAAATGGCAAAAAACACAACAAACATTAAGGATGCGTTCGCTAAAAGAAAAGCGATTGAGATACAAAAAGAGAATTCGGAAAATGAAAACCAAATAAAAGATTTAACCCCTTTTATTGACCGATTTGGGCAAAAGAAATTAGACGAGTGGAAGCGTGATTTCGGAGGACGTGAATTAATCTACTTGAAAGTAGATGAGCACTTGGCGGTATTACGACCACCAACGGCAGATGATTTAGGTGATTACCTTACGGCAATGGGTACCAATGGCATGAGTAAAGCTGTTGCCATGGTAATTGAAGCATTGTGGATAGAAGGTGATTATCAATTAATCGAAGATGAAGACTCGTTTATTGCAGTGTTCTTGCAAATTAATAGAATATTAGAGAGCAAGAAGGGCGAGTTTTTTCGTGCATAGTGAAAAAGGCAAATATGCCTACGAAAAAAAAGAAGCAGGAATTGAATATCTCATCGTCTTTGGAAGTATGCAATTTGGGGCGAATGCTTTGAGAGAATGGGGAGACGAAAAGTTTTTTTACAGAACGGGAATCGCTTTGGAAATTTGGAAAGAACAAGGTAAGAATAAATTGTAATGAATAATATTGTTGAATTTGTTGTCAGAATGAAAGATATGATGAGTGGTAACTTAGCTCGGCTAAGTACCACTTCTCAATCTACATTCGGAAGGATGTCTCGTTATGCGAGTCAAATGCAACAAAGGAATAAATTACTTGGAATGTCTTACAATGAAATCCAACGACGAGTGCGTGAAGTAGAAAATACTATTCGAACTTCAACTATTCCTTCTCAAATATCGAAAGCAAGGAGGGAACTTGCATCGTTACAAAGAATGGCAGAGCGACACCCTGGAAATATAGGAAGGTCAAGTCGTAAAGGTGGTGGCTTTAGCATCGGGAAAATGGCAATAGGAACGGCATTGGGTGATGCCGCTATGGATGCGGGAAATATGATTGCGGGAGCCGTGAAAAACGGTGTCGGAAAAATGATTTCAGGCAGTATGCAAAAGGAACAAGCTATTACAGGACTTTCCACATTTATTGGTAAAAAACAAGCAACTACTGCGTATGCGAATATTCGTAAAGATGCCGATGCTACACCTTATAATACTGAATCTCTATTATCGGTCAATAGGTCTTTAATCTCAGCTGGATTGAATGCTAAAGACGCAAGAGAGGACACAATGAACCTTGCAAATGCTATATCTGCTGTTGGTGGCGGAAATGATGAACTGAATAGAATGGCGGCGAATATGCAACAGATTAAAACTGTTGGAAAAGCCACAGCGATGGATATTCGTCAGTTTGGAATGGTTGGTATTAATATCTACGAAATGCTATCCAAAAGCACAGGGAAATCCATTGATGAAGTTAAGAAAATGGATGTATCCTATAATGACCTCGCTAAATCATTAGCAATGGCTCGAAGTAAGGGAGGTATTTATGAAGGTGCATTAAAGGCTCAAAGTCAGACAAGAGCAGGTAAATGGAGTACGGTTAAGGATAAGTTCACTAATGCGTTAGTCGATTTTGGAGATGCTTTCAGTCCTGTCGTCAATAAGGTGCTGGATGTCGGAATTAAGTTCGCCAATAGTATAAGTCCAATGCTCCAAAAGGTACAGCCTTATATTGATATGATTTCGCAAGGTCTTGGATTAGCCATTGACTATGTGCTTAATTTAACAACAGGTACAGGCGAATGGTTTAGTTGGGTGGAGATAGTGTCTAATTATGTATCAATGGTGTGGTTATTCATGAAAAGTGTATTTGTATCTATTGGAAGTATTGTTGGAGGTATGGTGAAATGGATACTGAAAGCCGAAATAGTTAAAGATGCTGTGCGATTAATTCATTGGGTGTTAGGCAAAGCATTCGATGTTGTTGGTTGGATAGGTGATAAATTACTATGGATATGGGAAAATGTCCTTAAGCCAATATTAGATGGAATTGATTCAGCCTATAAATGGGTGAAAGAATTAGTCTCAGGAGATAAGGAAGTGAAAGTTGCAGCTCAAAAGACCGTAGAATTTCAGGATAAAGCGAAATCTAATTCATACAACGCAGATTTAACAAGGTTTAAAGGCGGTGGAAATTCGAGTATTTCAAAAGCGAATACCTTGAAATCGAAGAATAACAAGCGGTCTAAATCGACAGGTAAAGCCATAACGGGTGGAGGAACTAAGAATGTAACCATTAAAGTCGGAAAGTTCTTTGACAATATTCAATTTACCACAATGAATGGTCAAGAATCTGCGGATAAGTTGGAACAAGTAGTAATGGAAGCGTTGGGTAGAGTATTATATAATGGTGGAAAATTAGCGTAATGACAACAGCGAATATTTTTGACTTAACAGAATTATACAAGGAGTATTTCAATCGAAATCCTTACTTCGTGAGCAATGATGCTAATGAGCCATTGACACAGGATGTGGAAACTTTCAATATTGAAAGGAATAAGCATCCACGAGGTAAAATTCATTACAGCCGAAAGAATATTGCCTTCAATAAAATTGGTGCGTATGGTCAAGATATTTGGCATCCGATTGAATTGAGAGGACGAAAGGGAAATGAAAATTTAAGCCTTGAAATAGAAGCCTGTACTATTGCGGTGAATAGTGTGATGAATATAGTTTCCACACCTGTAATTGAACGAAAAGGAACGGTGAATGAAATTATTAGTATTGATGATTATAAGTTTACTGTTCGAGGATTTTTGATTGATAAAAATAGAAAGGTGCCAGAAAACCAAATTACAACTTTAGTGTCAATAATGGAGAGTACCGAAGAAAAGACACTACACGGCGGTTATCCTGAATTATTCCTGGACGAAACTTGTCGAATAGTGATTTCGGAATTGGAATTTCCAGAAGTACAAGGTGGTAATCATTGGATAAGACCTTTCTCAATGATTTGTAAAAGCGATTTTATAGCAGATTTAGAATGGCGTTCTACTTAACAAGCGATATTAGTATAGGCAACGAAACCAAAGTTAAGGTAAATAAGGTGGCGTGGGAGACAAGCGTTGGTTCGTTCATTGACACTTGTACTATCACTCTGCCCAGGGCAATCTATTTGAGAAATGAAAATCAATCGCAAACCAAAGATTTGAATGGTCGAAAGACTTACCAATTCAAAGAGGGCGATAAAGTTGTGGTTAATTTAGGTTATAACAATCAAAACCATAAAAGATTTGAGGGCTTTGTAAGACTCGTTAAAATGGGTATTCCTGTTGAATTGGAGTGTGAAGGTTATGGCTATCAGTTGTATGATATTATTTTTAATAAGACTTATGCGAAAGTGTCCGTGAAGAACTTATTGAAAGATTTGACAGAAGGTACAGAAATCGTATTGAGTGATGAAATACCAGATATTCCTCTGAAGAATGTAAGGTTCAAAAATGCCACAGGAATACAGGTGTTGGAATGGTTGAAATCAAAGGTGAAGTTAGCCGTGTATTTCAATTTCAATGAATTGTATGTCGGTACTTTATTTGGAAAATCAAAAGGTCGAGCAAAGGTAAGAATTGGTTGGAACACCATACAAGATGATGATTTTCAAAAGAAAAAAATTGATAAGAGTGTAAAGGTCGTTGTGCGAGAGAAAGACTCAAAGGGCGAAGTGAAAAAAACAAAAAGCGATGAAAAAAAGTACAGTAATGAAAAAGAAGTAAAAGTAAAGGCAGGTTTGCCAAGCAATTTTCTTAAAGAAATTGCTAATAGATTGCAAACTAAAGAGAACTACAAAGGATACGAAGGAAGTTTATCTTTATTCCTTGTGCCTTATGTAACCAAAGGAATGGTGCTGGAAGTAGATGGAGGAATGTATCCTGAAAAGACAGGAGATTATTTCGTTGAGTCGCTTTCGGGTGAGTATGGAACTGGCGGTGGTCGTCAGACGCCAAAATTAGGATTTTTAATGAGTAGAGATGCCAACAGCAGAGGAACTTAGACAACGATTTGAAGAAATGGCAGGGCAACACGCACCTGAAGTGTCCAATATCGCCAAAGTGAAGTCGGTCGATGAAGATAAAGCGATGTGTGTTCTTATTGATGAAGATGGACAAGAAATATTAAATGTTAGACTTCGTCCTGTGCTTAATGGAAATAAAAGTTTCTTACAGATTCCAAAGCTTGGCACCTATGCATTGGCAATTCGTGTGGAAGATGATGACGATTGGATGGTAATTGCGTGTGATGAAGTAGATAAGGTAGTGTATTACGTTGGTCATTCGGTTTTTCAAATTGATGATAAATTTCATTTTGAAGCCAATGGGAAGAATTTTGCAACGGTATTGAAAAGCCTTTTAAATGTGATTGAAAAGGGTTATAAAACAAATACAGGAGCAACTATACAGCTGATTGATTTTGTCAATTTTGAAAAAGTAAAACAAGATTTTGAAAAAATACTGAAATGAGTTTAACAACGGCAAAACCTCAATTATACGAGGATATATTGGCAATATTTGAATATGAGGCAGGACAAGTGGATAATCCACAAGAGTCAAGAAAGCGAATAGCACAGAAATTAACCAATGCGATTGATAAATATGTGAGAGCAGGTAAAGTAGAAGTAGATGCAGGAGTGAGTGTTTCAACAACAGGAACATCAACTGCTCAAACAGGAGCAACCACAGCAAAAGGAATTGGAAAAATGATTTGATATGCCACAAGATATATTACTTGACGAGAATTTAGATGCAAAAATAGTTAATGGCGACTTTGAAATTGGAGAAAGTACTTATCAACATCAGCGATTATTACTATTTGCGTCAAAGGGAGAATTTAAAGCGAATCCAAAGGTTGGGGTTGATGCTAAAAAATACTTAGAAAGTGAAAAGCCTGATGATTTCGCAAGGGAGACAAGGCAAGAATTTATAGCCGATGGTATGAGCGTCGAAGAAATTAAAATTAAAGAAAATTTAGAAGTCAATATAGAGGCTTATTATAAGAATTAATTATGGAAAACATCAATTTTTTAGAGAGTATCATAGGGGCATTGTTAGGAGTAATTGGGACAATTATAACTGGTTATTTTACTTTTCGTAGTCAGTTGAAAAATGCCAAAGTAGATGGTAAAAAGAATAGTAATGAATTTATTATTGAATTACAAAGGCAAATTGCTGAAGAACGAAAGCATGTGCACGAACAAAGGCTGCATGATAGTAAGGCTATTAATGAAAATATGAAACTCATCACTCAGATGCAAAAACAAATCAATGCGATTGAAATTGAAGTAACCGAGTGGAGAAAGAAATATTTAGACTTGAACGAAAAGTACACCTTACTGCAACAGGAATATAACGATTTACAGAAGAAATTCAGCAATTTGAAATCACAATTGACAAGATATAAAAAAACACAAAATGAAAGTCGTAGCACTCCATAATCAAACTTTATTAGACATTTCAATTCAACACACAGGCACAGTTGAAAACTGCTTTAAAATAGCAGTAGCAAACGGATTGAGCGTGTCGGACGAAATCACTCCAGGGCAAGAATTGAAAATACCGAGTGATGTGAAAATTGATAAAGAAATATTGAACTATTACAAGGCTAAGGAGCTACAACCTGCAACTAAAGGTAAGGAAATTTCTCAGCAAGGTGGTATTGGTTATATGCAAATTGGATCAACTTTTAAAGTAAGTTAGAAATGATGAACAAAACATTACAAAATTACATCGACGAATTGTTTGAAGCAAAAGAGGCTAATCCTCATTTGGTTGAATTAAATACTACTTCAAGGACTTCTATCTGGATACAAATTTTTGAGGTGGTAGCCTTTGTTTTGTGGAACTTTCAAAATGCAGCCAATTTGCATGCACAGGAAATAGATCAAGCCATTTTGAACCAAAAAGTACCGAATTTAAGGTGGTATCAAAATGAAGCGTTGAAGTTTCAATATGGGTTCCCACTCCAAGCCGAAAGTGACCAATTTGATAACGGAAATGCAACCGATGAGCAAATCGAAAATAGCAAAATTATTAAGTATTGTGCAGTTACAAGGCATAAAACGAATAATGGTATCAAAATATTAATGAAGATTGCAGGTGAAAATATCGATGAGATTTTGGACGAACAAAAGGCTTTGGCATTCACGAAGTATGTAGAAGAAATACAAGCAACGGGAGATGATATTACGATTGTAAATTATCTACCTGATTTATTGAAATTGAAATTTAAAATATGTTATAATCCATTAGTTCTTACCGAAAATGGTATGTCAATAGTAAACGGGAATTTCCCTGTTGAAGATGCGATTAAGGAGTTTTTAAACCAATTACCATTTAACGGAGAACTTTCGGTTCAAAAATTAGAAAGGGCGATATTAGATACTGAAGGCGTTGAGGATTTACAGAATTTAGAAGTGCTTTCTAAATGGATAGAACCAGGAGAGGGTTATGGTTATTTTCAACCAATAGCGATTTCGAGGATTCCAAAATCTGGGCGATTTTCATTGAAAGATGATGAAAGGAACGAAGATTTCACAGGTATTGAATATATAAACTATACGGCAAATGATGAGTAATGTATTTAATATCAATTATAGGAAATTGGCGGTTGATTGGTTGCCAACTTTCCTAAGGCAAAAAATCATTATCGCTTTTTGTTGGGTGCTTATTACTCCAATTGAGAAAATGTATGCCGTTTTTCTAAAAAGGCGAAAACAACAGAGAATTCGTATGGATTTTAACTATCAAAAGTTCTCATTGCAAAAAAGGCTAAATGATGCTTTTGATAGGATAGAACGAAGAATTAAGATAGTAAACGCAGTCCAATATGAAGGTGTTTATCTCTATACAGAGGATGAAGGGATTGATAAAACACAATGGCTACATGGCGATGAAAATCCTATCTACCTAAGAAGTGAAGACGAACTGAGCAGTATCTATGACTTTATAGTTGAGATACCAAACACGAATATAAACCAAATTAGATTGTGTGCAGAAATTGACTTCTACATTTTGCAGTCAAAGAATTATAAAATAATAATAGTATGAAAATTAATATAAATTTCTTACAAACAGGCGGTGTTCCATTAACGAACGATTTAATGGAAACTATCCAGGAGGCTTATAGAACTTTTGAAGTGTTGGGCGAAGTAGCAGGGCATTTGACCATATTGAAAGGTTGTGAAGTGAATGGCTCAACTATTACGCCAGGAGTGGTAGTTGTTAATGGCGAAATTCTGCCATTCGAGGGTGGCTTGACTACTTCAACTGTATACATCCATACGGAAGAAATTGAGAAAACATTCCAAGACCAGGAGGATAAAGTTTTGATTACGAAAAAAGTCGTAAAGTTTGGTAATGCACTAACCACTTATCAATGGCAAGACTTTGTGCGATTGAAGACCTTAAAGGCAATGATGGGTGAATTTAATTCTATTAATGCTCGTTTAGAAAAGTTAGAATTGAAAACGGCACCAATCATCAATGGCGGTATAGTTCTGCCATTTAGGCGACCTGTCAATGAAATTCCTGAAGGTTGGAAAGAATGCACGGATTTTAGAGGTAAGACGATAGTAGGGATGGATCCTAATTATTTAGGGATGGATTTGCCAGGTTTTATAGACTTTAAATTGAATATATTAGGTGCTACGGGAGGCTCATTGATGCATAAGTTGACTATAAGCGAAATGCCTTCCCATTCGCATAAGTTAAAAGCACGAGTTACGCAAGATGATGGAGGTGTAGGTGGTGATGGTCATGAATTTTCAACCAGTGGAACACAAAAGCTGAATGATGTAGTCTTGAGTACAGGTGGTGACAAGCCTCATAACAATATGTCACCTTACCGTATTGTAATGTTTATAGAACCAAATTTCCAATAATATGAAAAATCAACATATAACAAGTTTATCAGATATACTTTCGTGGTTTGAAGCAGGAGACTTCCCAACGGCACCGCAATTTCAGGCAACCTTTTCATCTTTCTATCATAAGGATGAAAATATTCCGATGAATAAGGTTGAGGGGTTGGGAACTCAGTTAGCGAAATATACGCTAGCAGAAACTTTTCAAAACCATTTAGGTAATCAAGCCGCTCACGAAAATCACTTGGTAAAGTTAGATGCTAGTAATCTGAAAGAACAACATATAAAAAAATTCAAAATCATCCTCAATACCGAAGGGATTGAGGGAATATCAAACGAATGGTAAATATTAAAAAACTTATAAAAAAAATGAATGATTATTTAATTCCTATAACAGTTAACGAACTGCCAAATATTGAAGATTTGGGTCAGAAGCAGGGGATGTTTATCCTTCCAAATGGAAGTATTAATATCAACAAACAAAATGGAGAGTGGTTTACGATACCAAACTCATCTAATGCGGTAATAAGCCAAATTCAAGGAGAGGCTTTACCTGTTAATTCACCAACTGTGTGGGAGGATGGAGATGCTGATTTATTTGAAAGGTACGTCGTAAAAACAGCTGGAACTTACACGTACTACAAAGATGAAGAAAATAATTCTATTGTGTTTTCACAAGAAGAATTAGATGCTAATTTTGCAGAAATTTGGGTAAGTAACGGAATAGCCCAAAAGGTGTTGAGTGTTAAGCCGAAAGCGTTAGAAATTGACCTTGAAAGACAAATCTTAGGAGACAGAGGAGAAGGAGGAGAGGAAATTATTCCTGTGGAAACATTCGTTGGAACTACCGATTTTTCTTCGACAGCTACTGGAAGTGCATCGCCCATACTAATAGTTTTAGACAAATTCAAAGTCCCTTACGATTCATATTTGCGAGAAATTCAAATAAAATCAAACGGCACTAATATTATAGTTAAGAGATACAAGCTTATTAATGACACTATGTTTTTTCAGGATCAATATTCTTGGAATAAAAATGTAGGGTTGTCAATGATTAAAGTTGACACAGATCCAAATTTGCAAACAGGAGCGGGTGTAGATTGGAAGTGGGAGAAAGATGATATAATAGTTTTGTATGGAGCTTCTTTTCATAATTCGCCAAATGCTATTGGTAGAATTAATGAAATAAAATACAGTACTACTTTGGGCAATTCATCTTCTAACTTTAATCACTCATCATTAAGGGCTTCCCAACCTAACTTGGGACTTCTTGTGAATTTTACCTTCGAAAACATAGGTAGTGGTGAAAGTGCACATATTGATGGTATTGCTAAATCTGATATGAACGAGGCGGAGGATTTTGACATTTTAACAAAAAAAGCATTACTTCCTTTTTTGGTTAAAAATGGAAGCATATTTGAAAGAGAAAATTATCAGTTTTTTTATGATGAAGATAATGGAGCCATCACTTACAACACTGAACATGGGCACGTGGGAGTCAACGGAGGGCTTAAATATTTTGAAAAGGTTGGAAATGTTATTGATTGGGATTTAAAGCCAACATCGGTAATAAAAAAGAATTGGAATGCAACTTTTGAAACGACGGATGCTAATGGTTATAATTTCACACTTCCTAATTCTCCCTGGGCAAGACTTCAATTTGGGAACCAACACACATTAAACTATCATGAGGAAATTTTGGATTTTAAAATAAATACTATCAATAATTCATCATGTTATATAGGTATTTTAGATGATGGAGTAACTCAGTATTCTAGAAAAATGGGTCATGCTGTTGTGTTTTTTCCTAAAAATCAGGATTTTAAAATTTTAGAAACCCAAGGCGTGGATACTAAGTCATTTTCCGTTAAAGCTGTCGGGAATATAAGCGATGCGATATCGGTTGATGATGAAGTTAGAATAGTTAAAAGATTTAATGGTAAAACTATAACAGGAGCTCTATACATAAAAAAAGAGAGTAACTATATAAAGTTATCTGAATTAACTTATAGTTATGGGCTTGGAAAAAACAGACCTTCTCATAGAATGACTTCAATTTTCGCAAGAAATATAAGTGCAACAGTGAAGTCTTTTAAACACAACTCTTATGAGCCGAAAAAAGCTAAGATATTATTTTTGGGCGACTCCAATCAAAGCGGGTTTGGAACGACCGATTACGAAAAGACTTATCCAAGATTAACCCAGAGATATGTAGGTAATGCTATTAGCAATAGAAGTGGAAGCGGCGGGACGACCGAGGATAATCTTGCAATGATTTCGGAGATGTTGGAGCGAAGCCCAGAAAAAGTGATTTTAGCATTAGGACTAAACGATATTCGATATAACATTTCAGATTTGAAAACCAAATATCAGAGTATAGTATCTCAATTTGAGTCTGTCGGTACAGAGGTAATAGTCTGTAAACTACTTCCTAATAACAGTACAGATGTAACATCATTCAATAATTGGATAGATTCAGAATTCACTAATAGCAATTCTATTGTTGACTTTTACACTGATTTTGTGGGAGAAAATACAAGTTTAAATCCACTATACGATAGTGGAGATGGAACGCACCCCAACGATTTAGGGACCAAACTGATGTTTGAAAAGCTTAAAAAATATTTATAAGGAAAGTTAAATAATTAATTAAAAACAGTAAAATAATGAAAATATCACAAAGAGGACTTGACCTCATTAAAAAGTATGAAGGTTTCAGAGCTAAACCTTATTTATGCCCAGCAGGAGTACCAACCATTGGTTATGGTGCTACTTATTATCCTAACGGAAAAAGAGTGAAAATGAGCGATAATATGATAACGGAAAGACAAGCAGAACAAATGCTGTGTCTTCAACTTTCAAAGTACGAAAGTGCTGTAAGTCGTTATATTCGAGCAAATATCAATCAGAACCAATTTGATGCGTTGGTTTCATTCGCTTATAATTTAGGAATAGGAAGTTTGCAACGCTCTACTTTGTTGAAAAGAGTGAACAAAAACCCCAATAACCCAAAAATCAAAAGAGAGTTTAAAAAATGGGTGTATGCAGGGGGTAGAAAATTAAAAGGTCTAATCAAAAGAAGAAAAGATGAAGCAGTTTTGTATTTTAGTTAGCATTTTTTTGCTAGTAATCGGTTGTCGAACGAGAAAAGTTCAAAAGCACCAAGAGAGTAAAGTTGAAACGAAAAAAGTTCAAGTATCACAAGAAAGTGTTGCGAAAATTGAAGTTGAAAAACTCCACGAAATTGCCGAAAATTTGAAGTCTTCAAACTTCAATCATCAGTTGAATTTAACGCCCAAAATAGATAATACAGGAGTAGTTCAGCCAGTTGAGTATAAAGAGTTACGAAACGGCAAACCATATCGTGAAATCTATATAAAAGGTGGCAGCTTGAATGAAAACAAACAAGTAAAATCAAAGGCAAATGAAAAGAGATATAATAGTATTGTAAAGCAAAATAAGCAACTGAAATCACAATTAGTTAAAGCTCTTGATATAATACTTCAATGGGAACAACGACAGCGACAAATAGAGGCAAAAGGCTTTCAGTTTGGAGTTTATTTAATTGCTGGATTTGGATTGTTATTATTGATAGCACTCGGCTACTTTGAATACAGAATTAAGAAGTATTTAAACGGTCTTTAAAACCGATTTAAAAACATAAAATAAATAGAAGTTCTCAGGAGGATGGAACTTAAAAATGTCCTCCGCTTTTAAATAGTTTCCGACGCTAATTAAAATACGAGCCACAAGGCTACGGAGGACAATAAGTCTTCTGTACCTTGTGGCTTTTCGTGGTTTTAGCGTCGGACTGCAAAAATACAAAAAACTAATAACCATAAAAACTAAAATTAAAAAAAATAATGAGAAATTACAAACAAGCACCTTTACCATTTCAGGGGCAAAAAAGAAACTTTGTCAAGCATTTCAAAGAAGCGTTAAAAGACTATCCAAGCGATGCTACTTATATAGATTTGTTCGGTGGTAGCGGTTTGCTAAGCCATACCGTTAAATCTCAATTTCCTAACGCAAAAGTAGTGTATAATGACTTTGATAATTTTCGCCAAAGATTGGCAAATATACCTAATACTAACGCTATATTAGACGAGTTGCGAGCGTTAGAACTAACAACGCCACGAGGCAAAATAATTAAAGGAATTGAAAAAGAAAAGGTATTAAATGTATTGAAAAAAGCTGATAAAAAAGGCTTTGTTGATTGGATTACAATTTCATCAAGTTTGAAATTTTCAATGAATTACGGAACGAAATACGAAGATTTCGCCAATGATACGCTTTACAATAAAATCAGAAAAACCAACTATGATTTAGCCGATGATTATTTGAAAGAAGTAGAAGTGGTATCGCTTGATTATAAATCTTTGTATCAGAAATATAAAGACGTGCCTAATGTCGTATTTTTGGTAGATCCTCCATACCTCTCAACTGACACATCAACCTATCAAAGTGAAAATTATTGGAAATTATCAGATTATTTAGATGTGATAGATACTTTGAAAGGTTCATATTTCTATTTCACCTCTAATAAAAGCCATATAGTAGAGTTGATGCAATGGGTGGAACACAGGACGCCTAACAGCTCTCCATTTACGAATGCAAATTGTACAAAGATTAGCACAAGCACCAGTCATAATGCAAAGTATATAGATATTATGTATCATTACAAAAAGAATATCGATGAAATGAAACTATAGTAAAAAAAAAGCACCCTTTAAATGAACTTTAAAGGGTGTTTAAATTTGCTGAAAAAATGTACATTTCAAATTAAATTTCTGCACATTTCGTTTTGCCGATTATA